>Ga0156402_1346_pt1 | contig 29015 bp, 24 predicted proteins | sample RifOxyA3_FD_108045 | JGI IMG/M metagenome (GOLD analysis project Ga0156402, IMG submission 108045) | Lentisphaerae bacterium RIFOXYA12_64_32 | reverse complement strand
TCTAGGCGCCAGCCCCGGTCAACCGTCGACCCTATCTCCACCCGCGACTGACGCATTACCAACCGCGGCCGAGGAACGTGGTGGCCCCCTCCGTACGCTGGGCTAAAGTATGCGTGAAATCCGGCCGGGACACCTCGGGTCGCGGAGCTCGCAAACCCACCCAACGGCGGCAGCGGTCACAGCTGAGAGGCGAGGGCTCTACACCATGGAAATCAAGGCCTACCGGGTTCTGGTCCGCGGCGTCGTCACCGGTGTCGGCTTTCGCTACTCCGCACGGCGCGAGGCGGCGCATCACGAAGACCTGCAGGGCTATGTGCGGAACGCTGACATGAGCACGGTCGAATGTGTCGTTCAGGGGACCGAGACCGACGTGAACGCTATGCTGGCTTGGCTCCGACACGGCCCGTCTTCCGCACGGGTCACGTCGTGCGATATCGAGCCGCTCGCAGTGGACCCGGAGCGGCCAGCGTTCGGGATCACACATTAGTGCCATGACGGCGTGACTCGTGAACTCACGGTTCGTCTCACAATAGTCGCGAGTCCTCGGCAAGGTTCTCGACACGGTTTGGCATAACGACAATGATGAGACGATGAGTACTGTGATCACGACGTCCGGATGCTGACACCTGAATCCCAACACCCAAAACCAGCCGCACCACATCATGGTCACAGCACAAAGGAGCGCCGATGCTGGAGAACGTCATTGACATCGCACGCGAGGCCGGCGCCATCGCCCGGCAGCATTTCGGCCGCCTCGACGAGCGCGACATCTCGCGCAAAAGCGCCACGGACCTCGTGACGCGAGTCGACAAGGAGATCGAAGGTTTCCTCCGCAAACGCCTTGCCGCCGCGGTCCCGGACGCCACGTTCTTCGGCGAAGAAGGCGACTACGGCGCACTGAGCGAACATGCTCGTGTTTTCGTCGTCGATCCGCTGGATGGCACGACCAGCTTCATTCACGGACACCCGTTCTACAGCGTGTCCGTGGGCTACCGCGAGAACGGCAGCTCGCAGCTTGGCGTCGTGTATCTGCCATACTTTGATCAGGTCTATTGGGCGGTCCGCGGCCGGGGCGCATTCCACGACGGGAAGCGGCTGGCGGTGTCCAGGACCGACGTACTCGGCGACGCGCTGGTCGCCACCGGGTTCGCCTGCGTGCGCAGCCGCTTGAAGCCCGACAACGTGCCGCTCTTCAGCGAGGTCATCTACCAAGTCCGCGGTGTGCGCCGTTGCGGCTCGGCCGCCATCGACCTGTGCTACGTGGCGTCGGGAATCTACGACCTGTTCTGGGAGTTCAACTTGCAGCCATGGGACATCGCGGCCGGCATGCTCATCGTCGAAGAAGCCGGCGGATGCGTCACCGACCTGGATGGGACGCCACACCAGGGCACCCGTGGCTCGTTCGTGGCCAGCAACGGTCGCGTTCACGACGCATTCCTGGCCATTGCCTCACACCACATCACCCCCTGAACCGATTCGCAGTCCGATCGCGACAAGCGACAACTCCGGGGGGATCGATATTCCCTAACCAATTGATAACGAATGGTAAATGACTAATCGCCTCTTTTTGTGACCGTTGGGCCTTGCCTTGCCGAGACAAGGGTGATATAATCTGTGGTAGAGGTAGGAGTTGACCCTCTGAACAAAACTACATTGGAGCTGCAAAGCTTTAAAGTTGAGTAACAGAGCAGAGCATCCTCCTACCTCATTTCCCCCCCCCCTTCTTAGAATACTCCCAGCCACCCTAACGCGGAGGAACCTATTCCTCCGCTATTGGCTGACCCTGTCAAGCCCTGCCGCGCCGCGAGAAAAAAGTGCGGCACTCCGGATGTTTTCTCTCCGTACACGCCGCCGCGTACACCACCGCCGTTCGCCATGCAGCACCCCGTTGGGCATGCGCGTCGCCGTTGGCGACGAGAGATCCGCCCGCATGCCGCTCAGACGATGTGGAATTGCTGGGTTACTTGTGGCGGACGAGGAGCCTTGCCCTACTTCAGGAGCCGGTAGTAGTAGTTGACATCGCCGTTCTTGCCGGACAGAAGTGTGTTGCGGAACACCCAGCTTGCGTGCAGGTCGGCCCAGACCATGTTCACACCATTCGAGTGCCGCAACCCGACATTGATCGCACCCCCGGACGGCGGCAGGATGTAGGCGTCGCGCCAGCTGCCGTCCGTCACGTCGCAGGTGCAGCCGACCACCAGGGTCTCGGAAGGCTTTTTCACCATGGACTCGCGCACCCACTTGGACACGGTGCCGTAGCCGCCGTGGTTGTCGTCATACCCCATGTACTGGATGTTCCAGCCGTAGCCACTCCTGCAGTACTTGGTGGGGTCGGCGTCCAGGTTCGCCGAAGGACACTTGAACACACCGGTCATGTACTGGTCATCGTCCGTGTTCAGGTTGCCGGGCAGTTCGAGGTACGGTGCGATTTCCTTCTGCCAGCGCGTATAGGGGTAGGACACACCTTCAAAGTCCTCGATGCAGGCGATGGGGAACCACCCGTCGTTGTTGTCCATGTACAGGCCGACGGCCGTCCCGATCTGCCGCAACTGGCCCAGGCAACTGGCCTGCTTCGCCTTGTCCTTGGCATTGGCCAGCGCCGGCAGCAGCAGGCTGGCGAGAATCGCGATGATCGCAATGACCACCAGCAATTCGATCAGGGTGAACGAACGGTTTGGCCTGGTCTGTCGGTTGCGCATGAACTTCACTCCCTCTGTTCGTCAATAGTCCGGCGACGTCCCGCGCGATGTACGGCCATTACACCTACCAGATTATACACCCGCGCCGGCCACCGTGCCAACCCAAGGCGGACGGGCAACGTAATGCGTCAGTTGCGGGTGGAGAGTGAGACGCCGGCCAAGGGACAGGTGGTCCAGAAACCGGCCGACATCTTCAATCTCACATTTTGCATTTCAGATTCTTGATTGCTGATTTGCCGGCTGATGCACACTCGCTCTCTGTCCTCCCTGCGCAGAAGGAGTCTGGTCGACAACACCGACTTGCCGTGCCGCCGGTGATGTAACATGTTGTGCGGCAAAATCTACAATCAACGATCACAAATGTAACATGTGAGCTAACCGTCGTTCGGAGGATCACTTCGAAGTACCGCGGGCGACCCCCCGCCCGCTGGCACCACGCGGAGGCCGCGCGGGGTACTGCCGGAACCGTGCCGCGGAACTGAGGTACGGCCCGGGTGGCCGCGAACGCGACGGTTAATAGCATTGGGGCTCTGCCCCCGGGCCCCCGCTGGAGGATCGTTGACCCTCCAGACCTCCCGGTGCCGGCTGGCGGACTTGGCGGCGACGGCGTGGAAGATGCTTGGGCATGTCTTCCTCTGTGGTCCAGATTCCTGTTGCAGTAAATATACATATGTGTTAACTTACTGCCATGAATATTGCGTCCCTCGTCAGTCTGGTCAAGGGTGAGCCGGTGTTCAGCTCGGCGTTGCTTGAGGTCGCCGGAACGCGCGCCACCACGATGCGCGCCCAGTTGGCGCGCTGGGTCCGGACGGGACGCCTGATTCAGCTCCGACGCCGGCTCTACGTACTGTCCGCGACGTATCGTGGCATTGAGCCGCATCCCTTTCTCATCGCCAACCGGCTGCAGCCCGGGTCGTACGTAAGTTTCCAGTCGGCCCTGGCATTTCGGGGGCTCATCCCGGAGCACGTTCCGACCGTCACGAGCGCCAGCACGGGCCGGCCGTGCAGCTACGACAACCCTTTCGGCCACTTTCAGTTCCGCCACATTCGCAAGACGTTGTTCTGCGGCTACGAGAGGGTGGAGGTTGCGACCGGGCAATTCGCGCTGATTGCGGTCGCGGAAAAGGCCTTGATCGACCTGTTGTACATCACGCCGCGTTCCGACGCTGCGGGGTACGCTGAAGAACTGCGGCTGCAGTCTCCCGAGACGTTCGACCTCGACAGGTTGCAGTCGATGGCGAGCCAAACGGGCAGTCACAAAGTCCGACGCGCGGTCCGGCGGGTTTGTTCGGTTCTGGAGGGTTCAGCATGAAGGAAGTGATCCGGGAACTGGTCCGGTCCTCTCCGGGAACATTGAGTGCGGTGTGTCTGGTCCGTGAGTATCTGCAGGCACGGATACTGCAGGCGCTCCAGGAACATGGCGCGTTCCAGGAGTGGGCCTTTGTCGGCGGAACCGCACTGCGATTCCTCTTCTCCATTCAGCGTTTCTCGGAGGATCTCGTTTTCTCAACAACCGCCCCGGGAAGAGGGAAGGACTTCGCCGCGGCGATGGCAGCGGTTGAGGCAGCCTTCCGACGGGAGGCCTACGAGGTCAGCGTCGCGACCAAGGCGGAGAAGACGGTGGCGTCGGCCTTCCTGAAGTTCCCGGGGTTGCCGTTCGAGGTCGGCGTGTCTCCGCACCGGAGCCAGGTCTTGTCGGTCAAGGTGGAAGTCGACACGAACCCACCGTCCGGCGCCGTTCTCGCGACCACGCTGACCCGGCGGCATGTCACGCTGAATCTTGTGCACTATGACAAGGCGTCGCTCTTCGCCGGCAAACTGCACGCGGTTCTCACGCGACGCTTCACGAAAGGGCGCGATCTCTACGATCTGGTATGGTATCTTGCGGACCGGACGTGGCCGCCGCCCAACCTTGAGTTGCTCAACACCGCGCTGGTTCAGACCGGGTGGGAGGATCCAAGTCTGACGCCGGCCACCTGGCGGTCGCAGGTTGTGACGCGTCTCGACGCGATCGATTGGAATGCAGCCAGGCGCGACGTTCAGCCGTTCCTCATGCACCCGCCGGACGCGGACCTGATCACGCGGGAGAACGTGCTGGGTCTGTTGCAGGGATAGCCGCCCTGGCGGCTTGACGCGGATCGAGAGCCCCCTCAGGCCGCCGTTCCCGAGCCCGGCGTCGACCTCGAAGTCGCGCAGGTCATTCCAGTTCATCCCGAAGCCGTTCATCGTTTCACGGCAGGCGTCTTCCAGTTCGAGATTGATGACGTTGTTGCCGAGCAGCCGGCCGATGAGGAACTCCAGCGGCAGGTAGTAGACGCGTTTGACATCCTCCCGGTGATGCGTCTGCTGCGTCGCGATCCAGCGCTCTATGACACGGTCGCGCACAGCCAGCGCCAGGGCGTAGTAACGGTCGCGGTCAGTGGCCGTGTAGCGGTCCTTGGCCAGGGTGTAGCGCAGGTGCCGGTCGAAGTCGCCCTGCAGGCTGGTCGCCGTCATCCGGACGCGGTGCTTCGGATTGCTGCGCGCCTTCTTCTCCGCGGCAGAAACCATGAGACGGTCTCCCAAACGTTGCCCGGAGGGCCGGCAGCACCATTGGTGGCCGCGGCAACCGCGCGCCAGCCGCACGGGACCGGTTGGGAAAGGTAAGCCGTTTCCGTGCCTGTCGCGGCGGCTGTCTGACGCCGAACATGACCGGGCCGTCTGCGGCCCGGGGCGCTGACGCATTGCGGCGGCAGAGCGTCCGGTGCTGGCAGAAGCCGGGCGAGGCGGTACATTCATCTGCTTCGGCCTGCCGCCGTTGCGGCGGCGGAGGCGACGAGAATAGGCGAGCGTACTCAGGGACTCACCCGACCGTCCTGAAATCGGATTCTTGGTGTTCGGCGTTCAAGCGGCGCACTTGCTCAAAGACCACGCCATCGACGGTATTTCCTTGCCTGAACACTGAACACCGAACACTGGACACCTGAGTCGCAACCTCCGGAGACGGTCATGTCGGACATGTCTGAGTTGGCGTCGCTGCGCATCGAACGCACGGCGCGGCCATCCGGCACCACACGGCGCGGACGCTGGCGGCGCTGGACAATTCTGCTGATCCTGGCGGTGGCCCTGGTGCTGGCGTGCCACGCCTTCCTGGTGCCGGCGACGGTCACGGTCGCCCCGGCTGTGCGAGCCAGCGTTCAGGGCGACGACTCGCCCTCCGGTGAACTGAGCGCCGCGGGGTACATCGTGGCCGACCGTCAGTCCACGGTGTCGGCCAAGTACACGACGCGGCTGGCGCGGCTCCTGGTCCGCGAGGCGGCGGTGGTCGAGAAGGGCCAGCTTCTTGCCGAGTTAGACCATCGCGAACTGGATGCCGGGATCAACGAGGCGGAAGCCGACGTGGCGCGCGCCGAGGCACTGGTCGGCCAGGCTCAGGCGGGCGTGGCACAGGCCGAGGCCGAGCTGACCGCCGCCAAAGCGGCGGTACAGACAGCCGCCGCCCGCGTGGCCGAGGCGCAGGCTGGTATGGACGACGCCACCCGACGCCTGCACATTGACGAAACACTGGTGAAAGCGCAGGCCGCTGAGGCGAACCGCGTCGATGACCGGCGCACGGAAGTGAACCTTGCCCAGGCCCGTGTGACGGCAGCCGAGCAGACCCGCGTGGAAACCGAAGCGCGCGTGGGCGTTGCCGTGGCGCAGGTCGGCGCGGCGAAAGCGGCGCGCGTCTCCACCGATGCGGCCCTGCTGGCGGCGCGCGCCCGGCTCGAGACGCTGCGCGCGCGACTCGAAGACCATTTCGTCCGCGCGCCGTTCGCCGGTGTCGTGACTGAACGCATTGCCGAGGAGGGCGAGATCGTCGCGCCGGTCAGTATTGGCGGCACACAGGCGAAGGGCGCCATCGTCACGGTCATCGAGTCCGCGTCAATGCAGGCGGAGGTTGACGTCGCGGAGCGGCACCTGGCGCGGGTCAAGCCGGGCGGCCGGGCCCGCATCACGGTGGACGCGTTCCCGGGCGAGGTCTTCCCGGGCAGCGTGCAGCGCATCCTGCCGCTGGTCGACCGCGGCAAGGCAACGGTCAAGGCGCGCGGCGATTTCCGTAAGGTGGACCCGCGGTTCCTCCCCAATATGGCCGTTCGCGTCCGGTTCCTGCCGCCCGATGCGCCGGCCGGGGCGGAGGAAGGACTCGTCCCCGACCCGCTCCTGGTCCCGACCGCCGCGGTCGTGACGCGCGACTCGCAGCCAGGCGTGTGGACGGTGGACGGCGACCGGGTCCGTCACGTACCCGTCAAGACCGGCGCGACGCGCGGCGACCAGATCGAGATCACCGAAGGCCTGGCCGAAGGCGCCACGGTCGTGGTCAAGGGCGTCGCCGCTCTGCGCCGCGACGGCCAGCGCATACGCGTGCGGCAGACGGAAGGACGGCTGTAGGTGAATGGGAAGGCTGTAGGGGTTTAGGCTGTAGGCTGTAGGTAAGAGCGAGCCAACCGACAGCCATGCGAACCAAAGCCCTCCGATGCGCGTATTCAAGTGCCTGCAACCGATCAGTCTATAGCCTAAACCCCTACAGTCTACAGCCTGCTCCCGGAGTGCCATGGATCCCATTGTCGAACTCGAAGACGTGACCCGGATCTACCGCAAGGGCGACAGCGAGATCGCATCGCTGAACCACGTCACGCTGCGAATCGAGCCGGGCGAGTTCATTGCGCTGATGGGGCCGTCCGGGTCCGGCAAGACAACGCTGCTGAACCTGCTCGCAGGGCTCGACTCGCCCACATCCGGCAAGATCCGGGTCTGCGGCCAGGACCTGGCCGAACACAGCGCGCGCGAGCTGGCGCGCTGGCGCGCCGACCACATCGGGTTCGTGTTCCAGTCCTTCAACCTCCTGCCCGTACTGACGGCGCGGCAGAACGTCGAACTGCCCTTGACACTGCAGTCGTTGAGCCGCGACGAACGGCGCGCCCACGCCGAGGCGGCGCTGCGTGTGGTCGGCCTGGAGGACCGCATGGATCACCGCCCGTCCGAGATGTCGGGCGGTCAGGAGCAGCGGGTGGCAATCGCCCGCGCCCTGGCGTGCGACCCGATGCTGCTGGTGGCCGACGAACCGACCGGCGACCTGGATGCGAAGTCCGCACAGGAAGTGATGCAGCTCATGAAGCGGCTGAACGAGGGATTCGGCAAGACCATCATCATCGTCACCCATGATCCGCATGTGGCGGAGTTTGCGCGGCGCGAACTGCACCTGGAAAAAGGCGTGCTGCACATGGAGCGGCGGCGGTGAGACTCATCTGGCTCAACCTGTGGCGTTCTCCGACCCGCACGGGCCTGACGGTCCTCGGCACGGCCATTGCGCTGGCCTTGTTCTGCCTGCTCGAGGCGTTGCTGGCCGCGTTCAACGCCGGGGTCGAGATGGCCAGTGCCTCGCGGCTCGTGGTGCAGCACAAGGAGTCGATCACCTTCCTGTTGCCCGAGGCGTACCGCTCGCAGATCGCGCCGTTCGAGGGGGTGAACTCCGTCGCCATGGGCACGTGGTTCGGCGGGCTTTACGAGGAGCCGTTGCCGAGCGGCGACCGCAAGCAGGTCTTCTTCCCCAACTTCGCTGTCGACATGGAGCCCTACCTCGGGCTCTACCCGGAAATGCAGATACCGCCCGAGCAGTACCAGGCGCTGATGGCGGACCGCTCCGGGTGCATGGTCGGCATCGCCACGGCCAAGCGCCTGGGCAAGACCCTCGGCGACCGCATCGTGCTGCGCGGCCTGATCTGGCCGAAGCGCGACAACTCGCCCTGGGAGTTCACCATCCGTGCTATCTACACTCCGTCGTCGGAGACGTTCGACCCAACTCTGATGATCTTCCACCACAAGTACCTGGACGAGAGCCGCTCCATCGCAAAAAACATGGCCGGGTTCTACATCATCGGGCTGGCGAATGCCGATGAACACGCGGCGGTTTCCGCCGCCGTGGACCGCCGCTTTGCCAACAGCCCGTTCCCGACCCTGACCATGAACGAGAAGGCCTTCAACATGCAGTTCATCTCCATGATGGGTAACTTCAAGCTCTTGTTCCGCTTCATCGGTTCGGTGGTGATCTTCACCATGCTGCTGATCTCCGCCAACACCATGATGATGAGCGGCCGCGAGCGCACCCGCGAAATGGCGGTGCTCAAGGCGCTGGGGTTCTCCGACGAGCGTGTCTTCGGCCTGCTCGTCGGCGAAGCGGTGGCCATCGGCCTGCTGGCGTTCCTCCTCGGCGCCGGCGGTACCTACGCATTGATCAACGTCGCCAAGTGGAACCCGAAGCCGGACTTCTTCCCGATCTTCCAGGTCCCCGGCATGGCGGTCCTGGGCGCGCTGGGGATCGCCGCCTTCACCGGGTTGGTGAGCGGACTCATTCCGGGCGTGGCCGCCCTGCGCCTGAAACCGGCGGAAGCGTTACGGAGCCTGTGAATGGCTTTTTCGATTGCTGATTTTCGATTGCTGATTGCCCGGAGAATGCGCCCGTACCGCCCGGTTCGGTGTGGATGCACAGCCCGTCAGACAGCATCACCCTGCCCTGTCATTTACGACGCAACGTGTTACGCTGCATTATTTAATGATAGTTTCCATTGGCCGACCAGGCCCGGGGAATTTCCACGAGTACCGCGGGCGGCCCTCCGCCCGCTTCTCGGCACGCACGCAGCACGGGGCTCGGATGGCGGGCGGAGGGCCGCCCGCGGTACTGTATTTCAGACGGGGCCGGCCTGGGTTGGCACCGCGACCTCGTCGACCTCGCTCCGCCTATTGCGCAGGTCGGAATTTGGAATCAGCAATCCGCGGTCTGGAATGTGAGTTGTGCCCGATGGTTCTGCCGCTCAACTACAGCCTGTCCAGCGTGCTGGTGCGCAAGAGCGCCTCGGCCATGGCCATTGGCGGCATTGCCCTGGTCGTGCTCGTGCTCGTGTTTCTCCAGGCCATGGCGGAGGGTCTGCGCCGCGCCGTGGCTACGTCCGGCAGCCCGCGCAGCCTGATCGTGCTGCGCAAAGGCTCGGACGCGGAACTGGGCAGCCAGGTCCTGCTGGAGGACGCGCGCATCGTGGCATCGTTGCCGTGGATTGCGCACGACCCGACCGGCCAGCCGCTGCTGGTCAACGAGGTGGTGGTTGTCGTCGCGCACGAGCGCCAGAACGGCGGTCAGGCCAACCTGAGCATCCGCGGCACCGAGCCGCTTTCCCCCACGGTGCACCACGGCGTGCGACTCACGGCGGGACGCTGGCTCAAGCCGGGCAGCACGGAAGCGGTCGTGGGCGCAGCGCTGGCGCGGCGCATGGGCGGGCTGGGCATCGGGCAGGTCCTCGAACTCAGCAACCAGCGCTGGCCAATCGTCGGCGTGTTCGAAGCGGACGGCAGCGCGCTGGAGTCCGAGGTGTGGATCGACCTGGACGCATGCCAGGCCGCGTTCCGGCGTCGAAGCGTCTACTCCTCGGTCCTGTTCCGCGCCGCGACCGACCCGGCCGAGGTGCTCCGGGGTCTCCGCCGCACTCTGGAGGACGACCCGCGGCTGCAGACGCTCGATGTCATGACGGAAGACGCGTATTACGCCAAACAGTCCAAGCTCATGCACGACGTGATCCTGGTGCTGACCGGGGTGCTGACTGCGATCATGTCGGCGGGCGCCATTGTCGGGGCCATGAACACCATGTACGCGGCGGTCAGTCAACGCCAGCGCGAGATCGGCTGCCTGCTGGCGCTGGGGTTCACACCCGAGGCAATCTGGCTGTCGTTCATCCTCGAGTCGATCGCGCTGTCACTGGTCGGCGCGGCGCTCGGGTGCCTGCTGAGCCTGCCCTTCCACGGCATGGCCACCGGCACCCTGAACTGGACCACATTTGCGGAGACCGCATTCCGTTTCCGGATCACCCCGGCCATCCTGCTGACCGCCACGCTGGTCGCGGTGGGCATGGGCTTCCTCGGCGGGTTCCTGCCCGCCTTCCGCGCCGCGCGCCTGCGCGTCGTCGACGCGCTGCGGCGCGGGTGAGACCACCCACAGACCACGCCGAACAGGGCCAGGCCGGCGGTCGCCCTCACTCCAGACTACGCCAGCCCCCAGTGCTACCAAGGTTCTCAGAGGAAGGCCTCTTCCGCAGTACCGCGGGCGGCCCTCCGCCCGCCTGCTGGGGGTGCCGCCCGGAGGCCGAGCGGCGTACCGCGGAGATTCGTCCGGTGAACGATGATGGCCGCGAACGAGAACCTGTTCGTCGCATTGCGCCAGCCCCCCCCCGGCTCCGCTCCGTTCACCGGTACACTTCGTCGTGGGTGCCGATGCCGAGCAGGACGATCTGCCGCTTCGTGATGAGCAGCGTGATGATGATGCGGTCGCTGTAGGAAAGACGCACGGCGTGCAGACCCTGCATGCGGCCCTTCAGCGGGTGCAGCCGCAATGCGGGCGTGAAAGGATCGGACACCAGTGCCGTCAACGTATCTCGAACCAACTCTTGACGGTCCGGATGCGTTCGCAGGTACTTCCGCAACTCGCGCAGGAAGGCCTCGGTCCGTATGAGTGTCCAGCGCCGCGCGACATCACTCATCGGACGTCGCCTCCCGCATGAGTTTGTCCACCGTGGTAACTTTGCAGCGTCCCTCGCGCCAGTCGGATAGAGCCCGTGCCACGCGCGCTTCGTCGGCGGCCTGGGCCATCTCCTCGTAGTCGTCGGGGGTGAGGACGACGTAGGCCGGCCGGTTGTTGCGCACGATGGTAACAGTGCCGTGCTGGCGCAAGCCACTGTCGACAGCCGTCATGCCGCGGCGCTTGATCTCCTGCACGGGTATAATGGCATCGATCATGTCTAACTCCAGTACTTCATATTGGTACTGAAATATAGTACTTGATCCAAGACCCTTCAAGCGCTGCCAGGCGCGGCTTCCCTGGTGCGTCCGCCGCATTCGTCACCAGTTGTACTCGGTCACATAGGCGCCGTTGACGACCCAGGCGGCTTGACTGGAGTAGAACCACGCGTAGTTGACCAGGCAGTCGTTGGCGCTCATGGACTCGTAGTGACCGTCCAGGAAGATGACGTTGGCGCGCCGGCCATGCCGTGCCTCGACGCGCTTGGACATGTGCAGCCATTCCCAGTTCGTGTCGCAGACCAAGGCGCGCTGGTCGATCACGCCAGTGAGCTTGCGGAGGTTGCTCTGGTGCAGCGACCAGCCGTGCTGGTAGTCGTACGCGTAGCGCTCGCGCGGTGTCTTGAGCGTGCTGCGGTTCCAGGTGACTGGGCACATGAACACGTCCTTGTCGTTCATGCCAACGTACGGTTGCACGGCCGGCTGGTAGTTGCCCCAGGTCCGGGTGACGAACGAGTTGTCGTCGTAGTAGAAACGCGCGTCGTAGTTGAAGAGCCAGAAGTCGGGGAAGGCGCTGTCGTAGTCGTCCAGGTACTGGGCCCAGCCCAGGGAGATCTGCTTCTCATTGCTGGCGCAAGCGGCCTGGTGCCCCTTGGACTTGGCACGCTGCAGCGCCGGCAGCAACAAGCTCGCCAGAATCCCGATGATGGCGATGACCACGAGCAACTCGATCAACGTGAAACGGCGGGCGGAACCAAGCCTCAAAATCATAGCCGACGCCTCCCTTCAACAGTGCTCATGCCGCTTGTCCGGGATATGTCCTTCGTGGTCGGTGCTATGCCACGCTCTGCATAGCCGTCACGAACTGCCGTCCGGACATTGGCTTGGGAAGGGGCCTGCCGTCGCGGCGGTAGATCTCATGGGTGAAATTCCTGTGGCTTCCTCTTCCGCCCCTGTCCACGAATCCGGCCCGCTGCAGGTCGCGTATGACCTCTCGAACCTTCCTGGGCATCCGTCGCTATCCTTAACTGGACGTATCGGAAATGCTACACATGTTACTGTGCTGCAAGGACTATGGACAATGGACCATGGTCCGCAGTTGCGCGTAGCGCTAAGTTCCATGTTGCCTCAGATCAGGCGCAGCATATGGAGCTCCGACACAGACGCTACACCGGAACCGGACGCATGTCAACCCATCACTCTGAGACCCCAGGGCTGTTTCAAGATCCGGCCCCGCGTCTCAGAAGGCCACGCCTCTGCGCACACCAGGTAGGGGCGGCCTGTCCTCAGGCCGCCCCCCCCCCGGCGTGGGGACACGCCGGGGGTACTCGCCGCACGTGACGGTCACGAATCTTGAAACAGCCCTGCTGAGACCCCGAAACCGCACCGGATCGAAGCAGAACCCCTCGTCCCAACTCAGTCGCCACGCCTCCGTGGCCAGGATCAACCTGGCTGCGGGTGGAACCGGACGGCCCGGACCGGCAGCAGCACGTCTTTGAGGTCACCGTTGAACCCGCAGGCACGGAGCAACTCGAGCTGGAGCGCGAACTCGCCGATCTCGTAGAGGTTGTGCGCGTCGCTGCCGAACGTGAACGGCACACCCGCGTCGAGGCAGAGTCGCACGAACGCCGGCGGCGGTTCGTTGGTGTGGAAGTTGAGCTCTGCGGCTGTCTTGTACTGCCGCAGCAGCCGCACGGTCGGCGCGAACAATGCCTCCGGACACTTCGCACCGCCGCGTCGGAAGACCCGGAACGGGTGCGCCAGACTGTGGATGCCGTGCTTGAGCAGCGCTTCGACCAGGAACAGAAATTCGTCCTGCGCCTTGGCCATGTCAGGCTGCGGACCCCGCAGCGCGGCCAGCCCGTGCACCGCGCCGAGGCGCAACGCCAACCGCGCCTCGTGCTCCGCCCGCACCAGGACGCTGCCATCGTAGGCGGCGTCCAGTTCCATGCCGATCGCGCTCGCTGGACAGCGCGCGGCGGCGAGCGCGTCGAAATACAGGTGCGACCGGTCCGCGGCGGGGACCGCGCCAGACATGCCCTGCTCCAGGCACGCCCCGCCCCAGTAATTCTTCGCATCGAAGTAGAGCTGCCCGGAATGCTCGGCGAAGAAGACTCCGCCGAGGCCGAAATCCCTGGCCAGCGCGAACGTCTTGCGGATGTCCATGTTCTCCGCGCAGTAAGCAAGGTGCGTGTGGACGTGCGTGTCGACCAAACCCAGTTCGGGCGGCAGGCGCAGGTCGTGACGCGCCGCGGTGACGCGGTCGCCGTCGATCTCGACCACCAGCAGCCCGAACGGGATCTCGCACAGCGCCGGTGCGGCGACTGTCGCAATGCCGTCAGTCCGCACGAGGTCGTATGCAGGGTGAAAGTGTCCGCTGATCGCCAGCCCGATGCCGCACTCGCGCATGACGGCGAGAATCTCCGTGGCGTTGATGTAGTTGTACGGGCAGTTGACGAGGCCGGGTGCGAACAGCGGCGTGTGTTGCAGGCTCACGATCGGGCCGGCCCAGCCGGAGCGCGCCGCGCGCATCCGTTCGATGTCGTGCGCTTCGCGCCGCGCGTTGTACCCAGGCTCTTCCGGATCGATGAACGGCACCAGGCGCACGCCGGCCACGTCCACCCAGTCGGGCGGCCGCGGGAAGTGCGCGTAGAAGCGCTCGAGCGGCAGGTTGTCGTGGTTGCCGGGGATGATGAGCCACGGCACGCTGCAACCTTTCAGCAGCTTGGCGAGCTGCTCGAGCAGTGTCTCCGCGTCCGGGCTCTGGCCATCGTTGACGATGTCGCCAAGGATGACGGCAACGTCCGGCTTGATGAGACGGTTGATGCGGTGGATGGCACGGTGCAGCAGCAGGTCGGCGATCTCACCGCGCCGTGACGCAATGGCAGGGTTCGCGCCGCCGGCGTAATGCAGGTCTGCGATGACGGCAATCTTCATAGGTGCTTCCTTGCTCCGCCTCCTTGCCCGTCAATCCGGGTGGGCGATATGCGAAACCACGGCGGCTGTCCGTGTAAGGTCACGTGCCGGACCGCATTGTCAAGGCGGGACGGAAGTGGCAGCGACGCTCCAGCGAGCGGCCGGCGGCGGCGCGACACCGCCTTGCCTGAGACATGCTGCCCGCGCAACGCATCACAGCCAAAGCGGCGTCGCCGTCCAGCCTGCTGGTCGGGGCTCTGCCGCCGCTCTCCACATGGTTCGCCGCGCCGGCCGGGCGTGGGGTCCCGCCCCATCCCTCGCCGTCACCCACGCCCGTCGAACTCGATGACGAGTTCCCGGGTCCACTCGAACCGGAGCGCCGACACCGCTTCGGCCGCATTGCCCTGGCTGTACGGGGAGAAACCGCGGAGTCGCACGGGCTCGAACGGGGTCGCCGACCTGATGCACGCCGTATTCCCTACGGGCAACGTCGTGACGACCGGCCGGTCCGTATTCACACGCAACGTCAGGCGCGGCATGGGGCCGAGGTCCCAGCGGATCGCACCGTCGAACGTCTCGTAGTGCAGGATCGCGTCGGCCCAGGCGTCGCCCGTCTCGAGCGTCCCGGTGCGCACGGTGTAGGCGTCGTCGCCGATGCGGAAGGTCGAGTATTCCGGGTCGCGCTTGGACTTCAGGCCGTTGAGGATCACGCCGGCGTCGCGGTGCGCCAGATACACCATGCTCTGCTGGTCCAGCGCGTAGTCGGAGCTGGCGGCAATGACACGATTGAGCGCCCGCAGCGCCGACAGGCCGGCCGTGAAGCCGTGCTCGCGCACGACCCCGAGCGGCAGCGTGACGCGGCAGGCCCCGTCGGTGTGGTACTCAGGCGTCGCGCCCGACCCGGTCTGCATCAGGTCCAGTTCGTGATGAATGACCGCCAGCGCTTCCGGCGAGTAGGCCTCGAAGTCGGCGGCGGCGAGCGACTCGGCGATGAACGCGCGGCCGCGCGGCGTCAGCGAGTGCAGGGCCAGCCCGTACACCGCCCAGGCGGAGTGCGCGTTGGTGCGTTCGTCGGCGATAGGGAGCATGGCGCGGTTGTGGTTCAGGAACGCACGGAAGAAGTCGCCGGCCGTGACGAACTTCTCGCGCGGCCGGTTCTTCCCGTCCAGCACGTCGTAAAGGCAGCCGGCGGTCAGCGGCGTGTAGACCAGGGACGGTCCGCCCTCGCGCTCGGCGTTGGTGTGTTCTTCGAAGTAGCCGTCCGGGTGTCCAGAGGCATAGAAACGTTCCGCAAACTCGCGCGTCAGTTCGACCCAGTCCGGCCGGCCGAACACCTGACCGCAGTAGTAGATGCCCTGCATGAAGATGGCGGTGTGATTGTTCACACCGCCGGCCACGTGCAGGTCGGTGCGGCCGGGCAGGAACTGGCGGTTGTGCTCGATGGCCAGCGCCACCTGTTCTTCGACCAGGTCGCGGTAGCGCTGCTTCTCCGCCGCATCGAGCACACGCTCCATGGCGCGGTAAGCCAAGGCGATGTGCAGCAGCAGCCGGCGCAACGGCACGCGCCAGACGCCGCGGTCGGGCTGCTCATGATTGTGAATGTTCCGTCGGTAGTAGTCCATGTTCTGCTGCACGATGCGCAGCACGCGTAGCGCCTCCGCGTCGCCGGCCGCCGCCAGCGGTGCGAGCACGGAAATGCCACAGGCGAAGTAGTCGTAGAACGAGACGACCTTCTCGATCGGCTTGAACCCCGGTCGATAGTCGTCATCGAAGGTTGGGCGGCCGTGGCCGTACAACCGCGCCATGGTCGGCACCACCGCGGCTTCAATGCGGCGCTTGGCCGACGCGACAATTGCCTCGTCCAGTCCAGTGGTTGTCACGTTCATGGGAACTCCTGCCCCCGTGCGCTGCGCGACGTTCAAGACGAGAGGAAACGTACCCCATGCACACCGCTGCGCAACCTCCGGTCGCTGTGACGCAGGGCTGTGACGTCGGACTGCGCCATTGCGACCTCGAGGCGTGTCGCACGCGCCGGCCGTTCGCCTTCCTCCGGCGTGCGGGATCCGCAGACGCGGATCCAGCGCGCCGGACGGCTCCGCGATGCGAAACGCAGGGGCGCCGGCTTGGAGGCGCCCCTGCGTTTCGCATCGCGACATCGAGGGGGTCGCGGGGGAGTAGCCTACGCCCCCGCGTTGGGGGTCTGGGGGCGAAAAGCCCCCAGCTTCGCCCGCCGTCGCCCGCCTCAGTACGCCCCGAGTTCGTACGCGGTCTCGTACATGGCGACCACGTTCTCGGGCGGGCTGATGGACTGGATGTTGTGGCACGGGCCGAGGATGTAGCCGCCGCCTTTGCCGAAGATGCGGATGTTCTCCTCGACCTCGCGACGCACGTCCGCGACCGAGCCGCGCGCCAGCGTGAGCTGGTTGTCCACCGCGCCCTGGAAGACCAGTTTGTCGCCGAAATCGCGCTTCAGCCCCTCGCGTTCCATACCGCGGCAGCGCCACTGCACCGGCTCGAGCACATCGGTGCCGATACGGATCATGTTCGGCAGGTTCTTGCGGCACGCGCCGTCGCTGTGGTGGAAGGCGTAGGCGCCAGCTTGGTGCGCCAGGTCGATCATGCGCTTCATGCGCGGCAGGAAGAATTCCTCAATGTGCGGCAGCGACACGATCAGGTCCTCCTGGCTGCCCACGTCCTCAGCGACCCAGGTCCAGATGACCTTGCCGGGAATCGCTTCGTAGATGCGGCGCGTGTTCTCGTAGCACAGCCCGTACAGCTTGTCGAGACAGTAGTGCACCATCTCCGGGTTCTCGATCAGGTCGATGTAGCCCTGCTCGACACCGCGCAGCGCCTTGTACCCCGCATATGGCTCGGAGCCGCCGCCCTGCACGATCCAGTCGTCCTTGCCCTTCACCTGCGCGGGAATGCCCGAGTAGTCGTACCAGTCCGGGCTGGGCCAGCGATAGTCCTTCTCGATCTCCTCGACGCTGTTGTACTTCGCCAGCGGGTGGGACACCGCGTCGCGGTACGAGCCGGTGCCGTAGTCATGGTCTTCGTACCTGATGCCGAACACGTCCTCGTTCGGCGGCACGGGCGGCCCGATGTATTTGGGCCCGACGCCCACGACCGGGTCGATGTGCAGGCGCTGCGCCGCCTCGGCGAAGTCCGCAACCCCCATGTGCTTGAGCAGCTTCGCTGTCGCCTCACCGGTGGCGCGGTACGACAGCGGAATCCGGTCCGGAATCTTGTGGTTCAGCACGGCAAGCCAGCGTTCGCGCGGTGTCATCGGTGTTCCCTCCGTAATGCGGAACGGTCGGGTTCCGCGGTTTCCGGTGACTATACGCGTCAGGCACCGGAACGCCAAGTGGGGCCCAGGCCCTGCCAGGGCTGTTTCAAGATCTGGCACCGCGTCTCGGAAGGCCACGCCTCCGCGCACACCAAGTGGGGGCGGCCTGTCCTCAGGCCGCCCCCCCCCCGGCGTGGGGACACGCCGGGAGGGGGAGAAAAAGCAAGCCACTATTCCACTGAGTGCCGAGTTCCTGGTTCTGAGCCACTCCCGGGCGCGTTCCGTACTGAGCGACACGCGCCGGCCGTCGACGCTATCACCACCTGCGACTCCCAACCCGGCGCAGCAGAAACCAAGACGAACGTCCAACATCGAAGTCCAGAGCCTCCCCGCGGCACCCGCGAGCCACGGCGTAGCCCTGCCATCCAGCAGGATCGCCCGGGAGCCGCTCCCATGAAACGGAAGGACCCCGGAGCCCGCGAGGACGCGGGCGCTCCAGGGGCTGGCACGGGGGCTGACTTGGAGCGCCCGCGTCCTCGCGGGCTCTGGATGCGTCGTTGCCAGTTTCGCCTGGGTATGATCGGGCGGTACGCTGCCGGCGGGGCGCTGACGCATTGACCGCCGTTGGTGCCCCAGCCTTGCGCCCAGCTCACGGGAGTGTATCGTTTCTGCAGCTCTGCCGGGGGGGGAGATAGCCTGTTGGACTAGAGCCGGGACGCTGATCATGGACGCGACACCACAGGTTCAGCAACGTGTACGAGACGGCTTGGCGGCCCACGGCCTGCTCGACGGTGCGACGCGTGTCTACGTCGGGTTCAGCGGCGGCGGCGACAGCACGGCGTGCCTTCTGCTGATGCGGAGTCTGCACCCGGCCGTGACCGCCATTCACCTGCACCACGGGCTGCGAGGTGCCGAGGCGGATGCGGACGAAGCCTGGTGCCGGCAGTTCTGCGAAGAGCGCAGGATTCCGTTCGAGTCGCACGCCCTCGACGTACCCACGCAGCGTCGGAAACGCGAGAGCATTGAGGTGGCGGCGCGGCGTTGCCGGCTGGAGTTCTGGCGGTCGCGTGTCGAGTCCGGCGCGGTGGTGGCGCTTGGGCACCATGCCGACGACTGTCTGGAAGAACTGCTGCTGCGTCTGGCGCGCGGCGCCAATGCCAGCGGCCTGACGGGACTGCGGCCGCGCCGCACCGTGTTCGGAGTCCGCATCATCCGGCCGTTGCTCGGGTTGCGGCGTGCCGAGTTGGTCGAGTATCTGCGCGAGCAGGGCATCAGCAACTGGTGCGAAGACCTCAGTAACCGCGACACGACGCGCCGGCGCAATGCGGTGCGGCACGAGTGGCTGCCGCTGCTCCGCCAGACCGTCGGGCACGACCTCGGCCTGCTGCACAGCCTGGATGCGCTGGCCCACGACGCCGCGTTCCTCGAACAGGCGGCGCGGGACGCGCTCGAGCGGACGTCCGACCCGGCGCAGTTCCGACACCTGCATCCGGCGCTGCTCCCGCGCGTGCTGCGGCTGTGGCTGGCGGCGGAGACGGGCCGAGATGTTCTGCTTTCCGGGTCTGCCCTCAACCGCCTGTCGGCGGCGCTTCGGGCCGGGACCGGTCGACCCGTGTGCGTGCCCTTGGGCAAAGGCGCATCCGTGGCTGTGAGCCGCGGCCGGTTGCACCTGCTCCGCGACCCCGCGGTGCTGACCGCACGGGTGTGGCGCTGGCGAGAAACGCCGCGCCTGGAACTGCCCGAAATCAGCGCCACGCTGACTGCCGAGCCCGTGTGCGGTCGCGACGCTGCGGACGCCGCACCACCGCGCTTGGTCGAGGTCTTCCGGCGTGCCGATGTGCCGGACGAACTCACAGTGCGCGCCTGGACACCGGGCGACCGCATGATTCCCTTTGGCGCGCACTCGCCGAAAAAGCTCCAGGACCTGTTCGTGGACGCACACGTTCCGCGTGACGAGCGGGCGCGGGTGCCGGTGGTCCTGGCCGGGGACACGATCATCTGGGCGGCGGGCGTGCGGCGGGCCGAGTTTGGCCGTTTTCAGGATTCCGGCACAAGCGTGCCCGGGCTGTGTTTGCGGCTGACGTGACGGTCGTCGTTGGTCATCGAGCCGCCGCCACAGATTCCCGGCACGGTTTAGGCTTCCGGCGGCCATGGGACCATGGCTACAGCCTACAGCCTATCCACCTACAGCCTTTCCCCCCGCGTCCATTCACGCGAGCAGCAGTTGGCGGACCAGGTTGAGCCGGCGCCGGCACACGCTCTGGACGAACTCGATCTCGGAGGCAAGCATCTCCTCGACGGTCGTTTTCAAGGCGCGCCGGCGCGCCAGGAAGCGGCGCGCGTCCGACACCAGGGCCGCCAGTTCGCGCAACAGGATGAGGCGATTGACCTCCTCGAACTGCTCGGGGTTCAGGACACGGCGCAGGTTGTCCTCGTGCAGGACGCGCATCAGGTCGCGGTAGCGCCGGGCGACTTCGGCGGCCAGCAGGGGCGCTTCGCGGTAGCTGGCGTAGTACACGGCGAGACGCCGCACGACCTTGTCGCGCTGCTTCACGGAGTCGAACCGTTTGCTGATCCAGTCCAGTTCGCCCATCAGCCGCCGCTGCACGTCACGGTCGCCAAATGAGAGTTTGCGGATGAGCTGTTCGGGCGTCTGGTCCTCCTTGAGCGCGCGCAGGAAGGCCAGGCGCACGGCCTTCTCGGCGCCGGCGAGCAGGGCCTGGTTCCACTGCTCGCGGCCTTGTCCCACCAGGCCGAAGAAGGCCAGGGCGAACCGGTAGGCGCCGTCGGGCTGGGGCAGGATCAGGTCCGCCATCAGCAGGATGGGTGTGAACAGGGCCTCGACCGTGCGGATCTCGCGGAACAGCGTGGCGGCGTGCCACGCTCGGTCCTGTTCCGCCGCATTCGCCTGCTTCTGGTTCAGCGAGACGAAGAACAGCACGCTCTGACCCAAGTCGACAAGGCTCGCATTGAGCCAGCGGCGGAACGGCGCTTCCTCGTGCAACTGCCGCTTGACCAGCATGCGCAAGTGCATCGAGTTGCGGGTGCGGTCTGTACGCGTCTTGTCCCAGTGCTGCAGGGCGCAGCGCCGCAGCAGCCGGTCGGCCTGTTCCACGACGCCCGGCCACTGCTCGCCGAGTGCTTCGTCCGCGCTCCAGGACTCGGCCCACTCCAAGGCATGGTGCGGCAGCTTCTCCAGGTTGCAGGCCAGCCAACTTTTCAGCAGGTCGCGCACCACGTCGGGGTCGAGCTTGCCCTTGTTCCGGTCCAGATAGGCGAACTGCCACTGCACCGACTGCTCCGGGTCGACCGCGTGCAGCACCCGGAACGCGTGCTCCACCACGGAGGAAACGAGCAGATTGTGCCGCCGGCAGGCGTCGACAGCCAGCACCAGGTCTTTGGGAATGCCGGCCGCCGCCAGGATCTTGATCCGTTCCAGGGGCGTGAACGCATAGGGCGGGACCAGCGACATGGACTGGCTGGCTTCCGGCTTCGCGGCCCGTTGGGCCCGTCCGTCCGGGCCAGCTGCCAGCAAACGCGAGGAGTTGTCGATGGACTCGAAATACTCCCGGAGAATGTCCCGCTCCATGCGCTTGCTGTTGCTGTTCAGGTACGAGTCGATGACCTTCTGGACCAGGTCGGCAATCTCCGGAAAATGCCGGGGGTGCACCCGTGCGGCGAGGTCGCAGAGCGCGGACATCTCGATGTCGGCCAAGTCCGGGTTGAGCCGGCAGAGCTTCTCCAGCCGTTCGCGGAGCTGTTTGTATGATCGGTGGTCGCTCACAGTGTCGATGGCCTCCGCGGCAACAGGCCACGGGCACCTTGCTCAACCCGTGGTCGCCGCTCGCATCCACCAGAACCGTAGTCCGGGACCCCGAGCTTATCAAGACCGACTGCCCGGCCGGCAGGGCTGTTTCAAGATCTGGCACCGCGTCTCGGAAGGCCACGCCTCCGCGCACACCAAGTGGGGGCGGCCTGTCCTCAGGCCGCCCCCCCCCGGCGTGGGGACACGCCGGGGGTACTCACCGCACGCGACGGTCACGAATCTTGAAACAGCCCGGCCCGGCCGGAGGTCTATGCGTCAACGCCCGCCCGGGCGGCAGACCGCCCGGGCATGTGAAACGGTTACTCCGGTGCTTACGTCTGAGTCCCGGCTTCAGCCGGAAGCCCGCCACGCGCTTCAGCCCGTGGCGCACCACGCCGCCAGCCGCAAACGTGCCGACACGCCGGGAGTGGCGCCGACACGCTCATTCCCGCCCGCCGAGCAACATGGGAGGTCAGCGTGGACGTCCGGCCGAACCGCGCGCCGAACCATGGTTTGCGGGCAGCGCGACTGCGGCTACGGTAAGCGGCGTGCCCGCTATGGTTTGGATTCCGGGCAGAGCGGTGAAGGCGGTAGGTGAGGAGAAGGTATGGATCCACACGACAGCGAAAAACGCTTCTCACCGGAGACCGTCTATCTCGGCACGTTACTGGCGTGGGCGGCCACCCTTGTCATGCTGCTGCTGGTCCCCGGCCCGCAGGAGATTTTGTCCGGTGCCAAGGCGTTCCGGTGGCAGAAGCACACCTGCCGCGTGATCCGCACCGACCTCACCATGGAGACGGAACTCGCGCCGTGCGCCACGTTGCGGGTCACGGTCGCGTACGAATTCAGCGGCCGCTCCTACGAGACGGTGCGCCGCCTTACCGCCAGCACGCCCGAACCGCTGCAGCACCAGGCCGAGCTGTTCCTGCGGCCGGGCGATCAGATCGACTGCCGCGTCAATCCTGCGCACCCCGCAGACATGCTCATCGAGCAGGAGTACCAGCCGTTCGATATCTTCCTGTTCATGGCGGTGGCGGTGACGATCCTGTGCGTCGTCGGCAGCCTGGGCTGGTGCTGGTGGGGCAGCACGGGCAAGGCGCCGGCCACGGCACGCCTGCAGTCCCTCGCCGGCAAGGCGGGCATGATCTTCCTCTGCGGGTTCGTGCTCGTGTTCTGCGGCACGGCCACGCTCTCGGGCACGGGTCAGGCGGTCCGCATGCTCCGGTCGCTCTACTGGACGCGCGTCGAGGCCACGATCCTGGCCAGCCGCGTCACCAAGGAGCGCGAGGACAAGTCGTGGGACTACCAGCTTGACCTGCGCTACGGCTACGAGGTCGCCGGCCGACGCTACGAGGCCAGCCGTTGGAGCCTGTTCGATGACGACACCTCCACGCGCACCGCGATGCGGACGGCGCTGGAAACGTTGAACGTGGGTGACGTTGTCGCCTGCTACGTCAACCCGAAGGACCCGGGCCAGTCCATCCTCGACCGCCGCGCCACGTCGTTCCTGGCCCTTCCCCTGCTGCCGATCGTGCTCCTGCTGGCCGGGTACAAGCTATGGACAACGCTGCGCCGGCGCCTGAACGCGCCGGCGGCCGCACCGCCAGGGTGCTCTACCCCCAGATGATCTGCCGGATCTGCGGATCCACGGTCCTCACTCAGGACCCCATTCGAGAGTCCGTGTCGTGCCTCGACGGCTTGGACGACCTCGGTCGGCAGCGGCGCGTCGAAGTCGTCCGGAACTTGCCTCATGCACGTTGACCTGAACCACGTCTGGTCACTCCTTCTCCCCGTGCTTCTCAGAACGGCACGTCCATATCGGCTGTGTCGGATTCCCAGAGTTCGGCCTTGAGGCGTTCGAGCACGTTGTAGACGATCGGGCAGATGGTGGCGTTGCGCAGGGCCTGCATGAGTCGGGCCAGGAACTCGCCCTTGTGCAGGTGTGGGAACGAGCGGCAGTCGTCGGGGCGTGCGGCGTAGACGCTGCAGCGGTTGTCGCACAGGAACGGACAGGGCCCTGGGCCGAACACGTACCCGTCTCCATTCTCCGACGGCTGGAGGTACTGCCCGACGAACTGGTCCCAGGGCACGCCCAGGTGGTCAGCGAGTCGGCCGGCATCCGCGTCGGACAGCACGGGCTCGGCCTCCCGGCAACAGTTGCCGCAGGCGCAGCAGTCGATCTGTCGCGACACCTCGTCGGCGTGTCGGAGCACGGTATCGTCCAAACCCTGCAGCCACGGTTTCGCGCCCTTGAGGAACGCGCGGAAGCGCCAGTTCTCGTCTTCCTTCTGTTCCGCCAGGACGCGAACACGCGCCGGATCGGTCTCGAGCGCGGGGACCGGTGCTGACGCCAGGCGCGGCGCGGGCGGCGGTGGGAGGTCCCCGGCGGCAACGCGAATCGGGGGGTCGCACTCGGCTCTCGCCTGCTTCCGTTCCTGTTTCTGGCGTTTCTTGTCCGCGACGATCTGCTCGAACGGTCGGACGTCATCCGGGCGGTCTTTGTGGAACCGCTTCCGGTACAGTTCGGCAATGAACTCGGGCAGCGGCAGTTTCCACGGTTCCTGGCGGTGGTTCGCGAGCTTCCCAAACTCCTTCGGGTTCAGGCCCAGTTCGCGCGCCATCTGGATGTGAGCGTGCGACAGGTGGTACTTCTTCCGCGCCTCGATCCAAGGTTGGTATTTCGAGGACAGGTTCTTCATGTTGGCTTGGCTTCCGCTCCGTGTCTCCGCGCCCACGTGGTTCCGCCCACAGGGCCTGTCGATTTAACCACCTCGGATGCGCAACCCCCGCCCAACGTGGCCGGACCGGCTCGGTCCGGCATGCGGTAGCGAGCCGCTCCCGCCACTCTGGAAGGCCTGATGTCTCACGAAATCGACACGCCCCACATGCGGATCTTACTCCAGCGTGAGGAACCCGGCGTTGTCGAGTTGCCAGTTGGCTGCGAGCGCGCCAGCCCACACCACCCATTCGTCGCCTTCGGTGCGGCGCACGCCGAGGTTGAACCCGAGCTTCACGCCCGGTTTGATCTCGATGCCTGCTGCGTTGAGCGGGATGGCCCATTCGCCGACCCACTCCTTCTCGCCCACCTTGGCGGCGAACCGGATGGCCGCCCCGAGCTTCTTCACAGCCTCGGACGGCGCGCCGGCGTTGGTCACGCTCTGGCTCGCCCCGCCGGCAAAGCCCTGCACGACAAAGGTCGGCCCCGGCTTGCCGCCGGCATCGGCGAGCCGGAAGCAGATCTCCGCGCCGTCGTCGGCACCCCAGGTGTCGCCCAACTTCACCTTCGCCGCGGCAGATACCGGCACGCGCAGCGCGACGTACAGGGCCGTGTTGTCGTGCGCCAGCCACGCCTCGCACGGGACGCCGCCGATCGGCGAGCGGTCGGGCGTCTCCTTCAGCGGCATGGGGGTTGCCGGCCACTCGTTGGCCTGCAGGACGCCGTCCAGAGTCGGAGGTGTCGCGGCATTCGGCACGATGAACGGCGTCGTGCTGCGCGGTTGCGGCGCGAGCGCGGCTTCGCCCTCGGGCAGGCGGATGTGCTCCTCGCGCCAGCAATCGTCCGCGACCGGCCACGAGGCACGTTCGTCGGAGGCGTACAGCCCGATCTTGTCGACCGGAATCGCCTCAAACCCGAGCTGGAACGCCGGCGACTCGGGCTTGAGCCGGTAATCGTCCTTCGCCGCGTCAACGAAGAGCGGGTCGGCCAGCACCGAGTTGTGGTCGAACCCGAGCTTCTGCCACTCGGCCCAGCTCTCCTCCGGGGTCGTCTTGTCCAGGTTGATGGCCGCCGGCTTGCCGCCGTGCCAGATCAGGTTCCGGTCCGATTCGGCCAGGATCTGTTCCCAGCGCCGGCCTTTCACCCAGAACGCCTTCTCCTCGCTGTAGGCAAACACATTGCGGACCAGGCGCGTGCCTTTCATGCGCCACTCCATCTGGCCGGGCGCCGGGTTCTCCTTGGTGCGGCCGCTCGGGTGCTCGTCGATGGGTGCGTACTCGATCTGCTGCGACAGCCCGTCCACAATGATGTTGTTCTCGATGACATTGTCCTGGCCGCCGTGCACCATGACGCCGCCGCGGTAGGTGCGCGCCACCACGTTGCCGTACACGTGCACGCCGCTGGTGAAGTCGTCGAGATAAATGCCCCAGCAGTAATGCGGATAGTCCCAGACGCCGGGCTTGACCATGTTGAACCCACCCGTGTCGTGCACGTAGTTGTAGCGGATAATGCTGCCGCGCTCCTCAATGTCACGCGCTCCCATGCCGATGGCGCCGGTATCCGACTGTTCCTGATTTGTGTGGTGCACGTGGTTGTACTCGATGACGTTGCGGAAGCCGTTGAACGAAATGCCCTGTCGCGGCGTGTCATGCACCAGGTTGTGCGAGATGACGTTGTCGTGGCTGACGTTGCCGCCGCAGCCGGGGTCGACCCGGATTGCCCCCCAGGCATCGCCCCACTCGCCAATGTGATGGATGTGGTTGTTGTCAATGACGTTGTAGCTGATGCGGTCCTCGAGCCGGTGCTGCCAGTCGCGCACTTCATTGACGTGAATGGCGCTGCTGCCGACGTGCGCGATGTCGCAGCCGGCAATGCGGTTGTGATGGCTCCGGTCGGAGATGCTGATCGCGGCGCTGCCGAACGGCGCGCGGGCGCTGGTGCCGCAACCGGTGATCGTGCACCCGACCAGGCTGCAGTATGCCGCCGCGCTCATGGCGACCACGCCCGCCTCGCACTCGGAGAGCGTGAACCCGCGGAAGTGCACATACTGGACGAACTCCTTCGTCGCGCCGTCGCCTTTGAACAGGATCAGCCCCGGCAGCACGGGCACGCTGACCGCGCCGTCCGGGTTGGTGCCGTCCGGCGGCCAGAAGTAGAGCTTCTTCGCGGCCTCATCGCAGAACCATTCGCCAGGCGCATCGAGTTCTTCGAACACGTTCTCGACGAAGAAACGGTTGCCCACGATCAGCTTGTACGAAGCGGGTGAGGCCAGGGTGATGACGTTCTTCGCCGTGTCGACCGACTTGATCGACACGATGCTGCAGTTCCAGTTCAACCACGACCAGACGTGCACGCGTGCCGTGGTCGGGGTCTGCCATTTCGCTGGGTCGATCTGGCTGGGCTTGTACTGCAGCAGTGTCCGGCTCTCGTTCTCGACCACGCCGCCGACGTAGGCGAAACCGCCGCTGCGCGGATGCTGCGGGTCGAAGTTCGGCGCGCGTGCCGGGATCTGGCGTTCACCCTTCCAGTACAAGTCGCGGAGCGGCCCCTTGCCAAGAACCACCCCGGTGAGATCGGCCACGAACACCTTGTCCCGGTCTGGCGCCCACCCGGTCACCGGCCGGCTGCCCTTGATGGCGACCTTCTCACCGGGGAACGCGGCGTACGTGACCGGGCCCTGCTCCGTGCCCGAGTCCTGCGGACTCAGCACGAACGGTTGCGCCAGGGAGTAAGTCCCGGCGCGCAACAGGACCGTGGCTCCCTCGGGCGGCAGTCCGCCGGCCGAGCGCAGAGTCCGCAGTTCGTCCCGGGCTCGGTCAAGGGTGGCGAACGGGCCGTCCGTCTTGTCGGCGTTGGCTTCCGTGAGTTTGCCGGTCCAGGCGTCGTTGCCGGTGGTGGCGACGTACAGCACCAGTCCGGACGCCGGCGTCGCTGGCGCGGCAGCGGGCGCCGCAGGTTGGGCCCCCGCAACGGGGCTGAACATGCTGGCAACCAGTAACACACCTGCGGACAGGGTTGACAGTGACAGTCGCATCAGGTTCCTCCCTGGTGTCCTGCATGTGAGGCGCTAATCCTGCAGCTTCCTCCCCACGTCCTTAGCGCCCTTTTCGACCTTGTTCTGGAGCGACTCGGCCTCGCGCTTCAACCGTTCGGCCATGTCCGGATCTTTCTTGAGGAAGACATACGCGGCGGCACCCGCTGCAATGAGCACCAGCAGAATCACCAGCCGTTTGATCAGCTTTCGCCGCGCGGCGGCGCGGTCGCGGGCCGCCACGGCGGCCATGCGCCCCGCGGAGGCGGCGAAGTTCTGCTGGCATTGCTCCGAGCAGAATACGTGACCGTCCGCCGGCTTGGCGCACTCCTCGCAGAGCGGCTTAAAGCAGGTGGCGCACTTCGTCGTCGCTTCCCGGTCCGTATGCTTGAGACACACCGCCATGACGGCACCTCCTTTACCGAAGCCTCGACTCTGCCGCAGTAACCCGTTCGCCCCGAAGAGTGTTCAGGTTTCAGGAAGAGCCGCTCCGAAGACGTGGCCCCCGCCACATCAGTCTTCGATTCCCTTCCGGGCCGGCACCCCGGCCGCGTAGTAGTGCTTCACTTCGCGCATCTCGGTCACCAAGTCGGCGCGCTCGACCAGTCGTGGGTCGGCATTGCGGCCCGTGATGACCAGTTCGACGTGCGCCGGCTTGCGGGCGATCATGTCCAGGAGCGCGTCGACCGCGAACAACCGGAAATACACCGCCACATTGGCCTCGTCCAGGATCACCAGGTCGTACTGCCCCGACATGACGGCCTGCGTGGCCTCGGCCAGCCCCTGGCGCGCGGCGGCAACGTCCTCCGGCTCTGGGGCCCTGGCGATGAAGCAGTCACGGCCGCAGCGACGCACGGTGATGCGGTCGGCCAGGGGTGCGAGTGCCACCAATTCACCCGTCGGCTGCCCCTTCATGAACTGCTGAATGAAGACGCGCAACCCGGCGCCCGCAGCACGCAGGGCCAGCCCGAAGGCGGCCGTGGTCTTGCCTTTGCCGTTGCCGGTGTAGACTTGAACGCAACCCGTGTTCAACACGGTCTTCCTCCTGTCCGAAACGTACCTCTGCTCCTGCAGGGGAACAGTACCACGGCCAGACGTCACAGGCAAGCGGCGTGAACGGGGAGGCTGGAGGGCTGCTCCCAAGATGGAGGCCAGGTCTCCCGGCCTGGCCTGATCCGGGGCAGGACGCCTCACTCCATCGCGCCAGGCCAGGAACGTGGACTGGCTGTGCCATCGGCCTTCGCGGCTCAGCGTGCGGGCAGGTAGGTGGCGGGAGATCTCAGCCAACCGGCGAGGACCAGCAACGCGATCAGTCCGGTGTAGATGGTGGACACCGCCAGGTCGTGACGCCAGTCCCACCGCTCGGACTTCCCCTTGCCGAACGCGCCTTGGAGGCCGTGATGCAGCAGGATCATGCCGAGTACGTTGGTGGCCCAGTACCCGCAGATGAACGCAGGCAGGAAGAGCCGGTCGTCGAAATGCGCGAAGGGCCAGGAAAACAGGTACGCCAACGGCACGTTGACGAAGGCATCATTCCACCATGACAGGGGCGAGAGGATGTACCCCACGAACCCAACAAGGCCATGAACGAAACGACGGTTCACCGGCGTACACTCTGTTGAAGATGGCTTGGAGGACGGGTCCTGCGCCTGATATACCGTAGACGCGCAACGTGCCGTTGACCATTCGCCAGCCCCTGCAGCAGTAATGCGTCAGCGCCCCCGGCCGGCGGACCGGCCGATCATAGGTTGGTGTTACTCGTG
>Ga0156402_1170_pt1 | contig 29104 bp, 14 predicted proteins | sample RifOxyA3_FD_108045 | JGI IMG/M metagenome (GOLD analysis project Ga0156402, IMG submission 108045) | Lentisphaerae bacterium RIFOXYA12_64_32 | reverse complement strand
GGACACGCCGGGGGTACTCGCTGCACGCGACGGTCACGAATCTTGAAACAGCCATGGACGTGCCCCCCAGCACCTTGCGAGTCGCCGCGTCGAGGCGTACTGTAGAGTCCGGGACTTGGGCGATGGTGCGCAGGGCAGTCAAATGGCACTTGCACCATTCCGCGAACCTCGATGGCGAGGGCGACGAGGATTGCGAGCGATTCCGGAGGGAGGCAAACATGCGGTACCTGGTAGTCGTCAGTGCTGTTTTGGCGGCGGTCGGCGCGGCGTCGGCTGCGAATACGGGGAACATCGCGGCGTCGGCGCGGGTCACGTGCGAGCCGGCGCTCGACGGGCCAGTGACGACGCTGATTGATGGGAAACTCGCTTCCGTTGCATTCAAAGTGGGATCGAAGGGGCCTGGGGCGGTCACGTTTGCCTGGGACGTGCCGCGGCAGGTGAGCAAGGTCCGGTTCCAGCAGGCGTCGGACCAGTACCGCATGGACGCCTGTGTGGTTGAGGGCGACAGTGGCGGCAAGGGCGTGTTCACGTCCCTGGCGGAGAGCAAGGAAGCGCCGTTGAGGCGGTGGGTCGAGATCGCGTTTCCGGAGACGGCGGTCATGTCGCTCCGCCTGCGCGCGACCGCGGGCGAGTCGAAGGGGCAGCGCGCTTATCCGTGCTTTAGTGAAATCCAGGTTGTCGGCGTGGCGCTGGCGACCGACATGCAGACAGCACAGAAATTGGGGAACCCGGCGAGCGGCATTCCGAACGTCCTGCCGGCACGCCAGAGCACGCCGCTGGTCAGCAACGGTCAGGCGCCGGTGATCCTGGCACCGGCGGCTGGGCCGGGGCAGGACGCAGCACGGCAGCTCGCCACGGCGCTCGAGCAGAAGCTCGGGCAGCCGGTCGCGGTGGTCAGCACGCTCGAGGCCGCGCCGCTCGGCAAAGCCACGGTCATCGCGCTGGGCAGCCTGCTCGACAATCCCCTGATCGACCGGCTCTACTGGAGCAGGTACACGTTCGAGGACAACCTGTTCCCCGGCCCGGACGGCTACACGGTGCACACCGTCTACGACCCGTATCCGTGGGGCGGCGGGCAGGACGTGATCATCCTCGGCGCCAGCCGCCCGGAGAAACTGGCCGCGGCCGTCGAGCGGTTCCTGGGCGCGGTGCAGGGCGTCGGGGCCGAGGCGAGCTTGCCGTACACGCTGATCGTCGAGCCGTCGCGCCAACTTGCGGACGCCGCACGCCAGAAGCTGCTCGACACGCCCGCCGACCCGTCCTTCACGGACTTCCGCAAGTACGCCGAGCTCTATCTCCAGAGCGGCGAAGCGGCGTACGCGCAGAAGGCGAAGGCGGCGCTGGACATCATGGTCGATACCTACGCTGCGGACCCCGCACGGCACGTGCCCTGGCCGGAGGAGACGACCAGCGGCGAGATCGCCGCGGCCTGGGACGCGTTCGAGGAATGCCCGCTGCTCCCCGCCGAACGCCGCGCCGCGTACGTCAACGTGTTCCTCAGTTTCACCGGTGGCCTGGTGGGGAACTGCTACGAGTACAAGAAACTGGCGGACGACGATTTCATCATGGCCTGGAACCACACGACGTTCCCGCTGCTCGGGCTGTACTTCGGTTCGCGGTACTTCGACCGCTACTACCACCTGAGCGACGTGGCGGAATGGCTGCGGCGCGCCAAGCTCGGCTTCACGAAATCCGCGCGCTCGGCCAAGGCGCCCGAGGACGCCGACTCGTACATCACGCACACCATGGCGCACATCATCCATTACAGCCTGGCTGAAGGCGACCTGCGCTTCTTCACCAGCGGCAAGATGAAGGAGTACGCCGACTACGTGGTGGGCTACGGCGACAACCGCCAGTGGCAGTCCGGTTTCGGCGACAGCGGCGTCAGCTCAAGACCCACGGCCGCGCTGGAGACTCTGCCGTTCGCCTATTGGTGGACCAAGGACGGCGCATACCGGTGGATCCTCGAACACATCGCACCGGACTGGAAGAACCCGTACTGGCCGGACATCCCGGCGGTCCCGGCTGAGCGGTTCGTGGGGCTGAACGTGTTCCCAATGGATCCGATCATCTATGCCTACACACAGAAAGGGCCAACCTACGCCGAGCAGTTCAAGAAAGCCGACGTGTCCGCCGAGCAGGCGTTCGACAAGATCAGTTTCCGCGAGAACTGGGACGTCACCGGCCAGTACCTGCAGCTCGACGGACTCGGCCGCGGGAAACACCTGCACTTCGACACCAACGCCATCATCGAGTTTGTCCAGGACGGCGAGCGGTGGCTCCTGGACCACGATTACCTGACCCGCAACACCACCGAACACGCCATGCTGAGCGTGCTGCGCAACGGCCGCGGCGAGGAGCTGGTCCCCAGCCTGGCCGGCCTGGCCGCGTCTGGCGAGTTGCCCGACATGGCCGCCACGCTGACGTGGGTCAAGGACTACAACGGTACGGACTGGGAGCGGCGCATTCTGTGGCGCAAGGGCGGGTGGTTCTTAGTCCAGGACACCGTGACCGCTCGCGGCGACGCGGACTACGACTTCGAAGTGACCTGGAAAACCGTTGATCGCGGCAACCAGCGCGTTGAGCCCGATGGCCGGTTCGTCGCCAGCCGCACCGCAGCCAACGTCAGCCATGGCCTGAACGTGATCGACGACCCCGGCGCGCAGAACGGCAAGGCGGCGGTGCTGAGCGACTCGACGGCGCGGCTCGTGTTCGGCGTCGACCTGCCGGCTGACGCGGTGACAGTCAACGTGGTGGCCTCCTGCGTCGACACGGGGAGCGATTCGGTGTGGCTGTCTATCGACGGCGGCGAGCCGGTGGCCTGCCACCTGTCCATCGGCAAGTACGGTCCGTCGTCGTCGCAGCCGTCGAAGGACCAGCCGAATTCCACACTCAAGCTCGAGCGCGGCGGTCAGCACGTGGTGAAGGTCACGCTGCGCGAGAACGCGCCGGTGCGCCTCGACCGTATCGAGTTCACGCCCGCCGGTGCCCAACCGGTCGTGGTCGAGGCGGAGACCGCGCCGGCGCCGGACCCCGCGCTGCTGGGGCCGGCGGTGGACAATTCGCTCTACATCGAGTCCGCTGTGCCGGTCGGCGCGCGCGTCACCAACCATGAGCGGAAGGGCATGAGCGTGCCGATCAGCATCCTGCACCAGCGGGTGCCACGGAAGCTCGAGGCTGGCGAGACCGCGACGTTCTGCTCGCTGATGTTCGCCACCGACGCACGGCACGCGACGAACTACCGGGTCACGCAACGTGGCGACCGCCTCTACAGGATCGCCGCCGAGTCGGGCGACGCGGTGGCCGGGTTCGGCGCGGTCCGGCGCGACTCGTGGCAGTGCGACGCGGCCGCGTGGCTGGTCGAAGGCGCGACCGTCTCGGCCGTTGCCTGCCGCAGCCTCGGCCTGGGCGGCGGACGTCTGAGCTTCGAGCCGGCAGCCGACGTGCAGTTCGACGCCGCGCAGAACAAGCTCAGCATCCGGACACGCGTGGCCACGACGGTCACCGCCGAGGGCGCGACCCTGGACGGCACCGCCCAACTCACGCCCGGCGCGGCGGAGCGGACGGTCACGGGGTTCGACGCTGCAGCGCTGAAGTGCATTCTCGAAGCCAGCGCCGGCTCGGAAGTCGCGCCGAACCCCGCCACCGCGGAAGCGCCGGCTGCGAAACCGTTGTGGACAGCGGAGCTGGGCAAGAACGTGCCGGTCCTGCGTCTGACGCCAATCGACTTTGGCGGCGGCAAACCGGTGTCGTTGCTGGTCGCGTCTGGCTCTGGCGCGTCGCGGCTGGACGACGGCAAGGTCACGTGGACCTTCTTCGCCAAGGGGATCGTCCGCGACGTCGCGCCGCTGCGCTTGACCAAGGGCGCGCCGCCCGACGTCCTGGTCTCCAGCGTTGACACCTACTACTACGTGGTCGACGCGACCGGCAGCGAAGTCCGCAAACAGCAGATGACGGGCATCTACTTCAGCGCCGACCACGGCGAGAAGCCCTGGCAGGTGTGGTGCACGCGCGCCTTCGACACCAAGGGCCAAGGCGTCGACGACCTGATCGTCACGACCCTTGCCAGCATGGAGAGCTGGGGCCTGGACGTGACCGGCAAGAAGCTCTGGCGCACGCTGGCGGCGTACCACGGCTGCATGGACTTGCGCGCGGCCGACATCGACGGCGATGGCCGCCTGAAAATCGTGGTGGCCGACAAGTACGGGTCCGTGCGCGTCCTCGCGCCGGACGGCTCGGCGTTGTTAAGCAGCAACACCTCGATCGGCGACGTGGCGTTCGATTTCCTGCCCACGGCCGGTGGCAAGATGAACATCGTTCACGGCTCCTCGACCGGCGACCTGAAGTGCTGCGATTCGCAGGGCAAGGATCTCTGGCGGTTCGACAACTACGGCTACGCGGTCGAGCGCATCGTCTGTGCCGACGTGAACGGCGACGGCAAGCCGGAGGTGCTGATCGCCTCGGCCACGGGGTACCTGTTCTGCCTGGACGCGGACGGCCAGACGCTCTGGGCGCGACGCGTCGGCTTCATGGTGCACGATCTCGCGCTGACCGGCGGACTCATCGTCGCCGGAACCGAGGACGGCATGGTCGCTGCACTCGACGGCCAGGGCCAGGAACAGTGGCGGGTCACGGTCGAGGCGCCCGTGATGAAGCTGGCGGTGTTGGGCGAGACGGTGGCCTGCGGACTGGGCGACGGCCGCGTGCTCGGTCTGCCCGTGCGGCCGTGAGCGCGGAGAAACCGAGTTCGGTGACTGGCACAGGGCTGTTTCAAGATCTGGCACCGCGTCTCGGAAGGCCATGCCCCCGCGCACACCAAGTAGGGGCGGCCTGTCCTCAGGCCGCCCCCCCCCGGCGTGGGGACACGCCGGGGGTACTCACCGCACGCGACGGTCACGAATCTTGAAACAGCCCTGTGACTGGCATCGCTTGCATGGCCGATTCGAAGAGAGATAGTACACGTACATGCATGTACACGTACGCGAACGCGAACGCGACGGAGTCGGGCCATGGCCACAAAGACGATCAGCATAGACCTCGAAGCTTACGAACGGCTGCGGAGGGCCAGGATGGGCGACGAGTCCTTCAGCCGAGTTATCAAGCGGGTCGTGCGGCCCGCGATCGATTTGAGTTCATACTTCGCCAAGTTGGACCGGCATCCGCTTGGAGACGCCGCGCGCGATGCGGTCGCCGCACATGAACTCGGTCGGCACAGGCCGGCACAGAGGGACCGCTGATGGCCTGCCTGGACACAACGTTCCTGATCGACTTAGGCCGACGAACGGGAGAGCGTCGCCTGCAAGCGCGGAACAAGCTCAAGGCTCTCCTGGCATCGGGGGAGCGTCTTGTCACCACGCGTTTCAATGTTGCCGAATTGAACGTGGGCGTGTTCCGGTCGGACGACCCGACCGCGGAGCGATTGGCGATTGCCAGTCTGCTTTCGGGAATCGCCGTCATCGAGTTCGATGAGACGGCCGCTTTGATCTTTGCCCGTCTTACCGCCAGCCTGCAGGCGATCAGCCGCCCCGCAGGCGACCTGGACGTGCTGATTGCTGCCACTGCCCTTGCCGCCAGCGAGCCCGTTCTGGTCACCCGCAATCCCGCCCACTTTGCCGACATGCCGGGCTTGGATGTGCAGGGGTATTAGCCGCCGTAGCGGCTGTGAGTGAGGTGCTGCTCCGGGAAGCCCGCTGCCGGGTGACGGTGATGGTGCACCTGGCCGTGCCCGACTTGGATGGCAACGGGCCGCCGAGCGGGATTAGGAGCGGGATTACGATTGCGGAAGGAGACGACCATGTTCAAGTGTGCGTTCCTGGGTTGCGGGCCGCGGGCCAAAGGGCATGCGCGAGTGTACAAGAACATTCAGCGCGGCCGGATCGTGGGCATCAGCGATTTGGACGAGAAGCGCCTGCAGGCGTTCGGCGACGAGTTCGGCGTCCGCAACCGCTACCGCGACGCGGCGGAGATGCTGGACCGGGAGAAGCCCGACGTCCTGCACCTGGTGACCATTCCCGGGTTGCGCGTGCCGTTGCTGACGTTCGCCGCCGCACACAAGGTGCCACTGGTCATTGTCGAAAAGCCGATCGCGTTGTGGGGCGAGGACTACAAGCAGATCAAGGCGCTGGGCGAGCAGAGTCAGACCAAGTTCGTCGTCAACACACAGCTTCACTTTCACGGCCGCAATCTCGAGCTGAAGCGCGACGTGGCGGACGGCCGCATCGGCGAAGTCCGGCACATCGATGTCAGCGCGCGCTCGACGCCGCTGGACCAGGGCGTGCACGTCCTGGAATTGGCGCACAGTTACAACGGCTTCAGCGCGATGGCGAAGGTGTTCGGCAATGTCGCGGGTGGCAAGAACCTGGCCTCACGCCAACCGGCCCCCGACATGGCCCAGGCCTACATCGACTTTGCCAACGGCGTACACGCCTCGTTCATCACCGGCGCCTGCGCGCCCATTGCGACCAAGAACGAATCCATCTACCACCACAAACGCATTGCCGCGTTCGGAACGCGCGGGTTCGTGCAGTGGACCATGTGGTGGTGGGAACGCCTCGTCGACGGTAAGTACGAGCGGGGCGAGCACGACTACGGCGTCGAGGACGACCAGGCCCAGGCACGCCTCACCGAGGCCGCCTTCGACTGGCTCGAGGACGAGAACAAGCCGCACCCGACGCGGCTGGAACTGAACCTGGTGCAGTTCAACGCGATCCTGGGGCTTTACGTCAGCGCGTTGCGCAACGCGCCCGTGGCACTGCCGTTCGACCCGCCGGACGGATTGTACGGCGCGCTGAGCTTCCGCCTGACGTAGGTGGCGCCGGGCTGCCGCGACTGGCATCAGCGTCCGAGGGCTTCGATCGTGATTTCGACGTCCGCCTTGGCGTAGACCCAGTAACCGAGATGCGGCAGCAGTTCCTCGGCCTTGACGTAGGCCCCGTTCACCCACACCCAGACGGGGCCGCGGATGTGACTGTCGAAGATTTCTTCGACAGAGTTGTCGGCCGGCAGCGTCGCGAGCGAGACCAGGTTCCAGCCGCTCTTGAGGGTGAGCACGTATTTCGTCGGGTCGGTGCCGCGGTCGAGCTCGAACTTGTTGCTCATGCCGTCCCGGTCAAAGTCGTCGTCGGGCAGTACGTCCGCGAGGGTCACGATCGCGTCATCGGCGTCCGCAGCGGCGATGGCCTGCTCCCAGTCGTCCGACATGCCGTCCGCATCGCTGTCTTCGTCGGAGAGCGTCTTGGTGTGGATCGTGATGGCGCCGAGTCCGGCGTTGGTCGGCGTTCCCAGTGTGATGATCACGGTCTCTGCCCACTCGGCCGCGTCGTCGTCGGTGACCGTCACCGTGATGTCGGCCTGCGTCTGACCGGCCGGAATGGTGACGGGGCTGGCGCTGACCGTATAGTCCACGCCTTGGGTCGCCGTGCCGGACAGCGTGAAGGGCACAGCGACGACCACTCCCAGTGCCTCGGACAACTGCACCTGCACGCCGACCGCGCCGGCATCCTCCCCCGTCGCACTGGTGGCGACGGCGAAACTCACCGTTGCTGTGGTCGCTGCGTACTGGGCCGTCACGGTGACATTCGCGGTCACACTCGTGTCCGTGCGTGGGTTTGCCGTCGAAGTGTCGCTCCACTGGGTGAAGGCCCAGCCCGGGTCCGGGACCGCGGTCACTGCCGTGCCGCTGCCGCCGTGGTCCACCGTTTGTGACGACGAGCCGGTGATCGCGCCGTGCGCGCCCGCGTTGTAGGTCAGCGTGTACGGGTTGATCGCGAAGTTCGCGGTCACCGTGCCGGCCGCTGTGAGCGTGACGGTAGTTGACGCGGTCCCGGGGCTGGTCACGGTCGCGCCGCCGCCCGAGGTCCAGTTGACGAACGAATAGCCGGTCGCCGGTGTTGCGACGATCGCTTGCCCCGACGCGACGGTGTGCGCACCTGCCGTCGGACTGGTCGTTCCGCCGGCGCCCGGCGATACGGCCATAGTCAGCTCGTATTCCGCCGGTGCGACGTTGAACGCGGTCCATGCCGAGTCGATGAAATTCGGATTGTCCGTGGCGAAGACAGTCGTCAGATATGCGTTCGCCGTATCGTTCGGGTGCGACGGATCACCGCTCACGTAGATCGCCTTCTGCATGTTTGCCTGACCTGACTCGTCGTCGGGGTTCGCCAGATCATCGAAAAGGTCGAACACGGCGACGTTGTCCAGGCCGGTCCGGGTGTGGTAGGCGGTCAGCCAGGTGCCTTTGAGCCAGTTGTTGAAGTCGCGCGCCCGGTCCGCGTCGGCGGCCGTAGTCTGTTCGGCGACCAGCGGCGGCGAGGTCACGGGGATGAACAGAATGTCCGGGTTGGCGGCGAAGATATCTTCGAGGGCGTGGTAGGTGTAAGTATTGTAGGTGTAGGTGTTTCCTGGGCCGTCCGGATGCCGGAATACCGCCTGGTAGTTCGTGATGGTCGGCGTGCTGTCGAACGGATCGCCGGGCGCCGTTCCCGCACCCGTAATGCCACTGTTCGGGTAGCAACTCTTGAACATGACGATGCGGTTCGTGCCGGTGCTGCAGCCGTAAACCAGGATCCCATCGAGGTAATCGTTGAACCACAGAATCCACTGGTACACATCCGTGGTGTCGCCAGGGATGTCACCGAGTGATGCCGGCCGGCCGGTGTCCGGATCGAGGGTCGTGCTGTAGGTGATCTCGTTGACTTCATCCACGTAGGTCTTCGCATCCAGAGCTGTCCTCAGACTGTTGTCGAGCCAGTTCTGCCCCACGGAATGATGAATGAAGACCAGGTCGTCAGTGTCGGTTGGAGTCGCCACGAAGTTTGCGGTAACGGTCGCATCGCCGGTCAGGGTCGCGGTGGTTGATGCGGAGCTCGCATTGCCGATGACGACACTGCCGCTCGATGTCCAGTTCACGAACGAATAACCGCCGCCCGGCGTCGCGGTGATGGCCTGCGCCTCGTTGGTGTTGACCGTGTGCGCGCCGGCTGTGGGCGTCGTCGTGCCGCCCGCGCCCGGCGACACCGCCAGGGTCAGGGTCGCCGAGAGGGGGATGAGGGCGAAGTTGGCTGTGACCGTGCAGTCGCCGGTGAACGTGACGCTGGTGCTGGCGGAGTTCGGTGCCGTCACGGTCGCGGACCCGGTCGCAGTCCAGTTCACGAACGTGTAGCCCCCGGCGGGCGTGGCGGTAATGCTCTGCGGCGAAGTCAGGGAGTGCGTGCCGGCCGCAGGCGTGGTGGTGCCGCTGGCGTCGGGGGAAACGGCCAGCGTCAGATCGTAGGCGGTCGGCGTGCCGGCGACGCCCTCGTACGCGCCCATGTCCACCGTCGTGTTCTGGACGCGCGTCTGCCCGGCAAGGTCAGTCGTCAGGCTGCCGGGCACTGCCGCGTTGCTGCCGGTGTTGGATGACGGACTCTCGGCGGTCAGGTGCAGCCCGTCGTCAAGGGTTCCATACACGCCGTCCGCACCCGCTGGCGAGCCGGTGTTGAAGAACAGCGGGGAGGTGTCGATACAACCGGTGCCGAAATAGGGCTCGCCGGTGCCGCCCTCGATGTTCGAGTAGGTGGCGGCGATGGCGCCGGAGGTGGGGGCCGATAGATTCGCGATCGAGTCCGGGGTGTTACCCCAATAGACGTCATTGGCGATGGCCAACTGCCGCGCCGCATTCGGTGTGTCGACATAATACCCCAGGCCTCCAGCGCCGGCGGCGCTGTTGTCGTAGAACGTGTTGTTTGCCAGGTTCGCATTGCATTCGGCGTTTAGGGAGAGACCGCCGCCACCGCCATCGGCCAGGTTCGCCTGATTGTTCACAAACAGGTTGCCGACGATGCTGGCACTGGTCACGCCGGCACCCAGATTGACCTGCGCACCGCCGCCGTTGCCGGCGCAGGTATTGCCCGCGAAGACATTGCCGGCCATTTGGAACGTGCCCGACGGGAAATTGTCCACACAGAGTCCGGCGCCGCGGACATACGCGCCGCGGAGTTCGTTGTTGAGGAATTTGTTGTCGGTGATAATCATGGTTCCGCCGTCGGAGTAGATATGCGCCGCGCCGCCAGGGATTTCGGGGTGGGGTTCATAGGGTGTGCCGCCGGCGATGTTGCCGGAGAATGTGTTGCCGCTGATCGTCAAGGTCGCGCCGTAATGCGGGTTCCGCACCACGATTCCAGCAACACCGTGAATGGACGTATTGTCACGGATGATGTTGTCCTCGACGGTAAGCTCAAAGGTCCCGGACCCGAGATGATAGATCATCATTCCGGCGCCATCGCAACCTCCGACCGGCGACTCATTGTCGTTCAATGTGTTGTTGCCGATGACATTGTTCCGAACGATGGCGCTGCCGGTTGCCGCTTCCGAGTCGAAGTACAGGTACAGGCCACAGCCGTCGTCGGAGGTGCCATTGTCGCAGGTGTTATGAGTGAAATACGACTGGGTAACCGTAATATCGCCATGGACGGCGCCGAGCCAGGCGCCACCGGCATTCATGACTGAGGAACTGTTCGTCACGGTACAATGGTCAACGACGATTGAGCCATTCGAGCTGTTAAGGATGAAAAGCCCGCCGCCAAATCCGCCGGCATTTGCCATCCTGCCATACTGAAGCGTCAACCCTGTCGTGCGAATGTCGCCATCACCTTCGCCGGACAACCTCATGACTGGGACCGACCCTCCGCCATCGAGTAGGGTTGTGGACGCCCCAGCCCCGACAATCGTCAAGTCGTAGTCCTGGCTGGTCGTGTAAGTCAACGTTGAACCGATGCTGTACGTTCCCGCGGCGACGTTGATGGTGTCGTCCAGGCCATTAGCCTGGGCGGTGGTAAGTGCCGTCTGGAACTCGGTGGGGTTCGTCACGTTGAACGTGGCCGCGCCAAGGTACGCGGACGCAAGCAGGAGAGTCATGGCCGCGGGCACCATCCAGGCTGGCTTGACCGGAAAACTGCGCATCGTCGACCTCCCTTGAATTTGAGCGACGCGATATTCCCACCGCCGCTTCGGCAAGATAGCACCCGCAAACCGAAGATGCAAAAGAACGGCAGCGGGCGGGGCGGGGTACTGCGTCAGCGCCCCCGGCCGGCGGACCGGCCGATCATGTGTGGGCGTTACTCACTGTTTGTTCGGGTCGTTCTGGCAAAGTGGCGGGAGCGGCTCGCTCCCGCGGGTGTCGGAGCGAACCGCTCCGACCACTCTACCGCAGCCCGCGAGTAACATGGGAGTCGCGGGTGGAGGGAAGGAATGTGAAACGCCGGCCAAGGGACTGGCATGTTACTCGCGGGCCGCTTTGTGCCTCCGCCGAGCTCGTCTCGGTGGGGCGACGATGGGAACAACGGAGGGGCGCCCCCGCCCCTCTCTTTCCCATCGTCGCCCCACGGCCGCAAGGACCGTGGAGGCGCGGACGAGCGAGCCGCAGCGCCTAACGGCACATCGAGACGTGAGCGTCACGGCGCCGTGTCGTTCAGGAATTCCTCGACATTGGTGTAGCCATCGCCGTCGTTGTCCTTGGCGCCATCTGCCGCGTCGGCTGGGTTCAGGCCATGCGCCTTCTCCCATTCGTCGGGCATGCCATCGTGATCGGCATCTTCCGCGGGCGCCTCGGGCTTGTACTCCGGCCAGCCCCCGACGTCCTTCGGACTGTCAATCACCTTTCCGGTGCCGTTCCGGACATCCGCGACGATGCGTGTGTCTACGGCGTCGCGTCTGGGCCGGGTTGCGCCGGCTGAATTGAGAACTGCCTCAAACGCGGTCTGCGCGCGCTCGGCGGCAATGTCTGGAAAGGCGAACGGTGTGGTCGTCCGCAGGGTTGCCTCGTCGAGCTTGGCCATGTCCAGGACCATCCGCCAGTTGTCGGCCGAGCCGTCCGGATTGCTCGGGCCGATATTGTCGGCCAGGAACACCAACGGCCGGGCGTCGTTCTTGATATCCAAATCGATGTGGACCTCCTGCTCTGCCTCACTGCTCGGCCCGCGCCGGATGTAGTTGCCCACGTACCGGACGTGCGTGCGGCCGCGAATCACGGAACAGAACTTCCCGAAGTCGTAGACCACATTGTTCGTGAAATCGTACTCGGACGGCTGCTCGCCGCGACCGTGGAGGAGCGGGTTACGCCAGCCGTTGTGCGCCAGCAGATTATGATGAAACGTGAAGCGCGTGGTCTGGGCGCCCGCCAGCAGACCCATGCTGTGAACGCCCTTGGGGTGACGATTCTTGGACAGAGCTTCGGCAATGATGCACCACTGCACGGTCACGTCGTGGGGCGTTCCCCAGGTGGACACGTTCTCGTCAATGGACCAGCTCGTCGAGCAGTGGTCCACAATCACATGATGCACCTGCGTCCCCTCGATCTTCAGTGCGTCGCGGTTGTCGGGAATTGCCCCCTGTTCGCCGTCGCCGACGCGCGCCCGGATGAACCGCAGTACGACGTCATGTGTGCAGATCCGAAGGGTCGCGTTCCTGAGGCAGATGCCATCGCCCGGAGCGCTCTGTCCGGCGATGGTGAGAAACGGCTGACTGATCTTGATGTCGTCCTGCAGGTCAATGATGCCGGCGACACGAAAGACCACGATCCTCGGACCTTCCGCAAAGCAGGCTTCGCGCAGGCTCCCGGGTCCGGCGTCGTTCAGGTTCGTGACCTCAATGATCTTGCCGCCGCGCCCACCCGGCGTCATGGCCCCAAAGCCCATCGCGCCGGGGAAGGCGGGGAGTCCGACCGGCTTCGCCTCGGGCGGTTGCTGTGCTCGGACCCAGGGCAGCAGGAAGACGCACAACGCGAGAGACAACCTCCGCCACACCCAAGACATCGCTGTTTCCTCCGGCCGTGCACAGGATGTTTTCATGGGACCGTTCTCTCCTTTCCTCGCTGGACAGAAGGTACCGGGCCGTGTGCCGGAAGCAAGAACCTTCGCGAGTTTCTCGCCCCAGAGGGACGAGGGACTGGCCGCCGGGTCTCCTGGCTGCAGGATAGAGATCGGCACTGCGAAGTCCGCGGCTGCAGCTATTGCAGACCGCTCCGGCTGATGCTATCTCTATATGGTCAATAAGCGACAAAGGAGAGGATATGAAACAGACGCGGAACAACGCGACTCCCCAAGGCGACCTACGCGTGGGCCAGGAGGTCGAAGGCTTTCACATCGAACACATTTCACCGCTGCCTGAGCTGCGCGCGGTGGTGATTCGCGCCACGCATCGCAAGTCGGGAGCGCGGGTCCTGCACGTCTTCACGGAGTCGGACACGGAGAACTGCTTCGCCGTAACGTTCCCGACCCCGCCCCCGGACGACACGGGGGTCCCGCACATCCTGGAGCACGCGGTGCTCGGCGGGTCGACGAAATTCCCGGTGCGTGAGCCGTTCTTCGAGATGGTCAAGATGAGCATGGCCACGTTCATCAACGCCATGACGTCACAGGCCTACACCGTCTACCCGGTGGCCAGTAATGTGAAGAAGGACTTCTTCAACCTCGTCGAGGTTTACCTCGATGCCGTCTTCCACCCCGAACTGAAGGAAGACACGTTTCGGCGCGAGGGACATCACCTGACACTGGAGAAGAACGCCGACCTTGCGTCACCGCTGCGAGTTTCAGGCATTGTCTACAACGAAATGAAAGGCGCCTATTCCACGCCCGAGTCGCTGATGTGGGAACTGGCCGGCCGCGGTCTGTACCCCGACACGCCGCTCGGCCGCGATTCAGGCGGCGACCCCGAGCGCATCCCCGAACTGACCTTCGAGCGGTTCCTGAACTTCCATCGCGAACTCTACCATCCCAGCAACGGGTTGTTCTTCATCTACGGCGACATCCCGACGGCCGAGCAACTGCGCTTTCTCGCGCCGGTGCTGAACGACTTCGACCGCCGTGATGTGCAGCTCGCCACGCCGCGCCAACCGCGCTGGCCGGCGACGCGGCGCGTCGACAAGGAATACCCGATTGGCACGACCGAGGACGCTGCGGCGCGTACGTTCCTGACCCTCAACTGGCTGGTCGGCGACGCGCTCGACCCGGCGCTCGGCACCGAGTGGGGGGTGCTGTCAACCCTCCTGCTCGGCAACGAAGCCGCGCCGTTGAAGAAGGCCCTCATCGATTCGAAGCTCGGAACCGACGTGTTCTTCGCCGGCTCGTGGGCGAGCGCGTACGAACAGGAGTTCCACGTCGGGCTCAAGGGCAGCGAGATTGGCCGGGCGGACGCCTTCGAGGAACTGGTCCTGGCGACGTTGGCGCGACTGGCCGCCGAGCCGTTCGCGCCCGAGCGCGTCGAAGCCGCGTTCCAGCAACTCGCCTACCAGACGCTGGAAGTGAATACACTGTTCCCGCTGCACGTGCTCCACGCCAGCAACTGCGCCTGGCCCTACGGCAGCGACCCGTTGCCTTTCCTGCGGGCGCGCCAACAGCTTGACGCCTGTCACGCACGCTACGCCGCTGACCCGCAGATGTTCAACCGCCTCATTCGTGACCGCCTCGTAAACAACCCGCACCGCCTGCGCGTGGTGCTGCGGCCCGACCGCGAAACGCAGGTACGCGCCGATGCCGCATTCGCCGCGCGCATGGCCGAACAGCGGGCGCGCTTGAGTGCCGAACAAGTCGCCGCCATTGCGAAGGCCGCAGAAGCGCTGACCGCGGCGCAAGGCGTGCCGAATTCTCCGGCGGCACTGGCCAAACTGCCGCAACTCAAGGTCGCGGACCTGCCGGCCAAGCCGCGACACATTCCCACCGAGGTCGGGCAGGTCGCCGGCATCACCGTGCTGCGCAACGACGTCTTTGCCAACGGTGTGAACTACCTCGAGTTCGACGTGGACCTGGCAGGGTTGCCGGTCGAGTTGTACGCGTGGCTGCCGCGCTTCAGCGATGCCGTCAACAAGATGGGTACGGAGGGAAACTCTTTTGCGCAGATTGCCGAGCGCCGCTCTGCCTGTACGGGCGGGCTGTGGTGCTACTCGCCCGTGCTGCGGCACGCGGTGGACCCCGCCTGCACGTTGCGGCGACTCCGATTCGGCATGAAGACGCTGGACGGCCAGGCCGAAAACGCACTGCGATTGATGGGGGACCTGATCTTCGGCGTTGACCCGCGCGACCGTGAGCGCTTGCGCGATGTGCTGACGCAGACGCAGGCGTGGTTCCGCACGACGCTGGTCAATGATGGACTCGGCACCGCCCGGCGTCGTGCGGCGCGTGGACTCAGTCGTGAAGCGGCCATCGATTACCTGTTCGTCAGCCCGGACGCCTTGCGCGTCGTTGAGGATCTGACCGGCAGGTTCGACCTGCGCGCCGACGAGACGATGCAGAACATCGAGCGCATCCGTGACTTCCTCGTTACGCGTGCCCGCTGGACGGTGAGCTTTACCGGGAGCGACGCGGTCTTTCGCACCGTGACTCGCACGCTGGAGAACTGGGCCGCGCGCCGCCGCCACGAACCCGTCGTGGACGCGCTGCCGCCGTTCCAGCCCTATGCGACACCGCCGCGCGACGGCCTGGCCGGCCCGATGAAGGTCGCGTACTGCACCAAGGTCATGCCGGCACCGCACCTCGCGCATCCGGATGTGCCGCTGTTCAGGCTCGGCGTGTACCTGGCCATCTTCGACTACTTCCTGCCCGAGATCCGGTTCAAGGGCAACGCCTACGGTGCGGGCGCTCGGTACGACGACGCGGTCGGGGTCTTCGGCCTGTACAGTTTCCGCGACCCGCGGATCGTCGAAACACTGGCGGTATTCGACGGCCTGCGCGACTACTTTGCCGCGCAGACGTGGAGCCAGGCGGACATCGACCGCGCCATCATCGGCAGCGCCAAGGAGGCCGAAAAGCCGATCCGTCCCGGGGACGCCACCGGGACGGCTCTGTATCGTCACCTGCGCGGTGATACCGATGCGCTGCGCGAGCAGCGCTATGCCGCCACGCTGCGCGCCACGCCGCAAGCGGTGCAGGAGACCGCGCTTCGCACCCTCGACGCGAATGCACCGCAAGCGGCGGTCTGCGTGGTCAGCAGCCGCGAGAAACTGGACGAAGCCAACCGCCGGCTCGGCGACGCACGCCTGACGGTGGCTGACATCCTGGCCTGAGCGCACGCGCCAGGGCTCTCACCCCCCGCGCTGCCACGCCCTTACATCGCCGCCGCAACCCACCACACGCTGCCACGCCCTTGCGGCGTGGGGCGACCAGGTGTCCCCAGCTACAACCGCTGGCCCCCCCTCTTTCTCCTCCCCTCGACCGAGGAACGAGGGAGAGGTCATCCGAACACGCGTCTCCCCGCAACACGATACTCCCCCGCCCAACGGCACCTGACCTCCCGGTGTTGCGCATCCACGCGGCGGCAGAACTCCTCCCTGCCGATGGCCTTGCTCGAGCGGTTCCGCACCCCGAGAATCACCTCGTCGTCATCGCCCAGCATCTCTTCGACGTACGTGCGGCACGGTTCCACCGCGGCGTGAACAACAGCAGATGCTAGTGATTGAGCCAGCGAGCGAGCCGGCGGGCTCTCCGGGAATCCGAATCCCGCGTCAAGACAGGGGAGGAAGGTAGGTGCGAAATCGCGGTCTCGAGCAAGACTAAAGCTGGAATATGTTGCAGACTATGATGTTACAACTTCCGCAATTGCAGATGGCAAGGCCTGACCCTTGAGCATGGCTCCACTACCACTTGCGGTTTGAGACGCGCGGTCTTTTCTGGGCGGCGTCCAGGCGGTCCAGCACGTCGTCGGGGACCAGGCCTCGGCCGGTGCGCATCTGCTCGGTCACCCGTTCCAGGAGCGCGCTTGCCGTCAACGGCTCCTCCGGCCAGACCGCGCGCCGGACCACGGTGGAGAAGGACTCACGGGCTGAGCGCTTCGCCCGCCGCAGCCTTTCGTAGGCGTCCAACTCGAGGGTGATGGTCTTGGTTGCCATGCATGTATCATACACGAAAGATGCTATCGAGGCAAGCCGAGTATGTGTCTGTTCGCAGCGGGGAATGGCAGCGGGCGCTGCGGTCGCGATGGCCTGGGCTCTGGCGTTGGCTTGTCCCGGCCCGCGTGTGGCACTGAAGTGCCATACGGAGTTGAATCGTTGACCCCCAATCGGCCTGTCGCGGGTCTTTGCCTGAGCTTGTTCACCAGAACCAAGTCGGCAACGTGGAAGCCATCACCGACGCTGACGGCAACGTCCTGCAGCGCTACGAGTACGACCTCTACGGCGCCGTCCGTGTCCTGGACGCCGACGGCAACGACATCGGCGACGCTAGCGCCGCGCTGATGAGTCCGAGATTGGGTGGCGGCCAGGTCGGGTCGGCCAGGTACCAGGCCAGATCATAGAGATCCCGGCCTTTCGTATACCGTCGCGTGAGAAGCGCGTGCAGCTTGCCGGCAAACAGGGATGGCCCCACGGTGGCGATGGCCGGTGGTTCGTCGATGCGCGGTCCCAGGGCGACGCTAGCGCTTTGCCCTGGGCTGGTATGTGTTGCCCCTACAGGGCAAGTACATGGTCGCCTCGCGGCGGGCCTGATTCTGCCGGTTCCGCTGACGCTCATTCTCCACTGCGAACGGACCGATGGATGGCACGGAGACTGCAAGGCTGGAGCCTTGCTCTACTTTCGCAAAGCGGCGGGCTGAGGTGTTCACAGAGGTCGCGCCCTTAGCTTGATAGGCATGCCCCGAGGCCCCCGTCGCCAGCGGCCGGCAGCCGCGCAAACTCGGCGAGGCCAGGCCCGGATTCCGACTCTTCCTCGTCCACTTCGTCGATTCCGCCGAGGGCCACTCGATTTGGCAAGTCCGAGTGGACGACAACGTGGACGACGAGGCGGGAATGCGGGCCTTTACATTGCCGTGGCCGGAACGACGGCAAGAATCGCGACTCCCGCGACGGTCGAACTCTTGGAGTCTCTCCGGTTGAGCCGTAGGGTTACCTGTTGGACTCGCCGCTCCGCCGCAGCGGTGGCTCATGGGCAATGATTTCTTTGATGGGCACCGGGCCGTTGCCGTTGGGGATGATCTCCAGCGTGTGTGGGCCGTTGTCGATCAACTGCACGACGCGCATGTTGTTCGTCCGGGTCGGGTCGAACTTGGGCGGCGGTTCGTACGTGTCAACGAACATCGGCACCACCTCCCACTTGACCTCAAACCCGACAGGGCACTTCGTCTTGGTGTACTTCTCCGCGGCTGCGAATCCGAAATCGTTCGGGTCAATGACCACGCGTTTCGAGTTGGACACGAATGGTTCCGTCGTGTTGCCGGCGCCGTCGGGGCCGGTCTTGCCGCCCGTGACGCTGAACTTCAGGAAGCCAGTGTCCGGGACGTCCGTGATCTTCAGGGTCCACGTCTCGACCTGCGGCAGGGGCGCGTCGCTCCCCACCGTGTAGACGGCCGGCCACCAGACTCCCGGGGCAATGCTCGGGCGCGTGACGGCATACGCCAGGGGATTGGCTGAGGGTGGCTGGCCGTCGACGAGCAACCGCGCCGTGCCCATGTTCGCCACCGGCGTGTCGGCGACGATGTCCACACGGTTGCCGGTGAACTCAACCTTGATCGCCCCGTCTGCCGCCGGCTGGACCGGAATACGCCGGACCCACTGGGCGTGCGGGGTTTCGAAGCCCGGGTTGTACTGCAGGTGCTTCCAGATGAGCGACTCCATCAGCTCGCAGCCCTTGTCGTTCAGGTGAATATCGTCCCGCAGCAGGTCCTTGATTTCCAGTTTGTTCTCTTTGAGATGCTGCGCCCACTCTTTGCGCACATCGACCAGTTCGCAGTCGTACTTCTCCGCAATACTGCGGATCATTGCCGACTCTTTATCGTGCTCGGTCTCCACCCACTTGTTGCCCTGGTGCGACAGGTGGTGGGTGGCCACCAGGATTTCGGCCGTGGTGCGGGTGCGGATCTCGCGGATGATCTGCTCCCACTCGCCGGTCTGGCCGCCATAGACGTGGAAGACGACCAGGTCCGGGTAGTCGGGATAGAGGTCGTGCTTCGCCGTCTTGATCAGCCGCTCGGCCGAGAAGCCGCCGATGGCGCGGTTCGAAAAACTGAAATCGGCCGCGAAGTACTTATCCTGCAAACGCTTGCCGATGCGGTGCGACCACTCCTGCGCCGTGATGGACTGCCCGTAGAAGAGCACGCGCACCGTCTTCCGCTCCTTAGCCGTGCTGGTCGCAAGCGCGGCCATGGTACGGGAGAGCCGCCGTCCCAGTTCGGACGGCACAACGTCCTCCGGGATGGTGCGCTCCGGCATTTCCCGCACGGCGATGTCCGTCCAGAAGTAGTCGGCGAAGCCAGTGACACCTTTCGACAGGATGCCGGCGCGGAAGCCGATCGACGCCGTCCCGGCGGGCGTCACGAAGTTGGTGTTCGCAGCGCGCCACTGGTCCGGGACCTTCTGAATGTCCAGGCCGCCGAGACTGCGGTGCCCGATGAACCCACCCTTGCTGTCGAAGAACATGACCCCGGCATTGCAGGAGGCCCACTCCGCCTTGCCATCCACTCGGCCTCGCTGCAGGCAGGAGACGCTGTAGCCGGTGGTTTCCTTGACGGGAATGCGCACGTCCCAGCACGGCTCGATGTGGGCCTCGGCTGCGGTCCCGAGCCACAGGGCGGTCCTGCCATCGACCCGCTTCACGCCCCAGAAGGTCGCGTCCCTGGCCGCGGGCGCGAGTGCCTCGGCGTTCGCCATGCGCCAGCCGTTGACGTCGCTCTTCGCGCGGGCGTCCGGCGGCAGGGGTTCGCTGTCGGTGAAGGCGCCGTTGCGGACCAGGTTGGGGCGGGGGCTATCGGCGCTCAGCGTGTACCGCCCGTAGTCCGTTGTCGTGGTGTTGTTCGCGGCGGTGCCGTGCAGGGCCATCTGGATGCGACGCCCCAGCTTGACGGTCTGGTCGGGCCGGTCGTCATTGTCGTCCACCGAGACGTCCAGGTTGATTTGAGTCCCATCCTGCAGTTTCAGCGGGCTGCCGTCGACCGGGGCGATGGTCCCTTCGACGACGTAGCCGCCGCCGTGCTTGCGACTCACACACTCGAGCACCACGGGGAACGGCTCCTTGCCGAAGATGCGCACCGGGCAGGCCGCGGCGGCATCGCCCAACCGCGGCGCAACCACGGCCTGGACCGCGCCGGCGGTCAGCGCCGCCTCGCGCCGCTCGAGCGGCCGGACATCGACGAACAGCTCCAGGCCATCGAACAGGTAGGGTTGCTTGTCCTCCTCCGCGTTCATGGGCGGCCGCAGAATGTTGTCCGTGACCGTGACCAGGAAGTGGATGCCGGCATCCGTCCAGGCTGTCTTCAGGGTGTAGGACAGATCGTCCGGCCCGCTCCAGAACGCCGGGCTGGGCGCGCCTTCGACCGGGCGGCCGATGACCGCCTGGGCCGGGGACATGGCGGCCTGCGCAGGCATGTCGGCCCATTTCGCCGTATCCCCGTCCAGCCGGAATGCTCCGGACAACCGATGGATCCGGGTCATCGTTCCATGGCTGAAGAAATCGCCGGCTTCCACGACCGCGAAGAACTGCGCGTCGACGTGATACTGCACGCGCAGCCAGTGCTTGCCCTTCTCCATGCCGCCCGTTTGCCAGACGATCGGGACGGTGCGCGTCTCCTTGGGGGCGAGCTTGAGTTCCTTTGCCTGCGGCGTGGCGAGGCCGGCCGACACGGTGACCTCGAGAGCGGCGTTGATCGGGCGGTCGTACGGGTTGCAGATCGTGGCCGGGACTTCGACGCGCGTCATCGGCTCCAGTTGCGTGTGCGCACAGGTCACCGCCACGCCCTGCGCGTTGATCGCGAACGAGTCGGGGACGGCAAACAGGTAGACCGGTTCCGAGGACAGTTCCAGCGCCAGCAACCCCGCCTCGCCCGTGGTGAAGGACCGAGGATTGCCCAGGTAGTCCATGCCCTTGAATGTGACACCGGCCGTTGCCGCCGCCCTGAACACCAGCGACACTGGCCGATCGGCGAACAGCGCGACGCTCGTCTGGCCGCGTCGGTCGGTGAGTGCGACACAGGCGGTCCCGGTGACGTTCGTCGGGATGAAACGCGCCGCGGTCGTCTCGACCAGGACCGACTGCACCGCCGCCAGGGCCACCCCCTTCTCGGTGACAAACTGGTCGCCGGGCGAGAACCCCGGGTACGGCTGCGAGGCGCGCATCAGCATGAAGTACTTCTCCACCCCGTCAGCGCGCTCGACCAGCAGCGACTGCACCTGCCAGCAGGCCGAGAGGTGCTCGTTGGTCATCATGATGGCGTCCACGCTGACCTGCACGCCGTCGCGCGTGCGGCGCGCCCGGCCGCCGTATAGCTTCAGCAGCTCGTCATCGGTGGCGGGACGGCCGTCGATGCGGCCCGGTTGGTGAATGCCGCACTCGCTGTTCCACATCGGCAGGACCCGGCCGATGTGCTTGCGCATGCTCTCTCTGACCGCTTCCACCCGGCCCAGTTCGCGATTCGCCAGCGGCGAGCGGCCGATGTAGTTGTGGAAGGACAGGATGTCCAGGTACTGCCCGCCGCCCGCCGCCAGCACCGCCTCGGTCCACTCATGGTACTGCGACGTGCCGCAGGGGCCGACGACCTGTGCCGCCGGATCGACGTCCTTGATGATCTCATGCGCCTGCTTGAGCAACGGCACGTACACCGCCGGGGTCATGCCGTGCGGATGGCCGGCATTCGGTTCATTGAAGATCTCCCAGTACTTCACCTTGCCCTTGTAGCGCGTGGCCAGGGCGCGGACATGGTCCGTGTGGACGCGCGGGTCCGCCTTCCAGTCATCCACCGTCTTGTACCTGCCGGCCTCCCAGAAGCCGATGCTGATGCAGTACAAGACATCCAGCCCCATGCTCACGCACGTGTCGACCAGTGCATCGCTGGTGGCGTAGTTCGGGGTCCCGTCCTTGGCCCGTCCGAAGATGGGCTGGATGATGCGCTCGGCGCTGGTCCCGAAACTCGGCGTTTCGGCGTTGAGCCCGGCATAGGACGCGAACATGGCACTGGCAGGAATGTTCTCTCGGGCCGGCAGCGGCAGGCGCATGGCGAAGAGGAACCGGGCGGACTTGATGACCTTCTCCTCGGCGTCACGTGCGGTCACGGTCAGTTCGTACAGGCCGCAGCGATCGGGTTGGATCGCGTACTCAACCTTGGCCGGGGCCCCCGGTGTCACGGCCACGGCGCGGGACTCGGCGGCGAGGACCTCGCCCATGAATCGCTTCACTTCGACGTCGACTCGGGCCTGGTTGCCGAACAGCCCGGTCGAGGCTTCCGCAATCGTCACGGTGACCGGGATCGGCTGGGCATTTGGGAAGTACCCGAACGTGTCCTTGGGCAGGTCGATGGCGATGCCGTCAAGGAGCGCTCGATGTGCGAGTTCATCGAGGTGCCGCTGTGCCTGCGCCTCGGGAGTAGCGTCGGGAGAGCCGGTCGCGTAGAAACCGGCGATCTCGGCGGCATCCAGGGCGCGGGAGAAGATGGCCAGTTCGTCGAGGTCGAACGTCCCGGTGGACTTGTGGCTGGCCGTGCTCCCGACCTGCAGGCCGCCACGGGTGTCGATCTCCGGGACCTGGTGCCGGCTGGCGGGCGTGAAGGAATGGCGGTAGATGCCGTCGAAGCCCTGCGCGCCGGCCAGCTTGCCGTCGACATAGAGCTGCAGCGTCTTGCCGTTCACCACCCCCGCGACCTGGTGCCAGACGTGCGGGGGCAGGAGCACATCGCCCGTCCGCACAACCACAGGGCCTTGCCCTTCGCCCTGGCCGGCCGGCCGGCCCAGCACAAAGTCAATCCCGAACCCATTGGCGACCAGTCGCCAGCCGTTGGAGACGCCGTCGCCCACCGAGGCGAGCACCACCCGCTCCTGGCTCTGCGCGGGGAACGTCGTACGCACCCACAGTTCAAGCGTGAAATCCGTGCCTGCCACGCCGTAGAAATGCGTGCGTCCGATGCTCGACACCATCGTGCCGATACGGAGGGCCGGCTTACCGGGCCAGCGCCCGCCTACCCATTGCGGGTAGTCCTGATCCTTGCCCGCAAAGTAGTCGCGGCCGGCAATGACCATTTCGCTGAACGGGGCGCTGTCGAGGAGATTCCGCGTGACCAGCCCCTTGCCTTCGCTGAACGTATAGAGCTGGACCATCCCCGCGGCCTGCCGCTTGCTTTGCACGGCCGCCTGCCAACTCTCCAGGCTGGCTGCCGACAGACCCGACACGGTCCCGAGGAACGCGAGTGCTAACGACCGGGATTGGGGTAACATGGGTGACCTCACCAGCGTGTGTTGTCGGTGAAGAGGGTGGCCTTGTACAGCGCCTCGACATGGCCGTCGGCGGCCATGACATTGCTGCGGAATCCCGGATGGCGCGCGTCCGGATACGCGCCGTTCCAGCCCTTGTTGATGTAGTGGAAGTACCCGGACCACGTCCCGTTCAGCGGATCGATCGTGGAGTCGCCGGCGAAGATCGTCTTGGCGGGGGTCTTCACGACCGTGGAACGGATGGATTCGAGGCCGTTGTTGGGCGAGAACCGCACGTAGTTCATGCCGTAGTTGTACCAGGTCGGCAGCGTCCAGTGATTCGGGTCGGTCGCGAGGGGAACAAAGACACCACCGGCGGGCGGCAGGTTCGCGTCGTAGGTCGAGTCGGGGAGACGGCGCTGGGGACAGCGTGCGAACGTCGCACCGGCGTTGATCGCTTTGCGTGCCGTGTTGTAGCTCTGGTAGTAGTCCGAGCCGCTGCCATACCCATACTGCGAGAGCAGATAGGGCAGCCATGTACAGTAGTTCGCCCCGAACGCGGTGTTGTTGGTGCGGCCGGGGATGTAGTACTCATCGTTGTCGCTGGTGTAGAGCAGCACCGTCAGCATCAGTTGCTTCTCCTGCGAGACGCAGAGGGCGTCCCGAGCCTTGTCCTTCGCCTGGGAGAGGGCGGGCATGAGCAGGGACGCCAGGACCGCGATGATGGAGATTACGACCAGTAACTCGATGAGCGTGAACGCACGTTGCCCGGTCGCGTGGCTGACCGACCGGGCAGCCGCCGTGGGCAGCCGCGCGTGCGGATTCCGCACGGCACTGGCGCCATCGGCACGCCCTGCCTGTGGTTCGGCGGGTGTGAAACGTCGCGTCTGAGTTCGTTCCATGAGCCTGTCTCCTTGCTCTGGTCTCGTTCGTAATCGCCGTCGTAATCGTCTCGCAGCGGCCTGGCCGGCCCGGCCCCGCCTGACCGTACCGCGGGCGGCCCTCCGCCCGCCATCCGAGCCTTGTGCCACGTGTGTGTCGAGAAGCGGGCGGAGGGCCGCCCGCGGTACGGTCAGAAGGTGTCATGGCCCTGTTCCGCCGATTGTACAGGTCGCATGATTTTGCCATTCCCGGCCGGGGCCCCCAATCATCGTCTTGTCTGCGGTAACACCCAGTCACCGTGCCACGACGGCACCGACGGGCCGCGTCTACTCTCCACAGGACTTGCCGACAATGAGCCGGGGCGTTACGGCAACGTCCCCGGGCTTGCGGCCCTCGATCATGGCCATCAGTGCCTTGATCTCGCGACGTGCAAAGGCCGCCGGATCCACTTCGAACCGGGTCAGCGGCACGGGACACGGAATCTGGATGCCGCGGTTCGCCAGCGCCATGACGCCGATGTCCTGGGGGATGCGGAACCGGCGGCAGAGCAGTTCGAAGATGACGCCCATGCAGCCCTGGTCGTTGAGGACAAGGAACGCATCCGGCGGTCCGTCGGGTCGGGCCAGGGCCTGGCGCGCCTGCGCCACCCCGGCGGCGTGGCTGTCGGCATCGCCGGCCTGGAATGTCGCCTGCATCGGCAGCCCGTGCTCCGCGTACGTCGCGGCGATGCGTGCCGTCGCCTGTGCGACCACTCCGGTGCCGCGCGTCTCGGCGTGCATGAGCACCGCGATGCGGCGATAGCCGCGCCCGAGCAGATAGTCCACCCCGCGGCACACTGCGTCGAATCGCCCCGCCTCATCCGACACGTTGCTGCCGGGGCGCATGTGGGGGATCGCCGGGTGTTCGGCGAGCCAACCGTTCAGTGCATCACTGCTGCACAGCGGGATCAACCCGCGCAGCCTGCCGGCGTCCACATCCTGCCCGAGATCGGCCAGGAACAGCGCCGGGGCTTCCTCGTCCGTCGGCAGATAGAGCCCGGCGCTCCAGCCCAGCCGCTTGAGCTCCTTGCAGAGGCACACGTAGAGCCGCTGGTAGAAGAGGTAACGCATGCTCCCGAACACGTTGGAGCCGAAAACAATCCCCACGGTGCGCGAATGGATGCGGCCGCTAACAAAGCTGCCGCGGCCCGGCGCACGCTCGATGAGCCCGCGCCGGCTCAGCAGCATGGCCGCCTGCTGCGCGGTCTGTACCGTCACCTTGTACCGCGCCGCCATCTGTTGCGTGGTCGGCAAGCGGTCCCCCGGGCGCAGAGCCCCCGACAGGATCCGCCCCTCCAGGTGCGAGCAGATCTGCCGGTACAGCGGCGTCGAGCGTTTCAGGACACGGCTCATCTGCGCGACCCTTTATACTGATCTATATGATGAATAGTATAATATAGAATAACAGACGATGCAAGGGGGCGTTCCGAAATCGGACGCATGTCAGTTCCGTAGGGGGCTCCGTTTCACAGTCATCCCACAGGGACTCTGGTTTCGTGCCCGTGCCCGTGTCCGACCGAGATCATTGCGCCCGTCGTATGAGAGGGATGAGCATTGAGACGATACGCAGGAGAAGCGTACGGCCGGAGTTCAGTGCTGTTTCATCGGCCAAGCCGAGACGTCGGCAGACATCGAGAGCCGCGGCACACTCCGTGGCCGATCGTTTGGCCATGCGGTAGAAGCGTGCCCTCTCGTCGCCAGCGAACTCTCCGGCGCCCTCAGCAATGTTCAGCGCTACGGACGTACACGCGCGACGCCGTTGGTCAGCCAGGTAGGCTCGGCCGCGCGGCAGGTTCTCCGCGACCCCATCGGCCAGGGCGATGAACTCGATGGCGACCTTGTAGACATCCATCGTCTCGTGGTCGAAGTGGTCCCTGGGCGCTATTCCTCGGTGTCTGGTTCGGGCACGGGAACGGGCACGGGCACGGGAACGGGCACGGGAACGGGAACGGGAACGGGAACGGGCATCAGAGTCCCTGGTGGGCACTCTGGGGTCATGGACGGATCCGGCTATGCGACGGCCGGATGTTGCAGTGCTCCGTCTGCCGCGCGATACACCACGCGACCGGCGACCACGGTCATGGTGACCCGGGTCGCCGCCAGTTGCTCGGGCGAGCACGCGGCAATGTCACGGTCGAGCACGACGAGGTCGCCCAGTTTCCCGGGCGCGATCGAACCCAGCCGGTCGCCAAGTCCGAGCAGTTCCGCGGCCGTGGTCGTGTAGAGGCGCAGCGCGTCCTGAGAGCTCAGCGCCTGGCTTGCATCCAGTGTCGTGCCGCCCAGGGTGCGGCGTGTCATGGCTGCCGCCATGGCCGGGAACGGGTTCCAGTGGCTGATGGGTGCGTCCGAGCCGCCGCCCAAGGTGACGCCCGCGGCCAGGTAGGCTTGCAGCGGCAGGAAAGTGCACGCGCGCTCATCGCCGAGGAGGTCCCGCAGCGTCTCGCCCCACACAGAGAGGAACCCAGGCTGCACGGCCGCCCCGATGTGCGCCTGACACAACCCCCGCAGCACGTCGGGGCTTGGGAAGTAGGCGTGAATGACGTGGCTCAGGCCATAGACGGGCGGACAGCACAGGCGGCGCATCAGTCCGGCGGCCTCGGCCAAGGCGCGATCGCCCGTCACGTGAATGCCCAACGGCCAGCCGTGACGCCAGACCGATTCGGCCCGCTTGCAGAGATCATTGAAGCTGAGGAACGTGGCACCGCAGTTCGTCGGGTCGCCGAGGTACGGTTCGCGCATGTAGGCGCTGCGGTGCATGACGAATCGATCGTACAACTCCTTGGCCGGGCCGAACGCATGCAGGGGACCGTCACTGCCGCGGTGCGAGAACTCGGCGCGGAAGCTGGCATCCTCAACCAGCCGCATGGCGGGCATGATGACGACACGGGCATGGAGCTGGCCGGCCTGACTCGCGGCGCAGTAGGCCCGGATGTGCCCGAGTGGCGGCTGTGCGTCCACCGCGGTCGTCACGCCGCAGCGTGCGAACTCCGCTGTGGACGCGACCAATTCGTCGGCGAGCGTCATGGGCACGGTGTGGGCCGGCACCTTCACGGCCGCCTGCGCGGCCACCGGGAATGCACCGGTCGGGCGCCCCGTGCGTTTGTCGATGGGGACGGTGATGCTGTCCCCGAGCGCCGCGAGAGAAATGCAGTGGTCCAAAGCGAACGAGTTGACGATCGTCTTGTTCACGTCAGTGATGGCGACCGGCCGGTCCGTGGCGACCTGGTCGAGGTCCTCGGCGCAGACCTGGCGTTTCTCCGCGAAGTGCCGCGCATGGAAGCAGTCGCCCTTCCCGTGCACCGGTGCGCCGTCAGGGATCCGGTCGCGGTGGCGGGACAGGCGCGCGACGAGATCCGCGATCGAGGTGCAGTCGTAGAGCAGTGCGTGCGTGGCAACCAGATCGCCGACCCGGGAGACGTGGGCGTGCGTGTCGATCAACCCGGGGATGACCATGGCGCCGTTCAGGCTGAGAACGACCGTTCGGGGGCCGCGGAATTCCTGGACTTCAGCCGCGGTGCCGACAGCCACGATACGATCGCCCCGAACGGCGACGGAGTCGGCCACCGGACACGCCTCGCTCAGAGTCAGTACCCGCGCGTCGGTGAGAATCAGGTCAGCGTCTTGCCTGTCGGACATCGGCAGCTCCGGTGCGTGGCGGTTGAGTTCAAGAGTCAGTACGCAACAACGAACATGTGACGGTAAGATAGATTGCAGCGCAGGCCGCGTCCACCCGGCGCAGAACGCGACGGAATGCATCAGCAGCTCCCGGGTGCCGGCCGCCGGGTCATAGGTTGACGTTACTCACGCTTGTCCGCTCCTGATGCGTCAGCTAGGGATGGAGCACAGACCCCTGCCACCTTGTGTGGCAGGTGAACGGGTTCATTGGCTACTTCGCCACACCTCGTTCCCTCTCTTCCCTTTCCCCCGTCCGCCGGCGGCGGACGGGGGAAAGGGAAGAGAGGGGGGACACGCACGTTTGGCGGGCGAACCCGATTCACCCGTGGCACAAGGCCACGGGGGTCTCACACATGGGCCGGCACGCAGTCGTTCCACCCGCGACTGACGCGACACCGGAAGGGAGAGCAAGCAGTTGAGGAGAGAATCACCCGATGCTATCTTAAACCGACGGCGTGCCAGACAAACCGTCACGCCAGGAGGTTGCCCCATGCTGACAACGGTCAAAGGAATCTACAAGGACGGGACCGCCACGCCGTTGGAGAAAGTGGATCTCTCGGCCCCCAGCGACGTCCTGATCGTATTCCTGGGTGAGCATGAATCCGCGCCACGGCCGCGACAGATGCAGGCCGCGGGCACATGGTCTGACCTGGATACGGAGACCCTCAAGGCACGTGTGTCGGCCAGTCGCGCCATCTCCTCCCGGAAGGCTGTTCGCCTATGATGTCGCATCTTCTCGACACCGATACGGTCATCGACTTCCTGAAGGGGTGACCCTAAGGCCGTTGCGCGTGTCCGGCAAGCCTGGGGACAGGCGCGGCCTACTGGCTTCGGTACGCGCCGGCGTGTCCCCACGCCGGCGCTTCGGCCAAGCGTGGAGACACACTTGGCCTACCGCCTACCCTCGGAAACACCTCAGAACTGCTTCAGCTCGTCGTCGTCCAGGGGGATGACTTCTTCGGGCTTTTGGCTCCTGGCTGCAACCAGTGCGGGCTTGCCGCTGCGGTGGCCGTTGCCATTGCCACCGGACCCCCGCGCCGCCTGCGCGCGCGGCTGCAGCGCCGGTCTCCGTACCGGCGCCGGCCCCCCGGCGCCCAGAGCGTGGCGTGTCGTCGCCGGTGCGTAGTCGCTCCGCGCGGACGCCCGTTGCGCACCGCCGTTGCCACCGTTTGCACCGCCGACGATCGCCACCAGTTCTGCGACCATCGCATTGAGTTCCTGCGCCCGGCTCGTGAGTTCTTCCGACGCGCTCGCGGACTCCTCCGCGTTCGCCGCGTTCTGCTGCACCACCTTGTCCATCTCGGCCACGGCCGTGTTCACCTGCTCGATGCCCTGGGCCTGCTCCTTGGACGCCGCGGCGATCTCCGCCACCAACGCG
>Ga0156402_1413_pt1 | contig 29139 bp, 21 predicted proteins | sample RifOxyA3_FD_108045 | JGI IMG/M metagenome (GOLD analysis project Ga0156402, IMG submission 108045) | Lentisphaerae bacterium RIFOXYA12_64_32 | reverse complement strand
TGGTCGTCGTGGGATTGGCGGTCATTGCGTCACCGAGTCACTGAGTCACCTAGCCCTGGCAACCGCGGCGTACTGCGCCACTTTTCCCGCGCGCCAGTCGCGGGAAAAGCGTAGCCGCCTTATGGGGTAAGAGAATGGATACGTCGGTCGGATGTCGGCGTGCTGGCCTTGTGTTGTGCCCGGGGTTAGCGCATATTCCCTCGGGGGCACGGTTGGCGTGTCTTCGAATGCCTCGCTCAGACAGAACCGGGCAATGAGGTGGTGCGGTGCGGCGACACGATACATCGGGCTGCATGCGGTTGGCCGGACTGCTGTTGGCAGTGGTCCTGGTCGCGGCTGGCTTGGCGCGCGTCGGTCTCGACGGCGACTGGCGCGGACGCGGATCGGTCCGTGGCAGCACGTTGGCACTGGCCCCGGCCTCAGCGGCGAAGGCGCCGTGCGCTGTCGTGTGGTGAGAACGCGGTCTAACGGCGCGCCCGTGCGTTGTGCGTACCGGCCGGAGCGGCTCGCTCCGGCGGTTGCGGGACCGAGCCGGTCCCGCAACTTTGCCAGAATGGCCCGGACCGAAGCGAGTAACACGTAGGTATGATCGGCCGGTCCGCCGGCCGGGAACCGCTGACGCATTGCGTCTCACGCGGGCGCAACGGTTGACTTCGTCGCGTGGGACCTCTATTGTGATGGTATCCACGAAGTTCTTACCGCAACGATTCGGTTAGACTCTGGGCAACCAAGAGATAGATCAGGCAGGAGGGACTCCGATGAAAATGTCTGTGATGCTGTTCCCGTTCCATCGTCTTCTGACCGAAGGCAAGCTGGCGCCGGCGGACTTTGTGCGCACCATGAAGGCCGCGGGAGTCACGGCCATTGAGCCGATGCTGAGCTGGATCGATGCGGAGCCGCAGAAGTGGGAGGCGTTCCGAAAAACCGCCGTGGATGCCGGCATGGTGTTCTCCTGTCTGGACATCGGAGTCAACCTCGTAGGCGAGAGCGAGGCGGACCGGAACCAGGCGCTGGACACCGCGGTGCGTGGCGTCGAACTGGCGCGGGGCGGGTTGGGGTGCCCGATCGTGTTGCTGGCAGGCAGCAAAGCGGCATCAAGCCTGACGGAGGGCGAGTCGCGCCGGAAATACGGTCGTGGCTTGGCCAAGGCCGTGGTTCGGACCAAGGGGTCGGGGGTGACCATCACGATTGAGGATTTCGGCGTGTACCCGACCTTTGCCGCTGGCGCGAAGCACTGCCTGGAGGTGCTCGAGGTGGCGGGGCGCGCGGTCCGCTTCACGTTCGACAACGGCAACTTTCTGCTGGCGGACGATCGTCCGAGCGAGGTGTACGGGCTGCTGAAGTCACGGATTGCGCACGTCCACATCAAGGACTTTGCGCTGCGGTCGCGCGATGATCAGAAGTCGCTGACATCTCCCGGCGGCAAGCAGTACAAGGGTTGCCTGGTTGGCGCGGGTGCGGCGGAGGTCCCGGAAACCCTTGGACTGCTGAAGAAGGGTGGCTACAAGGGCTGGGTCTCGATTGAGGTGGGGGGCGGCGACCCTGACCCGGTGCGGGAGGCGGTGCACGCCGCGAAATTCATCACCGAGACGTGGGCGAAGGCGTAGTGTGTGGGGCATGGCCGCAGGCTCGGTCGCAACACCTTGATCTGACACAATCTCTGTGGTCGCGTTGCGCCGTTCGTGAGGAATTCAGGTTCCCGAACCGCCGCTTCGGAGTGCGTGTGCAAAGCGCTGCTTTCCGCGGAGCGGCGTTGCTTGGACAGACGGTATGCTCGTGAACACGGCACAGCTTGGGGCGGCGTGTTGAGGGCAAAGCGGTACGGGTGCTGCGCGGGTCCCGCACGACTCCGAAAGCGCGATCGCGAAGGGTCAAGGCGACCCAAGCCGTACGACGTGGTACGTAACCTCCCCCCCGGGGGGCGACAGGCTCGTCCTGCTCTTGACCGGGAAATCAAGGATGAAGCGGGTGCCCTTGCCCGGTGTGCTTTCTACGCGCACCGCGGCGTTGTGGGATTTCGCGAGGCGGGAGACCGTGAGCAGGCCCAGTCCTGTGCCGTACTCCTTGGTGGTGTAGAACGGCGTGAACAGTTTCCGCCGGGTCTCCTCGTCCATACCCAGTCCCGTGTCGGTCACGGTGATGCGAAAGTACTGCTCACGGCTGTCGTCCTGCGCTACTGTTTCGGTTGCCAGTGTCAGGACGCCGCCGCCCGGCATGGCGTCACGCGCGTTCAGGGCCAGGTTCAGAATGGCGCTCTCAAACAGACGCTGGTCGCCATGCATCGTTGTTCGGATCGCCCGCAGGTCCATCTCCAGGCTGTGGTTCCTCTCGAACAAAGGCGCGATGATAGCGGCGATCCCGCCAAGCGTCTCGTGTATATCAATGTCGGCGTTCTGCTCGGTCGGCCGGCGCGCGAACGCGAGAATCTGGTTCAAGGTGGCTGCGGCACGGCGCCCGGCTCGCGCGATCTTGCGGGCCAGCTCCCTCTCATTGCTGCCCTCGGGGATGTCCTGCACCAGTAGGTCGGCGCAGCCGATCACAAGAGTCAAGTGGTTCTTGAAGTCGTGTGTCATGCTGCTGGCGAGCTGAGCGACAATCTCCATCTTGGCGCTTTGCCGCAACTGCTCCTCGAGTTCGCGACGTTTGGCAATCGTCTCGTTAAAGGCGGTGGCCAGTTCCCGGAATTCGTGGCCGTACCGGTTCAGGGGAATTCCCGCGTCCAGGCTGCCGTCCCGTACGGCGCGAATGCCATGCAGCAAACTCTTCAAGGGGTTGCTGACGTACCAGGCCACCAACCACGCCGCCAACAGGCTGCCGATCGTCACGGCGGCCACCGCGACGAAGCATTGTGTGCGGAAAGTCTCCGCGATTTCTTGCAGTCGCACCGCCTGCATGTCGACCCCGACCAAGCCCACGCTCTCCCCGGCGCGGTTGCGGATCGGGGCGTAGCCCGACAGCCAGGTGCCCCACTTGTCGACGGTTGGTCCCGGGTCTGCGGCGGGGCGCTCCAAGCCCTCGTGCATTGCGGGCAGGTCGGGCTCATACTCCTCCCCGAGTTCGGCCATTTCCTCGTCTTCGTCGATCCGGCCGTTGCCATTTTGGTCCTGCGCCGGGAAATCGACCACGAAAAGCATTTTGTCGCTCGACGGCGCCTTGCGCATGGTGTAGACGAAGCGGATGTCGGGGTTTGCCTGCTGCACCTGCACCAGCGTGCGCTGGATCTGTTGGTACTCGGGCGATTCCTGCTGCGCGGGGTCGCGCAGCGTGCTGAATGTGTCGCCGTCGATGAGTCGAGCCGCGGCGCGGGCCCGTGCCATGAGTTCGGCCTGGATCCGGTCAAATTGCCGGTTCGTAGCCACCCGGTAGACAACGTAGGCCCCGACGAGGCTGCTCGTCAGCACCACCGCGGTGACCAACATCAGGATCTGAAAGGAGGAACTTCTCCAGAAGCGCACGCCCCTACCTCCACCTGCGCGCCTAGCCTACAACGTCCTGTGGACAGAGGCCTCAGGACGCCGGCGCGGTTCCCGAAATGGCCGGATGCAGGGTCCGGCAAGGCTGATACCTGAGACCGCGCCAGGCGTCGCGATATGACGACATTCCGCGCGACAAAGAATCACCTCTACACCTGTAAACATGCCACTCCTCGACGCAGAATGCAAGGAAGCCGGCAGTGCGTCCAGGGCTGTTTCAAGATTCGTGACCGTCGCGTGCAGCGAGTACCCCCGGCGTGTCCCCACGCCGGGGGGGGGGCGGCCTGAGGACAGGCCACCCCTACCAGGTGTGCGCGGAGGTGTGGCCTTCCGAGACGTCGCGCCAGATCTTGAAACAGCCCTGCAGTGCGTCACGTAATGCGTCACCGCCCCCCCCGGGTGGCATCCCGCCCGGTCATATCGGGCTGTTACTCCGGCGTTTCCGTCTGAGTCCCGCCCTTCAGGGGCTGTCGATTCATTCAAACCAAGAGCCCGCGAGGACGCGGGCGCTCCAAGTTTCGTGCTCAATCCGAACTGGAGCGCCCGCGTCCTCGCGGGCTGTCTTGGTGCTGCATCGGTTAAAGCGACACGCCCCTTCAAACGGAAGTGGCAACGATCCGCCGCGGCGGATTCAGCGAGCGACCGGGGAACGGCGCGGGCGCGCACCGGCCTTGCGGAAGGTGGTCAGGCGTTGACCCTGCGCCTCGACCATGGCATCGAACAGCGGTTCAACCTCGCCAAAATTGGTCATCATGGGGTCACAAGCGAGCGCCATGAGCGCCTTTTCGCGACTGCCTTCGATGGCCGCATCAACCATCAGTTCGTGGGCGTACACCGTGGGCAAGCTCCATCGCACAGCCTGAGGCGGTAGGGGGCCAACGAACAACGGCCGCGCCCCGTGCGAGCCCACCACCGCTTTCAGCTCGATCACGGCCCAGTCGGGCAGGTTGGTGACGGCGCCGCGGTTCGGGGTGTTGACGTAATGGATTTTCTCGCGACTGAACGCCATGGCGCGAATCTGCTCGCCCATGGACTCGGGCGACTTGCCGGTGGGGATCCATGGCTCCTTCTGGCCCTTGGCGCGTAGTACCAGTTCGTCCGGTTCATGGCTGATCTCGCGTGCCAGGTGATGCGCCTCGATGGTGGCGGCACGCCACTTCAGACCGTAGCGCAGTTCCTCCGGTTTGGTCGCCTGCCTGGCGTGCGGGTAGAACTCGAGCATGTGCCGATCGCCGCCAACGGGGAAGATGTCCAGCAACTGCAGCACCTCGCGGGCGAAGATCATGCCGTGTTCCGGCTTCATGTTGAGGATCACCTGCTTCAGCTTCGGGTACACGTCCTGACCCTGGTGCCGGATGGCGAGCAGCCAGTTCATGTGGTTCGGTCCGGCAACCGTCACTTCGAGTTCGTTGACCGGGAGGTTCAGCAGTTTGGCGAACCGCGAGATGTCGTGCGCGACGTTGTGGCAGTAGCCAACCGTGTTGATGCCAGTGGCTTTGATGATGGCGCGGCAGATCGGATTCATCGGGTTGGAGTGGTTCAGCAGGATGATGTCCGGGCAGTACTTGCGCATGGCCTGGGCAATGTTGACATAGATCGGAATGATGCGCAGACCCTGCGAGATGCCGGACGGCCCGACGCTGTCGCCGGTCGTGTGGATGATGCCGAACCTGGCGCAGACTTCGCTGTCGAGTTTGTGCCAGGACGCGTCCGGGCCGTGCACGCCGATCGAGGAGATGGCGAAGTTCGCACCGTCGAGGGCCTTGGACAGGTCCATGGTGGCGCTGAGTTTGATGCCGCACTTGGTCTTGGCAATGGTGCGCTTGCAGGCCCGGTAGATCAGGTCCATGCGTGGCCGGTCGATGTCGTACATGACGATCGTGGACCCCGCCAGTTCCGGCGTGATCGCCAGTTCGCCCACGACGTACTCGAAGTACCGGCTGCCTGCACCGAGAAGGACGATCTTCAGATTCTTCATGCTGTCTTGCCTCTGTGTGTGATGTTTCGTGGGGTTCCGCGTGGTTGTATAGTACCCGGCAAGAGCCGTTCCGGCAAGCGCCTGTGACGGCGTCAAGCGCGCGATGGCGGCAATCAAGGCTTGTAGTCCCGCGTTTACGCGGTCCGGGTAGAGTGTGGCCAAGGTGAGCGACGACTGTTTGAAGGTGCTGGTCGCTGCAGTCGGACAGTTGATTGAGGCGTGCATGACCCGATTCGTCTACATGGCCGACACGCACTTCGGCGCCAACCCCATGGGATACCAGATGCAGCCGGGGTATCCCGAGCGCCTGCCGGAACTGTTGCGACTACTCGACGCCTGGATCGCCGAGCACGGGCCGGTCGATTTCATCCTGCACGGCGGCGACATGCTCGACGGCATGACGCCGGCGAACCTGACCGGCGCACGCGAGGCGTTCCGGTTGCCCGTTCCGGTGCACCTGTGCCTGGGCAATCACGACCTGACGACCCTCGACGCGCTGGACGCGTGGCTGGCCGGCGCGTCGGAGTTCTTTCCGGGCGGGCGCTCGGACTACTCGGTGTACAGCGGCGAGTGCGGCGTGCACGTGGTCACGTCGCACTGGCAGGAGCGGCCGTATCATTGGGTGAACGCGCTGCATCCGCATTTCCTGCCGGGGCAACTGGACCGGGTCGAACACGAGGTCGCCGCGCACCCGGAGTTGGTGCATATCCTTCTGACGCACAACCCGGTGCTGGACGTCCCCGGGGAGCAACGGGGCGAGACCACGCCGTTCCACCTGCCGCCGCCGGCGTTCACGGAGACGATTCAAGGCATGGTGCAACGGCACCCGGAAATCCGTTTCGTATTGGGTGCGCACAACCACGCCAACATGCACGTCGTGGCCGGCGGTGTGCACTACGTCACCGCCACATCGTTCTCCGAGACGCCGTTCGAGTTCAAGGTGATCGAGGTGACGCCGGAGTCAATCCGAATGTCGACCGTCGCGCTGCTGCCCGGCACGAGCTTCGCAGCCAGGTACGACTTCGACCGGACCTGGGTGCAGGGGCGACTGAAAGACCGTGCGTTCGTGGAGGAGCGAAGACCGCCCGAAGGCGGAACCGCGAACCGGGGAGGCGCAGGCTTGTAGTGCCGCGTTCACGCGGTCCGGGGCCTGATGCATGACGCGGGACCTGCCGAGCCGTTTGCCTTTGCCGGACGCGTTCCGAGCCCTTGCCACTTCACCTTGCACACAAAGTGTGCTATACTGGAAGTGTGCAGAGGAGGCCTTGCCATGACCCGGAACGTCACTCTCAGAATGGACGAGGAGTTGCTGACGAAGCTCAGGCACCACGCGGTGGACGAGCGCATGTCGTTGTCGGCCTGGGTCGTGGCGGTCCTGCAGCAGACGGCCGAGGCACGGGAACAGCGAACGGCCGCGCGGCAACGTGCCTTGAGGCGCTTGGGGCGCGGGTTCCGCTTGGGTGGCAAACCGCTGTCACGGGAGCAGTCCCATGCCCGCTGATCTGTTTGTGGACACGAATATCCTGGTCTATGCCCACGACAGGGATGCGGGTCGCAAGCACGCGCGGGCCCGAGCGTTGGTGGAGTCGGCGTGGCGGGAGGACTCGTGGCCGCACGTCAGCGTACAGGTCTTGCAGGAACTGTTCGTCAATCTTCACCGCAAAGGGCTGACGGTTCCAGAAGCCAGAGCCACGGTCGCCGACTATGCTCAGTGGCCAGTGGTTCAGAACACGGTGGCTCTGATCGACGGGGCCGCTGACGAAATGACGCGTTGGCGGTTGTCGTTCTGGGACAGCCTGATCCTGGCCGCCGCCCGGTCCGCCGGCGCCTCCGTCATCTGGAGTGAAGACCTCAGCGACACGCAGGACTACGACGGCATCCACGTCGAGAACCCGCTGGCTTGAGTGCCGCCGTGGCCGTAGCGGGAGTCGGATGTTCAGTGGCGGGAACACTGCGTCACTGAGTCACCGAGTCACAGCGTCACTGATCTCGGCAACGGCGGCGCAAGCAGGGGAGGCACGATCATGAGGAATCTGATGCGCGGGTGCGTAGTGTCGGCGGTCATGCTGAGCGGGTGTGCGGGGCTGCAGGGACAGGGGAGGCGGGGCCTCGCCCTGACCGAGAACGGATCGCCCAAGGCGACCATTGTGCTCGCGAAAGATGCGAGTTGCGCCGCACGTTTCGCCGCCGCCGAACTGCAGGAGCATGTGAAGAAGATCACGGGGGCGACGCTGCCGATGGTCGCGGACGACCAACCGGCTGTTGGTACGACGATCCTGGTCGGCGAGAGCGCCGCCACGCGCGCGCTGGGATTGAAGAGCGGCGACTTCAAGCCCCAGGAGCACTTGGTCCGGTTCCTTCCGAACACCATCGTACTCATGGGCCGCGACGCGGATGCGGCGCAGGGCGCGGGCGTAAGTGTCCCGCCGAGTGTCGCCGGGAAATTCGGCAATGGCCGGCGCTTCGACGGCAAGACTACCGTCATCTGCCTGCCGGGCGACCTGTTCGACGATGCGGTGGGCAGTCTCGAAGCCTGGGTCTGGATCCCGGCGCAACCGCAACCGACCCACGGCACTATCCTGCGGCTGGATGGTGCCAATCCCTGGACGTATCACATCATCCAGCGCGACGCCAATTCGAACCGCCTTTCCTATACGACATATGACGGCGGACAGGGGCACGGGTTAGGTTCTGTCGACCTGGCGGAAGGCTGGCATCACGTGCTCGGCACCTACGAGGCCGCTGCGAAGAAGATGGAGTTGTTCGTGGACGGCCGCAGCGTCGGGACGACCGTGTACGTCCGCACTACCTGTAAAGGCGCGGTGCTGGGGGTCGGCGGGATTGCCGACAGTGCTGGCAAGCTGCCAGGCAATGCCTTCACCGGCATCATCGATGAAGTCCGAATCTCGAAGTGCGTGCGGAGCCCGCTCCCTGAGGGCGGGACAGCGCCGTATGCTGTGGACGCGGCGACGACGCACCTGTTCCACTTTGACGAAGATACCGGTGGGCCGGTAGACAGCGCCGGAGGAGCCACACTGACCAGCCTGCCGGGGTTGTTCGAGGATCGCGGCACCCTGGATGCCGTCTACGATTTCCTCGAGCGCCGCTGCGATGTCCGCTGGTACGCGCCCACCGACCTGGGCGTGGTCTGCCCGCAAACCCCGACGCTGGCGGTCCGCGGGCGCGATATCCGGCGCGCACCCGCCATGCAGCACCGCTGGATCGCCGGCAGTGCGCTGTTCATGCCCGGGCCGCCGGACAAGGTGCCCGGCCGCGACCGGCAGATCTGGATGCTGCGTATGCGCCTCGGCGGCAAGAGCCTGACGGTCGGACACTCCTTCTACGGCTACTACGACCGGTTCCTCAAGGAACACCCGGACTGGTTCGCGCAGGGCTACGGGACCGGGAAGCCGCCGCAGATGTGCTATACGAATCCCGGGTTCATCGCCCAGACGGTCCAGGATGCCCGCGATTACTTCGACGGCAAGGGCGGCAAGGCGGGCGCGTCGAATGCCGACGCCATGTTCGGGCTGGTGCCGATGGACAACAGCGAGTGGTGCAAGTGCGAGCGGTGCCAGGCCGAGCTGAACGCGGCCGAGAAGGCGAATCAGCAGTTCAACAACGGCATTGCCAGCGACTACATCTACAACTTCAGCAACAAGGTGGCGTGCGAACTGCGCAAGACGCACCCGGACAAGTGGCTGGGGCAACTGGCGTACTCGACCTACGCCTATCACCCCGACAAGGTGAAGCTCGATCCGAACATCTCGGTGCAGTTGTGCCTGCACACGCGCAACTGGTGGTGCCCCTCGATGGAGGTCAATGACCGCAAGGTGCTGGCCGACTGGCGCCGGGGCGAGCCGGACCGGCCGCTGTACCTGTGGCTCTACTACTGCTTCCCGGCGCTGAACGCGCAGTACGGGCACTTCCACTATTTCCCCGGCTTCTTCGCGCACGCCGTGGTCGAGCAGATGAAGATGTACCACGACGCACGCGTCACCGGCATCTTCCTGGAAAACTCGAGCGAATGCAACGAGAGTTATCTCATGGATCAGCTCGAGTTCTACGTGACCTTCAAGCTCGCGGACGACCCGAGCCTGGACGGTAACGCGCTCATCGACGAGTTCTTCACGCGCTACTACGGCGCGGCCGCCGGGCCCATGAAGGAACTCTACTGCCGCATCGAAGACACGTTCTCGAATCCCAAGTACTACCCGCCCGAGATCCAGAACTCGGCGGCGCACCAGCACCAGACCGAAGAGCTGGCCTGGGGCTCCCTTGGCACCGACCTACGCATGGCGGATCTTGCTTCGCTCATGGACCAGGCCAAGGCCGCGGCATCGTCGGACATTGAGAAGCAGCGTGTGGCGGTGTTTGAGAAGGGCATCTGGAACTACATGGTCGAGGGCCGGGCCAAGTACCTGGAGTCGAAGAAGCTTCGCGCCCAGCCACCGCCGCAGGTCAGTGTGCCGCGCCTGACCGCACCGGCGGACGGGGATCCGGCCAAGGTCGATTGGGACCGGGCGGCGTTGCTCAGCGGCTGGGGCGGGCTGAGCGGCGGCGCGGCCAAACGTCAGATCGAGGGGCGCATCGCGTGGGACGGCCGTTTCGTCTACCTGCAGTTCTCCGACAGCGTCGACCCCGCGCGGCTCGTCTCCAACGCCGACGTCTGGGGCAGCGACGACTGGGAACTGTTCTTTGCCCTGCAGCGCAGCAAGCCATACCGGCAACTCGCCGTGGCGCCGAACGGCAAGACGGCGAGCCTGAGCTGGACGCAGGAGGGCTCCGGGACATGGGACAGCGGCGTGGCGGCCGTTTCCGACACGTCCGGCAAGGACCGGTGGACGGTACGGCTGGCCCTGCCGGTCGAGAAGTTTCTGCCCGGCGAAATCAAGGGCGGCTCGAAGGTGTACGCCAACTTCTACCGCGGCGCGCCGGAAGCGGGCGGGTACCTGGCCTGGACCCCGCCCTTCGCAAACGGCTTCCATGACCTGACCCGCCTCGCGGAACTGACCCTGGAGTGAGGCAGGTTTGTAGTCCCGCCTTCAGGCGGTCCCGGTAGCGCCTGGCCGGCGCGGAGGACCTCGGACCGTTACGCTTGATGTTGGCCAGGGCGAACGCACCTGTGAGGTGAGTCGACACGTTTCCCGGACCGCCTGAAGGGCGTGTCGAGTTAGTGAGGCAGCAGGCCTTCCAGAGTGGCGGGAGCGGCTCGCTCCCGCACGTTGGGCGTGGTTGCGCGTCTGAGGTGGTTAAGTCGACAGACCCTGAAGGCGGGACTACGAGCCTGGTACAATGAAGGAGACCCGCAATGACAGGCAAAGAACGCGTGCGTGCGGCGATCGCACGCCAGCCGGTGGACAAGATCCCGCTGGGGTTCTACGCGGTGGACTGCGACACGGTGGAGAAGGTTATCGGACGCAAGACATTCGTGCGGAACAAGATCGGTCAGCAACTGGCGCTGGCCGAAGGGCGGCGCGATGAGGTCGCCGAGAGCCTGAAGAAGGACTCGCTCGAGTTCTACCGCAAGATTGATTGCGCCGACCTGATCATCCCCAAAGAGGCCGCGCTGCTGCCGCCGAAGGACTACGAGCCCGAGAAGTTGACGAAGATCGAGGACAACCGCTGGCAGGACAAGCACGGCCGGGTCTACCAGGCCGTCCCGGAAGAGAATGACATCATGTGCGTGCACGATCCAGCCGCGAAGCGGGAGTACAAGCTCGCGGACTTCGCGAAACCGGCCAAGTGCACGCCGCCGGACGAGTCCGTGTTCGAGGCCCTGGACTTCCTGATCCAACACCTCGGGCAGGAGCGTTACATCTCCGGCATTTGCGGCATGGCAGGCCTGGCCATGCTCGGAGATTTCGAAACCGCCATGATGCGCTACGCGCTCGAGCCGGAACTGATCCACGCCGCCAACCGTCGCACCGTCGAGCACCTGCGCGGCACGGTGAAGTACCACGTACGCCCGGGCAGCGAAGGCATGCACATCGGTCAGGACATGGCCGGGACCAACGCCCCGTTCATCTCGCCGGACATGTTCCGCGAACTGTGTCTGCCGTACATGAAGGAGAGCATCGCGATCATCAAGCAGCACACGCCTCAGGTCACGTTCCACTGCTGCGGCATGAGCATTCCGCTGATGGACATGTTCATCGAGGCGGGCATTGACTGCTACCAGTCGATGCAGACCACCGCAGGCATGGAGATCGGGAAGCTCAAGCGGATGTTCGGCGACCGGTGCGCGTTCTGGGGCGGCACGTCGATGGAGATCCTGATCACCGGCACGCCCGATGACGTGCGCCGGGACGTGCGGCAGGCCATGGAGCGCGGCGCGCCCGGCGGCGGCTTCATTCTCGGCCCGAGCCACTCGATCGCCTACGGCACGAAGTACGAGAACTTCATGGCGATGATCGACGAGTACGTGAAACTGCGCGACAGGGTGTAGTTGGGGGAAGGTTTCGGGTTTCGGGTTTCAGGTCAGGGCGGGCGGGGATGGGATGGCGTACGGGCATGGGGAGGCGCAAGGTTTGTAGTCCCGCGTTTACGCGGTCCGGATTGTCCGGGTTCGTAATGCGTCAGTCGTGGGTGCAGCTCCGGCAGTTATGTGACGCGTCACATAACTGCCGGAGTCCGTTGCCATGCGTTTTCCACCCGTGACTCCCATGTTACTCGCGTGTCACTCTGCGCCGCCGCCCGGCTCGTCCGGGCGGGGCGACGATTGGGGGAAAAGGGGCGGGCGGTCCGCCCTCTTTCCCCCAATCGTCGCCCCGCGGGGCCGCTGACGCATTACCCGGGTTCTCCGTGGCGGCTTGCTTGCGGACTTCGGGCGCGCCATATTTCCGCCAGTAACCCCGGGGGATACAGTCATGCACGTGCTGCACGCTGCCGGTCCGGTCCGCAATGGCGTACGTTCTGTCGTTCTTGGCGTCGCTCTCATCCTGATGACTGCCGTCCTGCCCAGCCACGCCGCCGAGACGTTCAACCTCACCTTGCAACCGGGCTGGAACCTGGTCTCGGTGCCCATCGTGCCGGCGGACAACACGATTGTCGGGGTGTTCAAGGGTGCGAACATGGGCCCGGTCTGGGGTTGGGACGCGCCGACGCACGTTTTCCAGAAAGCCGAGATCATCGAGCCGGGCCAAGGTTACTGGGTATACGCGCCGGCGTCGGGACGTGACGGGGACGGGCGCGAATCGGTTCCCGTGTCAGGGACGGCGGTGCGCGGGGCCGACCGGGATCTTGTGGCAGGCTGGAACCTGTTGGGGCCGATCGGGTATGAACCCTACGTCGACTTGCCTCTGCCCCCGCGTGTCAAGCCGTCAGATGCACCTCGCGGGCCGGCATGGGGCTGGAATGGCACTGGATACGTGGCGCTGACTTCTCTGTCGCCCGGCCGCGCCTGTTGGGTCAACGTGGGCGCAGTCAGCAGCGCGCGGTTGGCGCCGAATCCCGGAACGCAAGAAGGGACGTTCTTCTTGTGGCAACAGGGCGGGTGGCGTTGAGGCATGGGGTTCCGGGTCCAACCGGGTGAAACGGGGCGGCAGGTTGGCAGGGCCATGTCCCGCGGTTGCCGGTGCGCAGGAGTGCGTGTATCCACTCATTAGGAACACTTGAATTGAACGGTAACATTCTTTATGTTACTATGCGAAGGATGTGATTTCGAGGCGCCATGCCGAACCTGATGGATCATTTCAAGCGCTACTTGCAGCAGACCCTTGCGGTCACGGTGTCGCCGTGTCCATGGCCAGGACGCGAGCGCCTGCCGGTTTTTCTGCAGGATCGCTACGCCTTCTATCGGGTCAAGATGCTGGAACTACCTTGTCTGCTAATGGTGGACTTGGGCGACCAGGAGCAGCCGCCGGCCATACTCGGCAAGCATATGGCTCAAGTCCGGGGCAAGTGCGACGACGCCATCGTGTATGTGCGAGAGCGGATCACGGCATACAACCGGATGCGGCTGATTGAGCACAGGGTGCCATTCGTCGTGCCTGGCAATCAACTGTACGTGCCCATGCTGGGGCTCGATCTGCGCGAGCATTTCCGGCGGCAGCAGAAGACACCCCTCGCGTTCAGTCCATCGACTCAAGCCGCGATTCTGCACTGGCTCTACCATGGCACGCAGGGCGTTTGTACGCCCTCCGAGATGGTGCCGCCTCTGGGTTACACCAAGATGACCATGACGCGCGCCTTCAACGAACTTGAAGCCGTACAACTGGGCACGTTTGCTCAGGCTGGACGCGAGCGTCGCGTGGCGTTCGCGTGCAGCCGTCGTGAGCTTTGGGTCAAGGCGGAACCATTCCTGCGCAGTCCGGTCAGGAAGCGGGTTCACATTCTGCCTGTCGACGGAGCCACGCTTGCTTTCCGGGCCGGCCTCTCGGCCCTGGCCGAGTACTCGATGTTAGGCGCGCCGGGGAACCCGGTCTTCGCCATGGGCCAGAAGGAATGGCAGTTGCTCCGGCAACGCCACACGCTTGTCGAACTCGACACCCCGGAGCCGCAGTCGTTGGAAGTGGAACTCTGGCGCTACGCTCCGGGGTTGTTCGCCAGGGACGGCGTCGTGGACCGGTTGTCGCTCTACCTCTCGCTCAAGGCAACCCCGGACGAACGCGTGGAGTCCGCCCTGGCAGGAATGATGGAGGCGTTCGAATGGTAGCGGGACTGGACCGCTTCCGTGAGCATTTTCGTGCGTTCTCAGACCGGTATGTGCTCATCGGCGGTGCGCCGGCGGTGATTCGACGCGACCTGCAGGTCTTCCTTGAGGGCATGGAACGCGAGGACGTCGATATGAAAGCCTTGGGGCTCGGCTCGCGGGCAAAGGCGGATGTCCTGGTGAATCTCAGAGAGTTCTATGGCCTCGAGTAGAGCCCCATGCCGGGATGCCTGGGCCCCGTCCAAAGTTGGCGGTCCGAACGGTTCCGAGCGCACTTTCCCAGTGGTGCAGGCGGGATCGGGGGCCGCTGTCAAGAGGCGGCGGGGTGGCCAAAGGCGGTACTACGAACCCCGGAGGCTTGTAGTACCGCGTTCACGCGGTCCGGGTGGCGCGTGGCCAGCACGGGAACTCGCGGGACCGGCACGGTTGGCGTTGACTGCGGGCGAACGCATCTGTAGGGTGAACCGGTGCGTTTCCCGGACCGCCTAAAGGCGGGACTACGAGCCTGATGCAGAACACTCACGGAGGAATCAGCATGGTCCACCAAAGCAGGCGTTTCGGTGTCTCAGGGCTGGCGTGCGGAGTGTTGCTCCTGGTCGGGCTGGCTGCCGCCCCGGCGCGCGCGGCCGACACGCGCGTCTGGTCCTTCGGTCGCGACTTGGAGGGCTGGGCGCCGCAGAACTGGGAGACGACGGAGGTGCGCGGCGGCGCGCTGGTCGGCGTCACGAAGTTCGACGCGCAGGTGATGTCGCCCGTGCTGGACATCCAGGCTGAGGACTATCCGGAGATGCTCGTTCGCATCCGGTCGGACCGTTCGGCCAGCGGCGAACTGTTCTTCAGCGCGCCCGGGGCGCCGATGTCCGGCGAGCGCGAGGTGCACTACTCGCTGGTCGGCGGGTCGGAGTTCGGCGTCTGCCGGGTCGCTCTGGGCAAGCATGAGAAGTGGAAGGGCGCAATCGACCGGGTCCGGTTCGACCCGCTGAACGCCGCCGGCGCCCGCATTGAGATCGATTTTATCGCGCTGATGCCGGAGGCGGGCCTGCTGCTGATCAACGGCGGCGCTGAGATCCTGACCGACGGCAAGCCGTTCGAGTGGACCGGCGGCCCGGACGCGCAGGCGGCATTGGTGACGGATGAGACGCCGTTCGCCGGCGCGCACGCGCTGCGCTTGACCGGCACGGGTTGGTGGGAACCGGTCGCGCTGGACATGTCGTTCCTCGGCCGGTTCCTGGTCAGCGGCCAGGTGCGGGTCGGCAACGGCAGTGCGCCGCGCTACACCGTGCAGTTCTGCGACGTGAACGGCGCGGCCATGCCGCCGGTTGAGGGGCAACTGCAGGCCGCGGTGGGTGGCTGGGCGCCGTTCAGCTTCACGTTCGATCCGCCGCGGCGCGCCGCGGCGGCCAAGGTCCGGTTCAGCGGCACGCCGGACAGCGTCGCCGATCTGGACAACGTGCAGGTTCGGCAGCAGTGGCGCGGCGCGATCGTGGCGGGCAAGGCGAACGAACCCCACTGGCAGGCGCAGTGGATCTGGCATCCGAACGCGCTGAACAAGGAGAACATCCACGCCTACTTCCGCGGCGAGTTCGACGTCCCGGACAAACCGGTGCGAAGTGCGCAACTGCAGGTGACCGTGGACGACGCCTACGCGCTGTGGGTGAACGGGAAAGAGGTCGTGAAGATGACGACCGATGCGGACGGCTGGAAAGTTCCGGAAGTGGTTGACCTCAAGCCGTTCCTGCATCCCGGCCGCAACGTTCTTGCTGTGGACGCCATGAATGCGGCGTCGGCGGCCGGCGTGATCGCCGAAGGTGTGGTCGTGTTCGAGGACGACACGGAGCAGGCGATCGCCACGGGCGGGGCGTGGAAGGCGGCGCTCTCCGTTGCCGACGGGTGGCAGAGCCTGTTGGAGACGCCCGCGGACTGGAAGCCGGCCGCTGTGCTTGGGACGCCGCCCTGTCCGCCGTGGGGCAACCTGCCGTGCCGGTTCCTGGCGCGCGAGCCGGATATCGAGTTCACGCTGACGCCCGCGGCAACGGAGTTGATCGCGCCTGCCCCCGTACGGTTGAGCGTGACGGCCAAGGCCGTAACGCGGGTTGCACAGCCGGTTTACGTGGCGGCCGCCGTCGTTGCCGGCGATAAGGAGTTGGCGCGGGAGTGGGGGCCGAAGGTGTTGTTCGCGCCGAACGCCGCCGCCGGCAGCAGCGAGCGCATCGATGACTGGGTGCTGCGCGTGCCGTACGGGACACCGCCGGGCCCGGTCACGATCCGGCTGAGCGCGTACGGAGCGCGGTGCGTCCCCGCGGCGCCCGAGGCGCGGGTCACCGTGTCGGTGCCGCCGTCGTCGTCGGGGTACCCGACGACGCGGATTGAGGTGCGCGACGGCGTGGCGCGTATCACGGTCGACGGCAAGGTCATCGATTCCACGCAGGCGCTTTTCAATTTCCCGGACGACCTGCACATGGCGAACGCCAAGGCGGCCGGGGTGAAACTCTGGTCCGTGGCGCTTGACGGCATGGGCTGGACCGAGAAGGGCTTCGACTACACGGCCGTGGACCAGGCACTGGCGCGGTACCTCGAAGTCGATCCGGAGGCGTGGTTGCTGCCGACGTTCGACATGGGCACGCACGACCACGCCTGGTGGATCAAGGCGCACCCCGAGGCGCGTTGCCGCCTCGAGGACGGCAACGACACGGTCGGCGACTACGCGGGCGGCCGGCGCACGCTGCCGTCCTACGGTTCCGAAGTGTGGCAGCAGGCGTATGGCGAAGCGTTGCGGAACCTCGTCCGGCACCTGAAGGAGTCGCCGTTCGCGCCGCGGATCGTCGGGTACCAGCCGTGCACAGGCATTTCGTGGGAGTGGTTCCACTGGGGCTCGCAGTCCGGGGAACTGGTCGACTACAGCGAGGCGGGCGTGAACGATTTCCGGCGCTGGCTGACGGCGAAGTACGGTACGGACGCGGCGCTGCAGGCCGCCTGGCATGACCCGAAGGCCACCCTTGCAGGCGCACCGGTCCCCAGCAATGCGCGGCGGCGCGGGCCGGCGCAGGGTGTCTTCTTCGACCCCGCGACGCAGCAGGACGTGCTCGACTACAACCGATACCAGCACGAGGTCGTAGCCGACTCCATCATGCACTTCGCGAAGATCATCAAGGACGAGAGCGGCGGGCGCTGTATTGTCGGTACTTACTACGGCTATGTCATGCATCTGCCGGAGAGCCCGGGGTTCTGCCAGGGCTCGGGGCACTTCAGTCTGTCGCGGTTGCTGCACAGTCCGGATGTGGACTACACCATGGCGCCGGCGGCCTACGCCTGGCGCGAGATTGGCGGCACCGGGGCGTGCATGACGGCGCCCGCGTCGGTGCTGCTGAACGGCAAGGTGTTCTGGACCCAGGCCGACCTGCGCTCGCACTGGGCGCCGGACATCCAGGCGGGGCACGGGCGCCCGGCAAACGTGGCCGGCTCGATCCAGGCGATGCGGCGCGAGGTGGCCGCCAGTCTGGCCATGGGCACGCCGATCCAGTGGTATGAGTTCACTCAAGGCTGGCTGTTCGGCGACGAGCGGCTCACCGACGAGATGGCGAATCTGCAGCGCGTCCTGCAGACGTTCCGGACCGCGACGGACTGGCCGCGCGCGGCGTACTTGGCGGTCGTTGTAGACGAGGAGCAGGTCGGGACGTTTGACCCGTTCAACCCGCCGTACTTGCTGCACCTGACGTTCAATCAGCGCGAGAAGCTGACACGGTCAGGCGTGCCGTGGAAGTGCTACCTGTTCCGGGACGTCATCGAGCACCCGGAAGTGCTGGAGCACCGTGCCTTCCTGTTCCTGAACCTGTTCCGGCTCACACCCGAGCAGCGGCAGTTCCTGAAAGAAAAGGTGCTGAACTCGGGTCGAACGGTGGCCTTCGTCGGGCCGGTGGGGCTCTTGGACGGCAGCGGCTTGTCCGCGGCGAACACCAGCGACCTGCTGGGCTGGGAGATGGAGACGGCGCCCGCGCCGGTCGCGCCGCAGGGCAAGTTTCTCGCGGACCTGCCAGCGCCGTGGAAGGCATGCGCGGGAATGGAGATCGGCATGAGCAAGGAGTTCACTCCGGCGGTGCGCCCCAAGGCGCCGGGCAAGGCGACCGTTCTGGCGCTGGGCGCCGGCGAGTGGCCGGTCGTGCTGTTCGAGGCGCGTCCGGACGTGAAACTGTTCTGGTCCGCGTGTCCGGGGTTGCCGCCGGCACTGATCCGGGCCCTTGCGGAGTCCGCGGGCGTCCCGGTCGTCAGCGCGGACGACCAGGCGGTGTACGCCGGGTACGGCTACGTCGGCGTGCACGCCGCCAGCGAGCGGCCGGTGCGCGTGCGCCTGCCGCAACCGGCCACGGTCAAGGAACTGATCACCGGCCACGACTGGCCCGCCGGCACCCAGGACCTGACCCTCGACATGAAGTCCGGCGAAACGCTGATCCTGCAGTGCCGGTGATCACTTGTCGACTCCGTATGTTCCTCCTCCCTCGGCCACACACTGTGCCGGGGGTCTTGCCGGCGACAGGTCAACGAGGTTCGGGCGATTTGTCTGCTTCCTTCGGATGTCCGCGAAGATGGCGTGGATGTCATTGTTGAAACGCTTGGCGTGCGCCTTGCGAATCTGGTGGATCTCTGCCACGATTGGGTCGCGCCACATGGTCATTCTCCTTCCAGCATGGCCTGGGGTGTGCACATCACCGGCATGAGGTACCCGGCCCCCCGGATGACCCTCGCAATCCGGGTCTGCCAGTGGGGATTGGCAATATGTGCGCAGTTCCATGTGAGCACGTAGTCCATGCCATGCGCGGTGGCAACTGCAATGTGCGCAACGTCATCAGCAACACTGGCCGGAAGCCCTGCTTGGCGTGAGATCTCCAGCGCGAGATCCAAGGCGGCGTCACTGGCGGCGAGCACTGCGATGCCGGCCACTGTCTCCTGCCGCTTCCGGGCCGCGTCAGGGTCACCGTCCGCGATCTCGGCATGCACGAACTCCGACACAAACAGGTCATACCGCTGCCGTCGGGTTTCCCACCACTCGTGCGTCATCTCCTGGTTGGCGGCCACAATGAGATCACGGGACGGGCGGGCACACAGGTAACTGACCACACTGGTCTCGATGTAGACCTTCTCTCTTGCTGGCTGGTTTGACTCGCTCATGGTGCCATCTCGCAGTGGAGGACCTTCAGCAGATTATACCACAGCTTGGCCTCATGGCCAATGATCTCCCCATTCGCCGCAGGGCTGTTTCAAGATTCGTGACCGTCGTGTGCGGCGAGTCCCCCCGGCGTGTCCCCACGCCGGGGGGGCGGCCTGAGGACAGGCCGCCCCTACTTGGTGTGCGCGGAGGCGTGGCCTTCCGAGACGCGGTGCCGGATCTTGAAACAGCCCTGCATTCGCCGTCACGGCCACTTGCGCGCGTTCCACATCTGCCAGGTGGCGATCCATGGCGTCCGTTGGCAGCGCGTCAAGCAGCGATTCTCGGCTTCGTTCTGGCCAAATCCTAAGGCAAATGAAGCGGCGCGCGCGGGTTGCCACGCGCGGACTTCGCGCCTACAATAGGCAACTCTCTTGGCACGGAGGCAACGATGGCGAAAGAGAACGGTCATTCAACGTCGGCGGCTGTCCAGCCGCTCGTGGCGGCAGAGTAGGTCTTACGCGTCGGCCAAAGCAGACCGGTACACCGGCCGGATCCGACAGATCGGACCGATCAGACGGATCCTTGCCCGTGCATCCCCTGAACCCTGAACCCTGAACCCTGAACCCTGAACCCTGAACCCTGAACCCTGAACCCTGAACCCTGAACCCTGAACCCTGAACCCTGAACCTAAGGCCCCCCCTTCATGATCCAGGAACTCGGCAAGGTGACGCTGGAGAACGGCCAGGCGATGACCGTGAAGTTGCTGACGCCGCCGGCGGCGGAGTACGAGGACGCCATGGTGCACTTCCTCGGGCACAAGCGCGACGAGTCGCAGCGCAGTATCCGGCAGCGGTTGCGGGGTGACTATGCCACGTTCTGCGAGGACCGCTATTTCCTGGGTGAGATCGGGGGCGAGATCGCCGGGCAGCTCTGGTACGGGTATGCGCGTGGCGGCTGGCAGATCGCCAACTTCGGGCACGTCTACACGCATGTCCGGCATCGGAAGAAGGGCGTGACCAACGTGTTGATGCGGTTCTTCCTCGATGACTTCAACGCCCGTCCGGTTCGCGCGGCGTTGTGTGGTACGGGCAGTCCGTGGGTGGCGGCCATTTACCTGCGGCACGGGTTCAGGGCCGTGGTTCCCGCCGCTGAAACCGGCCCGCTCATTCTCTTGAAGAACGAGTACGGTGCAGACTTTTGTGACTTCGAGGCGAGGTACTTTGCGCCAGGGCAGACGTGGCAGGTTGGCGTTGGCACGATGGAGCAGCGGCACGATGTGGACCTGGTGCTGCGCGACGCGCTGTTCGTCCGTAACCTGGTTCCGCCGCGGGTGGGCATGGCGTCGCGCGTGAGCAGCTACCAGACGGCATGCTTCCTGGCCGAAGACGGGCAGGGCTTGGTCACGGTTGCCGGGACCGACGACGGCAGGGCTCTGGGCTGGGCGTTCCTGCTCAACACCGGGTCTGCGCTCGAGGCGGGCAGCAAGGTGTTCGGCTTCGAGATTCATCCGGACTACGCTGCGGAGAGTCGCCGGCTGGTGCGCGAGTCGCTCGCGTTGGCGTGTGACCAGGGCATGCAGGATGCGTACGCGTACCTGGTCGGGACGGACGTCGCGAAATTGCAGGTGCTGACCGACGCCGGGTTCCGAGAGGTGGCGCGCCTGGCCGGGTACTGCGTCGCTGGCGGTGCGCCCTGCGACCTGGTGGTCCTGCGCGTCACGCAAGGCTCGTAGTCCCGCCTTCAGGGCGTGTCGATTTAGTGAGGCCGCAGGCCTTCCAGAGTGGCGGGGGACCGAGCCGGTCCGACCACTTTGGGTGTGGTTGTGCATCTGAGGTGGTTAAATCGACAGGCCCTTCGGGCGGTCCGGGTTACGTGTGGCCAGCACCGCAAACCCCCGGACCGTCCCCCCCGGCGTTGACTGCGGCCGAACGCACCTGGAGGGTGAACCGGTGCGTTTCCCGGACCGCCTGAAGGCGGGACTACGAACCTGGGGTGGCGCGAGGTGCGCAGTTCCGAAGTGAACAGTACCGGTGTGCGGGATGAGTGATCCGACACGAACAGCCTGCGACGCGGAACTCCGGCTTCGCCGTGCGGACGCGGACGGCCTGAAGCAGGCCTTGGCGCGCCTGAACGGCAAGTGGGAGGCGCGGTTGGGGCTGTTCCGCGGGAATGTGCCGCCGCCGTGGTGGGCGGAGGGATTGGCGGTGCAGCCGGAGACACGGCGCCAGTACGAGCTGTACCTGCCGGTCGCGGAGTTCTGTCGTGACCTGCGCGCACTGGCCGAACTGTTCTTCGCCTGTCCGAGCTGGATTCCGTCCGTTCTTCGGCGCGTCGGGCCAGGCGCCACGTGCGGAGAGGGCCGTTGCACACCGTTGTCGCTGCCTGATATCTGGGACGAAATGCCGCCGGCGTTGGCCGGGCGCGTGAGCTTTGCGGACATGGAACTGCTGCCGCTGTTTTGCGCGCTGGCGGCGCCGGCGCGGTTCGGGACGGCGCCGGGCCGGTATCCCGAGCAGCAAACATTTCTTCAGGAATGGTTTGTGAATGTCTCGCGAAACGGTCTGCGGGTCCTCGATCTGGGCTGCGGCGTGGGGCATGGCACGTACGAGGTGCTCGCGCTGGCAGAGGCGTGCGGAGTGCGCAACCCGTTGGCAGTCGGCGTGACCTGTGAGCCGCTGGAGGCCTGGATGGCAGCGCACCGTCTCCTGCCGCACGACCCGTTGCGGACCTCGCAGTTCGAGCGTTTCGCCCCTGCCGTGCCGGTCCGTTTCGCGGCCGGTGACGCTGTGCGGTTGCCGGTGCGGGGGACATGGCATTTGGTCGTCTGCAACGGCCTGGTCGGCGGCGAGTATCTGTGCGGACCAGAGACTTACGAGGTGCTGCTCAGTGAACTGGAGCGGGCCTTGGCGCCCGGCGGGTTGGCCACGTTCGCCAACCCGTTCCACGAGGGACGGTCAGCGCATGTTGCGGCCTTCGCAGCCTTGGCGCGGACGCGCGGGTGGACGGTGCAGGGGGACGTGCGGTTGTTGTGGCTGAGTCTGTCATGACGGGTGTGAGGCGCGGCGTGTCACCGCACTAGTGATGCGTGGAAGGTGGGCGCCGGGCCTCCTGACCCGGTGCGATGGGGTGACGCGACCGAACCAGGCCAGGCCGGGAGACCTGGCCTCCACCTTGGTAGCGCCACGCGATGTCCCACCTTTCACTGTCGCATTGCCAGCATTGCGTAGTGCGCAAGTTTACGAAGAGCCTGTTCCTCGGTATATTGGTGTTGTTTACGGCATGGTGACAGGCGGCGTGTGACGGCGTGTTGGTTCGGCAAGGAGGTTGGTTTGAGCAAGGAGCGGGGAACCAAGCAACTCGAGATGCGTTTTGAGGGTGACAACCCTCTCGCAAACTGCCTGCGCGAGGGGAAGTTTGTCGTCCTGCTCGAGGTCAACTCGCCGCCGGGCGATCAGCCGTTTGACTCTGCGGTGGCGATGGCCTCGAACATGGCCAAGCGCATCGCCAAGGTGCCGGAGATCACCGGCATGGCGGTCACGGATCGGCTGGGTGGCGAAGGGGACCACGATCCGGTGGAGACGGGCGCGCGATTGGCCGCGGCCAGCGGGAAGATGCCCCTGCTGTACGTCTCGGGAAAAGGTTCCGATGAAACACGGGTCCGCGACCTGCTTGCCCGGGCGGCATCCAGTGGCATTCGCACCGTGGTGGCGGTGACCGGCGACCGGTCCGACCGGCACGACGCACCGGCCAACGCGAAGCGCGTCCCGCCGTACCCGGCCGGATACCTGGACAGTGTCGACATCCTCCGGTTCGGCCGCAAGTCCGGCCAGAACGTACTGCTCGGTGCGGGGGTGAATCCGTTCAAGTATAGCCCCAGCGACCAGTACCTGCAGTTCTACAAGATGGTGCGCAAACTGCAGTCGGGCGCGGATTTCCTGGTGACGCACGCCGGCTGGGACATGCGCAAGCTGCAGGAACTGCAGTGGTATCTGCAGATGCGTGACATCGGGCATCCCGTTCTGGCGCGGTTGCGGTTGCTGATGCTCGACGACATTCAGGCCCTGCAGGACGAAGTGTACCCTGGCGTGCCCGTGGCAAAGGGCTTTGCCGCGCTGCTGCAGCGCGAGTCGAACATCAATGCCACGCAGTCGCTGGCGGCGCAGTTGCACCGGCTGGAACTCCAGATTGCCGGTTGCCGGCTCTTGGGCTACAGCGGGGTCCAAATCGCCGGGATCCGCGACGTGCAGACCCTGGACATGGTCCTGGCCAAGGTCTCCGAGGCGCTCGCCGCGACCCGTACCTACGCGGACTGGGTCAAGGCCTGGAACGAGTTCCACAACGCCATTCCGTTCGACCCGGTCCGGGATGCGTACTACGTGTTCTCGCGGCTCCTCCAGCCCGAGCCCCAGATGTACGATCCGGCCACGGCCAAGCTCACGGACCGGAGCCTGCCCGGAACGACCAAAGGCGACCGATTCCGGGCGCGCCTCCTGCCGATGCTGCTCTCGGAGCGAATGCCGGAGTGGGTGGTCTCGGCGACCCGGAGAGTGGCCTGTTGTGGTTGGCAGAAGCCGTTGTCGCTGCTGAAGTACTGCTATCACCTGTGTCCGTTGGCGTGCCCCAAGAACCTGGTCTACGGCGCGTGCGGCGGCGCCCAACCGGATGGGACCTGCGAGTTCGGGCACGCGCCGTGCTTTTTCCACCGGGTCATTGCCCTGGCTGCGCAGCGCCACGAACTGGACCGCCTTGAAGAGGGCGTTCCCCATGACTGAGGATGCCTTTCTGGCGCAGCTCTTCGCGCGGCTTCCCCGCGTGCCGGACAGTGTCGTAATCCCGCCCGGCGACGACTGTGCGGCGGTGCGGGTCGGCAACGGGCTGTTGCTGCTGCTGGCCGTGGATCACGTGGTCGGCGAGCGGCACTACCTGAGCGAAGGCCCGCATGCCGCGACGCCCGAACAGGTGGGACGCAAGCTGCTGGCCCGCAACCTGAGCGATATCGCGGCCATGGGCGGCGAGCCCACCTGCTGCCTGACCGCGGTCGCGTCGCCGGTCGGCGTGGGCGAGGATTGGCTGCAGCGTTTCTTCTCGGGCCTTCTTGAACTGGCCGCGCAGTTCAACGTGGACCTGATCGGCGGCGACCTGACGTCCACGCCGCACGACCGCGTGGCGAGCCTGACGATCGTCGGCACGGTTCCGGAAACGGAAGTCTGCCGGCGTCGTGGCGCCGCGCCGGGTGACCGGCTGTACGCCACGGGTGCATTCGGGGCGTCCCTGCCGACGGGGCATCATCTGTCGTTCACGCCACGCTGCCGCGAGGGACGCTGGCTGGCGCAGCAGCGCCTGGCGAAAGCCATGATCGATGTGAGTGACGGTCTGCTGCTCGATGCGGGACGCGTGGCGAAAATGTCCGGAGTCGAACTGCGACTGGACGTGGACGCTGTGCCGCACCGCACGGCCGAGACCACGACCGAAGCGGCGCTCACGGACGGCGAGGACTACGAACTGCTGTTCGCCGTGGCGGCGGATGACGGCGCGCGCCTCGAGCGCGAGTGGCCGTTTCCGGACACACCACTGCGGTGCATCGGGATGTTCGCCCCCGGACCGTCTGGTCAGGTGCTGGACCGGAACGGGCTGCGGTTCACGGGATTTGCGCGTCAGGGCTATGACCACTTTGCCAATCGAACCTGACAACGCCTGGCAGGCACTGCTCACCACGTCGGAGTCCGAGACGGAGGCGGTGGGACGTTGCCTGGCCGGATTGCTCTCCCCCGGCTGCGTCGTGGCTCTGCACGGCGACCTGGGCGCGGGCAAGACGGTCTTGACGCGCGGTATTGCCCGCGGGTTAGGCATCACGGAACCGGTCACCAGCCCCACGTTCACGATTGTGCAGGAGTACCGGCGTGCCGACGGGACGTGGTTCTTCCACCTCGACATGTACCGCATCCGGAACGAGGACGACGCGCTGGCGTTCGGGATCGAGGAATTCCTGTTCGCGCCTGACGCGGTAACGGTGGTCGAGTGGCCTGAGCGCATTGCCGGGCTGCTCGAGACGCCAAGCCAGAAGCACGCGCCGGGCTCTGCGCGTGCGGAGTCCGCAGTCACGACGTCAGCGTTGGTGCCGTTGTGGCTCGAACACGTTTCCGACCAGGAACGCCGCATCCGACTGCCAGCCGCATGGTGTGCGCGACCTGGCGCTTGATGGAGTGACGGGCGGAGGAGGAGAACGCGGCAGGGGGGACGCGATGGGACTTGCCCTGACCCAGAGCTCGGACGACCCAGGCTCGTAGTCCCGCGTTCACGCGGTCCGGGGCGCGCGTGGCCACGGGGAACGGGGACCGCCTGAAGGCGGGACTACGAACGCGGACGGCTCGCCCCCTGATTTCGACCCGCGATGCGGGGGGCGTCCGTCCGGCGCGGTGCGATCTTCTGCCGGAAGTGTCGGGGACTGAGCCCCGTGTGCTGTTTGAACGCGCGCGAGAACGAGAACGGTGTTTGGTACCCGACCGTGTCGGCGACCAGGTACAGCGGGAAGTCCGTGTGGCGCAGGAGTTCCTCAGCGCGCTGCATGCGCAACCGGGCAACCATGCCCATGGGCGTGGTGTGATGGTAGCGTCCGACCAGCCGGTGGCACTGTACCCCCGAGACGCGCAACTCCGCCGCCAACTGTTCGACCGACCAGGCGCGCTGCAGGTCGGCATCGACCTTCTGCCAGAGCGTCTGCAGTTCGTGCCGCACGCGCCGCTCCGCCGGGCTGCCGCTGCCCCCCAGGGCCCGGGCAAGGTGCCGGGCGATGACCTCCGCATAGGCGCGGGCAATGTCTCGCGCGTATGGGTCGTCGAGCATCGACTCGCCGATGCAGCCCTCGATGGCCGGCGGCAGCGACGCCAAGCGATTCGCCGGCTGGACCGGAGACTCGTCGTCATGGGGGACGACCCACGGTGCGCCAGGGTCGAGGTGGAACCAGAACATGTACCAGGCATCGGTCACGAAGTAGTGGTGCGGGCCGTGCGCGGCGCCGGTCCACAGCGAGCCGGCCGTCAGGGTACGCCGGCGTTTGGGCGTCACCAGCGTGGCACTGCCGAACAGGGTGCAGATCACGACGTGGTGCGCAGGGTCGGGCCGGCCCATCTCGTACGGTGGACAGAGGTCACTGATGCCCGCGAGGGTGACGCCGCTGTCGCGTAACGGCTTGAGCGCGGCGAGCTTAAGGGGCAGGAACCGTTCGTGACACCCGGGCGGGATACGGCTGGTGCTGGGAATGGGATTGAGGGGGCGTGGCGTCACGGAACGTTTCCCAGAGTTCTTTTCGACCGACCTGTGCGGGCAAATCTGGCCGCGTGGGATGACGTCCTCGTGCGGACAGACATCGGTTGCGGCACCGTTCGTAGTGGTGTCGCAGTCCCGGCGGTTGTCCGCCGGGCAAGACACCATCCCCGCGCCGCCGCACCGCAACACGCCAGATGGGCTCTTGGCGCTCCACTTCGTTCCGCGCACTGCGAGCCCACTACGAACAGGCGCATCCTGGTGCCCATGGCGGGTCATCTTCTCTCTCAGGATCTACCCGCACAGGTCGGTTCTCTTTGGCGGATGATAGTTTAGGGTATGTTTATGAGATACCATGCCATTCACAAACAGTCAAGTCGATGATCTATTATCGGGTATGATATAGTCACACACCGTCCGGTTGCCTCGACGTTGGGAACACCGATGCAGGCGGCAGCGGGCGGTGGCATGGAGGAAGCCGTCGACAAGGTTCGCGACACGGTTTGGGAACGAAGCAAGACGTAAAGGAGAGCATCGATGAGTATCCCGAGACCCGAATACCCGCGGCCGCAGTTTGTGCGCCAGGACTGGTTGTGTCTGAATGGCGACTGGCAGTTCGAGGTCGATCACGCCGACACGGGCCTGGAGCGCGGTGTAAAGGACCGCGACCTGACGGATCGCATCCTCGTGCCGTTCTGTCCGGAGTCGACGCTTTCGGGGATCGGCAACACCGACTTCATGGAAGCGGTCTGGTACCGGCGCGAAGTCCGCATTCCGAGAGCGTGGCAGGGCCGGCATGCGGTACTGCACTTCCAGGCCGTCGACTATGACGCGACGGTGTGGGTGAATGGTGTTGAGGTCGGGCGGCACCGCGGCGGTTTCTCGCCGTTTGCGTGTGACTTGCGCGGTGTCGTGAAGCCGGGCGAGATGGCGACGATCGTGGTGCGGGCGCGCGACCCGCGCGGCGAGCCGAAGCCGGGCGGCAAGCAGAGCAATCGGTACGGCAACTACGGTTGTCTCTACACTCGTACGACGGGCATCTGGCAGACGGTGTGGCTGGAGCCGGTCCCGGAGGTGTTCCTGAAGCGGCCGCGGATCACGCCGGACGTGGCGAACAGCTGCTTCCATGTGGTGCAGCCCGTCTCGTCCAATCCCAAGGGCCTGCGGGTGCGGGTGACGTTGCGGGACAAGCAGGGAAGGGTGGCGGTGGCGGAGTCCGCGGCAGACCTGGACTTTGCGGCGCGCCTGACGCTGAAGATCCCGAAGCGCCGGGTCCGGCTCTGGGGCGCTGGCGAACCGAACCTATACGATGTCGTGGTGGAGTTGCTGGATGCGAACGGGACCGTGGTGGACCGCGCCGAGAGCTACGCCGGACTGCGCAGCGTGGCGATCGACGGCAAGGCGGTAACGCTCAACGGCAAGCCGGTGTTCCAGCGACAAGTGCTTGACCAGGGCTACTACGCGGACGGGATCATGACCGCACCGTCCGATGCGGCGTTGCGGCGCGACATCGGGTTGTCGATCGCGGCCGGGTTCAACAGCGCGCGCCTGCACCAGAAGGTGTTCGAGGAGCGGTTCCTGTATCACGCGGACCGGCTCGGTTACTTGGTCTGGGGCGAGTTTGGCGACTGGGGTTGCCGGCCGTGGGAGCAGGGCCGGCCGCTGAACGGGCACCGGCACCAACCGGCGGCGGCCCTGATGGCGCAGTGGCTGGAAGTGCTGGAGCGCGACGTCTCGCACCCGTGCATCATCGGCTGGTGCCCGCTGAACGAAACGCACCAGGACATCGAGGACCACCTCACGAGCCTGGATGATATGACGCGCGGGTTGTTCCTCGCGACCAAGGCCATGGACCTCTCGCGGCCGGTGCTCGACACATCGGGCTACTCGCACCGCGAGCCGGAGGCGGACATCTACGACTGCCACGACTACCAGCAGGACGCCACGAAACTGCAGCAGAACCAGGCCGGGCTGGCGGACGGCAAGCCCTACAGCAACAACGTGAAATGGAGCGTTCCCTACCGCGGCCAGCCGTTCTTCGTCAGCGAGTTTGGCGGCATCTGGTGGAACCCGGACGCCAAACCCGGCGAGGCCTCGTGGGGTTACGGCGACCGGCCGAAATCGATCGAGGAGTTCTACTCGCGATTCGAGGGGCTCTGCAACGTGCTGCTCGACAACCCCGACATGTTCGGCTACTGCTACACCCAGCTCACGGACGTGTTCCAGGAGCAGAACGGGATCTACCGGTTCGACCGGCGTCCGAAGTTCGACCTGAAGCGGCTGCGGCTCATCCAGGGCCGGAGCGCGGCCATTGAGGCGCAGCGGGCGTAGGTCTCACTCGGTTGCGTGTGATGCGTTCAGTCGCGGGTGCACGGTTGGGGGTGGCTGGCCAACGTGGCGGGAGCGGCTCGCTCCCGCAGGTGTCGGAGCGAGCCGCTCCGACCACTTTGGGCGACAGCCCAAGTCAAACTTCGAACTTATCTCCACCCGTTGCTGACGCATCACGGTTGCGTTTCAGGGCTGTTTCAAGATCTGGCGCCGCGTCTCGGAAGGCCACACCTCCGCGCACACCTAGTGCTCGGTCGCCAGAAGTCACCCCGCAATTGCGCGCAATGGTCCGCACCTTCCC
>Ga0156402_1476_pt3 | contig 29142 bp, 12 predicted proteins | sample RifOxyA3_FD_108045 | JGI IMG/M metagenome (GOLD analysis project Ga0156402, IMG submission 108045) | Lentisphaerae bacterium RIFOXYA12_64_32 | reverse complement strand
CGCCCGCCATACGAGCCTTGTTCTATGTGCGTACCGTGAAGCGGGCGGGGGGCCGCCCGCGGTACTGTCGGAAGGTGACGGGTCCTGATCCCCTTATTGCGCAGGTCCGAAGGAACAGCACTGGGAGCATCGCCACGAACCGTCGCCTGCGAGAGAACCGCACCCTTCCTCACCGGCGCTCCAACGCAGACCTGTCGGCCAGTTGCGCGATCGGCAGGAGGAAATCAATGGTCGCCTGATTCCGCTCGATGCCGAGGATTTCACAGGCGGGATGGTTAAACAACGCGACGTTCGAAATCCACCGCCCCTTGCCCAGAATCCGCGCCATGGTGTCACTAAGTTGCACCAGGGCAGCCAGGCCCCGGACCAGGCCGATCTCGTCAGCGCCACCCGCCTCGTCACACGCGTGGTGGTGCCCAATGGCCTCAGTGATCGCCGGTTCGAGGTTCCACCGTTCAGCCAGGAAAACGCCGACCTCCTCATGGAGCGGCGGGAGGATGTCGTTGAGCACGTCCTCCGTCAGCCTGAACGGCACATCCGCCGGCAGTTCGTATTCCTCCGCAATCTCCTTGAGAATGGCCAACTTGCCGATGTCGTGCAGCAGACAGGCAAGGAACGCACTGTCAGGGTCGGCATAGAAACGCTGGCAGAGGTAATGCCCGATCAGAGCCACAGTGTACGAGTGATTGATGATGTCCGTCGCCAGGTCGTTGAGCACCGGATGCGGCGCCAGCGCCATCTTGGAGGCGTTTATGTAAAGCATCGTCCGGATCCGAGCGTGCCCCAACCGCGTCAGCGCCACGTTGAGGTCGCTGATGGCGACACCGCGGTTGTACAGTGCGGAGTTGGCAACGGTGAGGAACTCCCCCGCCAGGGCCGGACTGTGCGAAATCAACCCCGCCACCTCGCAGTAGCTGAACTCGGGATTGCCCAGAATACGGATGACGCGCATCAGGTTGGCAGGAATCTCGATCATCCGAAACGTGCCGGCTTGCACCTTTGCCCGCAGTTCCGCCAGAACCGTTCCGCTGTCGATGCTCTCGAAGCTCGGGAATTCAGGCTGGGGCTTTTCAGGACAGTACCACCAGTAGGGCTTCTCGTTCTCCGGGTCCAGGTTCGGCGTCAACTGGCCCGTGAAGTAGCGGGCGTCTGAGCCTTGCTGCATCGCCTCGGACAACTTCGACGTCTTGCTGGCGGACGACGGCACCGCACCGGTCTCGACAGGCGACGGCGCCGCAACGCCGTTCGTGTGCCACGGCCAACGCACCAGGCCGCCGACCGAACCCTTGAACTTGGGGAGAAACCCGAACATGCAGACCAACCCTCGGGGGTTCAGCAAAAAGGAACCCGCGCCTCCGCAACCGCCGCCCGACAACCCAACGTAGCGTTCGGTAACCTAAGCGTCGCCATGCCCCATTTCCAGCAACCTCCCCTCGTTTGGTCCTGCGGCAGCCCCCCCATGCCTGCCAAGCCAATGACGGCGACAGGTCACGTCAGGCCACGCTGAACGACGAGCGGCTGATAGGTGGACGGCAAGGGAACTTCGGGGCTGGTCCCGACGCCCCTGCACTCGAGATTGAGAGGCATGAAGGCCTCCGCGCAGTCCATCCGCGCAATCACTCCTCTGCATACTGAGGGAACGAGATACGGACGCCGGCCATCACAGGTCAGGGATGGCGCCATGCGCACGGCGTGTGTTCGTCACCCCCGCCGTCACGACTCAACCGGTTGCGGACTTCGCCAGTGCAACGTCTGCCATGCCATACGGAACCAGCGCCACCGTCTTGCCGGCGCACGCGCCCGTGACACGTTTCCCCTGGACCTCGTTCAGGACCGCGACGCTGCCTTTCTTCGTCATCCGGAATGCCGTCACGTGCACGGATTCCGGCCCGATCGCCAGCAGGCTCTGCTCGGTCGGCCAGCGCCCACGACCGGGCGTCACGGAAATCAGCGGCACCGCGGTGCGCAACCGGCGCGCCGCCAACGGCAGCACGGTGCGGTCGCCCGTGACCAGCGCGAACCGGTTCACGTACGTGCCGAGGAACGGGTCGCCTCCCGAAGTGATCCGGTGCTCGGCGGTGCCGTCCGGCCGCATGGCGCACTCCGGTCGCGTGTCCGGCCGGCCTTGCGTTGAAGCCCCAAGATTCGCGCCCAGTGTGCCTTTCTCGCCGTGCACCATGAACGACTGGTTCCCGCCCAGGCACACGATGCCAAACGGCAACGACGCGTTCTCGAGTCCGGCAAACCGCTGCACCGCAACGTACGTCTCGGCCGGATTCGGGTGCTCGACCGTTGCGTACGGAATGTCGTACGTCACCTGGCCGGGCTTGCCCTTGAAGCACACCAGCAACCCCGCTGGGTCGTAGTGCAGCTTGCCGATGCGCCGCGGCATGTCGACGTGCAGTTCAGCCGTCACCTCGACGCGGTCTTCGCGCACGCCGAACACCAGCCGCAGCCACACGGCCCAGGCGAGTTCGGCAAACACCTCCAGGTCCGGCCCGAACGGCGTCTGCCGCACGCGCGTCTTCGCCCGCTTCCAGTCGGGCGTGACCTCCTCCGTCTTGGCCGCGCCGGACGGGTCCGACAGCCGGAACGGTGCCACATTGACCTCGATCGCCTCGCCGTCCTTCACGAGGTGGAGCCGGCCATCGGTCAAGTCCGCGGCCCAGCCATGCCCGGCCACCGCAGCACCCGACTGCCAGTCGAGCACGGTGATGTCCTGCGTACTCCGCAACCCCAGCAGCTTGTACCCATACGCCGGCAGCGCCACGCGCGCCGACGCCGACCATTTACCCTCCAGGCACAGCGTCGCGGCTGGCGTCGGCGCGCCGTCCGCAGCGACCAGAGTCATTGGGCACGCCGTGTCAACCGCGACATCCACGGTACGCGCCGGCCCGGGATTCAGGGCGAGAACGAACTCGGTCGCGGGCAGACTGCGCTTGGACAGCTTCGCCGCAATGGCCTGCGCACACCGCACCTGCGCCTCGCGTGCCAAGGCCGTTGCCGTACGCAGCGCGACCGACCGATGCCGCGTCCGCGGCGTCCACGGGAACCAGCCGCTCGAGTCGGAGTTGAGCCCGATAATGAGCTGATGCCAGGCGCGCGACAACAGTGTCGCCTCCCCCCCCAGACTCAGGTATTTCGACTCCGTCTCGGGGAACTCGGTGACCTCCTCAAAGTGGTGGTCCCACACATTGTCCGGCGCCGTCGTCCACGCGGCGGACAGCGGCACGTCGACGGCGCCGAGCCGATGCACCTTGGCCACCGCCGCCGCGAACCCCGCCGCGCGAACCGCCTCCATGGCAGTCACGGCGTGCCCGTGCCAAATCACGTCCTCGGGGTCGCCGACCCAGCGCGAGAAACTCGGGCTCGGCCGCCGGTCCTCGGTCGCCTGACCAAACGGCGTCGGCGTGTCGAAACAATCCTTGATGCCGATCTCACGCTCGTACCGCTCCACCGTCATCCACTCGATGATCTTGCCCCTCTTCGCAAGTTCCGCAATCTTGTCAACGAACGGCTGCACGTTGCCAATGCCCTCGAAGTCACCGCCCGTCATGACAAAGTCACCGTCCTCGTGAGCGTCGTAGAACTCCTCGAGCTTGTCCAGCCGGCAATTCCAGGGGTCAACCGGGTAGAAGATCACCTCGCCGCCCGACAGACCGCGGGTCCGGAACGGCCGCTTCCACTCTGGCGTCCAGATGACCAGGTTCTTCGCGCCGATCCGGTCCATGATCAGCGGCGCCTGCTGGTGGTACGGACTCTCCTGCGGAAAGAACGTGTTGATATCGCACCCGAACTCGTCCCTGAGCATCTCCATGGTGACGCGGCTGGCGAGCAGGTCGCTCTCTTCGTCCGCACACAACGCATGGCTGGCCGCGTACTGGCACCCAACCATCACCAACTGGCCGCGCTGCACCAGCGGCTTCATCTGGTCGACCAACCATGACGCGTGGCGCTTCAGACTCAGCACCGTCAGCCCCGGCAAGTCGATGTGCGCCGTGACCTCCGGAAACCGGTGCATCGAGCGAATGCCCGACGCATAGATCTGCGGAAACTTCTCACGAATCTCCTGCTTCGTGTACCGATCGTAACACATGTTCCCGTGCAGAAAAAACGACATGTACACTTTCTTCATGGTGCTCGGGGTATCCTTCTGTTTCAGAACCGTCCGAAGCCGAATCCGGCTATGCCACCTCATCCATGCCGGAAGATATTACTACAAAAATCGATTTTTGTCAACAGGACAAACCGTTTTTTCGTATGGGGGTATCCACTTCCGCAATACGTCAGCGGCTCCCAGCCGGCAGACCGCCCGATCATGTCAAGCTGTTACTCTGGCGTTTCCGTCTGAGTACCGCTCCCGCCCGCTGGGCGGGACGGAAGTGGCAGCGACGCTTCAGCGAGCGAGCGCACGGCGTTGCCGTCCGCACACGTGCCGAACACGCGGAGAGAGACGCCGCAACACGAACATCCACGCCACGCGTAACATGGTACCCCACGACTCCAAACTCGCGTTTTCGGGGCAACTTTGTGACGGTAGCGACCACGCCGGTCGGGGGTCGGGGGTCGAGAGGGGGGGACTTCGGCGTTCGACGTTCGTCTTGGTTCCGGCTACGCCGGGTTAGGAGTCAGAACCATCGGGACTGCAAGGCGGGCGTGACGTGCGGGCATGGCCCTTCACGGGCTGCGTTGCGCTCCGACGCGCGCGGCGATTTCCCCGGTCTTGCCCCCCAGCAGGTACTGGCCCGCCAACGTCTTCTCGAACCGGAACACGAGTGCGCCGTCGGCAGGCTGGGCGACATCCTTGGCCGGTTCGAACCCGGCGGCGTAGCGCGGCACATTCCAGAGCCGCAGTTCATCCACCGCAGCCGCGGCTGGACAGTGTCCGGAGTTGAGGCTGCCCACCTGCACGGCATACGCCTCAACCGGGGTCTTCATGCTGCTGTCGTCCCAATCCTTCTTTCCCCGAACCTTGTTCGCGGCAAGCTTGCCGTCCAGGTACAGTTCCAGCCGTGACTTGCCGTCCGCGTTCAGGTCCCACACGCAGGCGACGTGGTGCCACTCGCCCCGCTTCCAATCCGGCAGTCGTGCGTGAGCCAGGCGCCGGTCGTAGTCGGAATTCATGATCTCGAACCCAACGTATCCCGATGTCTCGCGCCAGAACACCATGCAGTCGTGATTCTCGGACTTGGGATGCTCCGCACCCAAGAGCGGTCCGATGTGGAACAAGTAGTTACGCGGCGCGTCTCTCTCCTTCGGGTCTGCGGTCGCTGCGTCCCACTCCGGTTTGACCCAGAACTCGATCGTGCCTCGTTCCAGCGACGTCATCCTCCCGGCTGGGGTGTTCGCGTCAAAGAGAATGGGCGCGCCCAGTGCGCATGTGCCGGGCAGGACGCCGTCCGGGAACACCTGCTGGTCGTTGAACAGCGCGCTGATGTCCCCGAGACAAACGATCTTCTCCAAGGTCTCCGGACCGCCGCAGATCGAACGGTTGCGCAACGTCAGCCGCAACCGGACTGCCTTGTACTCGTTGTCGAGTTGGATCAGGACCGGCTTAGCTGTCGACCAGGCCAGGGGCAGCACGGGCTTTTCCAGCACGGTCACGCCTCCAACCCGATTGCCGTCAGGGTCGAGAACGTCCACGCCAACCGTCGCGTCGAGCAACGGATACAGGGTCTCAACGTTGACCCCAAACCGGATCTCGCTGCCGGCACCGCGTTGAGTGGTCCGCGTCTGCATCCCGGGGTCAACACACCGCAAGCTGGGCCGGTACTCCTTGGGGGCTGGAACCTGGCTGGCGAACCGCAACGGCGGGTAGACCGTGGCCGTCTGGTAGCTCGCGCCGTCGAAAAACGCCGAGGCATAGGTCGCTACGGTCCCGGGGGTTGCGGGCTCGACCGCATTCCTGGCGACGACCGCATGCCAGTCGTTGGCCGGCGTTTTACCGAGGCGGTCGAAGGGAATGGCCAGCTCAAACGCCCAGACTCCATCGCCCTTCTTCACCGCAACCGTGGCGCCCGAGTCCCAGCCCTCGATCCGCTTCGCCTCGCCCTGCGGCGTGGCGAACTCCCGCATGGTGAAGAGGTTGCCAGCCGTGTCCACCACGAACTGGAACAAGTCCGTCTTCCCGGTTTCGCCGGGGACGAAGAGGAACTCCACGGCCTCGGTAAACGCGTACTGGTCCGCCGCTCGCGGCTCCTCCCGGATCTTGTCGAGAGACGGCTGAACAATCGTGCCGCCAAGGTACAGGCAGGTGCCGTCGTACAAAAGTCGGGCGGCACAAGGCGTGGACATCATCTTGAACTGCCCATGCCCCACAAAATGCTCGATGGGCGGGGCGGTGTTCCAGGCCGGTTCGGACAACTCCCCGTCCAGAACAACGGGTTCGGACGTCTTGACCGCTACGACCTCTCGCCCGGTGAACCACTTGCGGAACCACCCCGGAATGTTGTGCTGTTCGTAGATCCGCGTCTTGTCCTGGTCCAGGTCCGTGAGTTTCTTCTCGAGTGCCGCGAAATCGGGACGAAGCAAGGCAAATTCGACACGACCGGTCACGCCTCTGGCCGTACTCGCCGGGGAAATCACCCACGGCTCGTCCTTCAGTTCGGCCAGGGTCTGGTCGTACTCGGCCCGGTCAGACGCCAGCACTTGCCGCCCCTGTCCAAGGTCCGCAGTTGCACCATCGAGGTCGCCGCCCTGGATCTTCTCCAGAGCATCCGCCTCAACCCCGTGGACGTTCGCATAGGCCTTGGCCGCCTTGGCCATAGCGTAGAACTGCACAAAGAACGGACGGGAGAAGTCATCGAGAAGCTTGCCGCCAGACGCCCCGGCCCGCTTCTGCTTCTCCCAGAACCGGTCCAACGCCACGCAGGCGCGTTGGGCGGCGTCTCGGTTCGTCTTCAGCAACGGCGGCAGCACCGACGCCGGAAGACGCTTGGTCGTGCCCTTCGGATCCGCGGCAACTCGCCAGCTCAGGTGGTGCCGGAACAGCTCCTTGAGATCATCGGCCGCTTCGGCGCCCCACAGACCCGTCGCCGCACGCTCCGCCATGATGTCCAGGGCCGCCTGGTCATCAATCTGCGTCTCGCCCTCGTGCATGTATTCCGGATCAAACTCGGAACACCCGGGGAACTGCGTGTTCCAGGCATACTCGCAGCCGACCGCCCTGACCGGCTCGCTGAACCACACGTAGTCAATGTCATTCACCCAGATGATATCGTCGGCAGACCGGTCCGGCGAGTAGCCGCACCCGATGCATCGTACCTGGGTCGGAATGAGCGGGTAGATGCTGCGTACGTAGTGCGTGACCTCCCAGTAAATCCACATGGGCCGTCCGGGATACGCCGCGTAGTACTCCGCCATTTCCTGACGAGGCCCTTCGCGGATACACATCCGGACTCGGGGCGCCAGCTTGCCATTGACGCCCGTCATCCACGCACGCGTCTGCGCCGCCAGGTCCTCGGCGCGCTGCCGGGCGGCAGGACTGTCCGGCATACCCAGCATCGTGAGCACCTTGGCGGGGTCCAGGTAGGACGCGGTATACGGATAGGCCACAAACACCACCTCGGCGCCAACACTCTTCATTGCTTCCGCATAGATGTTGAACATGTCGGCATCGGCCTGCACCCGGTCGTCACCGTATTTCTGCCGGGTCAACTCGTCACGCTTGGACCACAGTTCGGGATCCAGAACGCCGCCGGCATCCACGGCGTGGATAAAGGAAAGGTCGAACCCGCACTGCTTGCAGAACTCGGCCATGTTTCGGGCCTGGTTCAGATGCAAGTCGTGACGGGCCCACGAGTGGTAGTGGCCGCGGCCCTTGTCCAGCATCATCTGGTCGAACCCGGGCCGGTCCTTGTCCTGGGGAAACAAGCCGAGCGACACGCTGCCGTTGTGCATGGTCACGAAGCCCCGCTGCCGGGCATAATCGCTGACCGCCTTGGCACAAGCACGTTGCCCGTCCGAACCGGCGACCTGATCGGGCAGGCTGGAGTGCTCGACAGACCCGAGCGTCTGCCGAAATGTCCCGGTCGCCTTCATGCGGAACAGCCAGTCAATGTGCCTGGCCATATTCGCCAGATGTTTCTCGGTTCCATCCTGAACCGTGCAGGTCTGGTACGGCGCGAGGAGTGTGCCCATGTGCCGGTGCTTGTAGTCCGGCCAGTCGGTGACACGCGCCGGGTGCAGGACCACCCTGCCGTTCACCTCGGCCATGAGGAAACGCAGCGTCACGGCGGCGTACATCATCCCGATCTCGCCCTGGCCGGAAAGAGTGATGCGGTCGGCGGCAGGGTACAGCCCGTACGCCTGGTCCGTGGTCCGCGCCGCGTCTGGCCGGGCCTCATCGCGGGTGAAGGTGTTCGGCCACTCGTTTTCGATCACGATGTTGTAGGCGCCCTCGCACGCCGCGGAAACCACCGGGATATCCCGACGCAGCGAGAAGTCTGCCAGGCGCGACGTGATCTCGGCCGCGGCGATCCGACCACGTTCGGTGTCCCGCCCCAGCACAATCACAACGTCGCCCGCTCCATCGCCCGCCAGCGTGATCGGTGTGCCGGCAAACTCAATCCGTTTCGGCACTGGCAACAACCGCAACTGCCGTTTCTTCAGCTCCTGCCAGTTGCCGTACAGAACGCGGGTCTGCTCCGCCATCTCGGTTGTCCCCCCCGACGACGTGCCTTGCGCCAGACACCCCAACGCCTGGGCAACCAGTGCTCCCACGAAGACCATTGACCAGAGCCCGCCGAACCGGGGCAACGCTGCGTGCATGGGGAGTCCTTCCTTGAGCAGACAACGTGGTGCGAGCATGGTTCCGACGGCAGACGCCCATGGGGTGTGGCCGCCGCCGCACGGCCTGAGGTCATAGAGGGAACCAAGTCGGTCAGTAGAACAACTCGATGCGCTTGGCCATCACCTGCAGGCGCGTCATATAGTCCACGTGACCGTCGTGGTAGAGCAGGTTCTCGCCATCGTTGTGGCGGTAGGCGCTGCGCCCCTGGCCATCGACCTCGTACGGATTGTGGTACTTGGCGCCACTGCCCCAGAAGCTCCGCTGCTGGTGGTCCAGACCGAAGACGTACTGGCTAGCCTTGCCGATCCGGTCCATACGCTTCAGCATACAGTGGGCGTTGAAAGCGTAATGCCAAACATAGATGTCCGTCGACTGCTTGGACGGACAGGGCAGGGTCTCGTAAAGGTAATTCCCCTTCCACTTCATGTACCAGGTCAGATGGTTGGTTGTATAGCCGGTGCCGCCACTCGAGATCGGGTAGTTATCCGAGTTGTACCCATCGTAGTCGTCCAGGTAGTGCTGGTTGATGATGCCGATCTGCTTGTGGTTGCTCGCACAGGTGCTGCGCTTCGCCCGCTCCTGGGCACTCTGCAGCGACGGCAGCAACATCGACGCGAGAATCGCAATGATGGAGATGACGACCAACAACTCGATCAAGGTGAAGGGACGGCACCCATGATCGCGCAAAGTCATCTTCGCCGTGCCCCTCGCTCCCTCCGCCCGCACCGGCGCGACCGGCAGGATCGCGCTTCGTTTCACGGGCAAGTCAGCAATGCTCTCCGGCTGAAGTCCGCCGCGCTGCTCTTGGGAATGTGCAGAGGTAGCAAGAGACATTGTTTCTTCTCTCATCTGGAGCACCACCAGTTCGATCGTCCAAGCGCCACCCGAGGCATTCCCGTGGAGACACGAGGCGCTTCCCTGGGGTTCCACACGCCAGACCACGGGGAACCTTCGCTGCGCTCCGTTGCCCGCGGGACGCGGGAAAGACAACCTTGAAAAGTTCTGCCTCTCCGGACGGCACCCTGCCGTCCCGACCCCGAGCGCAATTCCATCGAGCCACCGGGATTCTACACTACCTTCCAGTCCGTGTCAACCGCAAGATGACACGGTGCAACGCGAAAGCATACGCAACGACGGCGGCAAAATCGCCTGCCCCGCCTGACTCCTCACCTGGACACCGACTCCCCTTCAGCCACGCGTCTCTCATCGCGGGGGCAAATCGCGGACCACGGTTCCGGGACGGTCTTCGGCGGCGGAGCAGACGTGACGAATACGGAATGCGTAGAGGTGGAGGTCCGGCGCCGTGCCACCCCCGGGGCGGCGGGCAAGCCCATTGAGGGAATAACGCCCCTGCGCATCCCTGACCAATGGCCACGATTCGCGCGTCCGCATGTTTCGCAGCACAGGAAAGAGATACTGCCCCAGGATGAGTGCATCAAGCCGATCGCCTTCGAGGGTCACCGCTCCGACGTCCGGGACAGAGTCCGCGCACAGGCTCCACTCAGCCAAGCTTCCGTCAGGCATTGTCAGGCCATCAACACCGACCGTTACGGCCAGCCGTTCGGCCTGGCAAGCGTACACAGCGTACTTGTCCAGATTCGTCGGCGGTTCTGGCGATAGACTCAACGAACTGTAGATCGTACAGGTGACCATGAGCAGGGCAGACCGCGGTTCCTCGCCGGCGACTCGCTGCAGATACTTGAAGTCGTAGATATTGACGACGGTCCCGGGGGCCCGGCCAAGGAGGATGGCGATGTGGAAAGGGGCGACGTAGAACAAACGGTGGAACCGGTCACCCGCCAAAGGGCTGTTCTGAGGCGGCAGAAAAACCGGATAGTTGTCCTTGGCGAACCAGACGGGAAGCCGGGGGCCCGAATCATCCGCGAGGACATCCAACATCTGCCGCAACTGACTCCTGCCGTAGAAAGGATCGAAGACATGTGCAGCTTCGGAGATGCTGACACTGACGTCAATGCACAGGACACACACCATCGTGATGAGGTAGTCCCTGCGACGCCCCCAGTCGACCACAATCGGCCCGATCAGGACCGCCGACAGGGGCATAAGGAACGCCAGGTAGCGCACTTCTCTGTCGTCGTACACATGAAGCGCAACCACGGACACCAGCCAGGCGACTGCTACAGACTGCATGAATCGGGTCCCGCGCAGAGCCTTGAACAGGGCCGGCACGACCAACATGCACATCAGCACACCGTAGAACGGCAGATTGCGAACGTACACCCATACCGGGAAATATGGGGGGCTCTCGCTGCGTCGGTAGAACATCAGCATGTTCGTGATCTGCTCCCAGGGCCGAACGAGGAATGGCAGCGTGGGATACGAGCCGCCCAAGACCCACCCCATGCACACCCAGTAGAAACCGAGGCTCGAGACGGCCCCCAGGCAGAGCAGGGAGAAAACCCTCCAGGAACCGCGATGCATCCCCCGCAGCGGGTACGCCAACGGCAGTGCACAACCCGCGAGAACTCCAACCCAGAACACGCCGTAGGTCTGCTTTATCAAAGGCCCCGACGCGCCAAGGATGACGAGCGCCAACCACCGTCTTGCAGAGGGGGTCTGCCGGAACTCTTCTGCCAGAACCAGCATGAGCAGGAACAGCCCCCCCGGCAGGATGTCGTGGCTGAGGTACGGCGAAAACGAGAAGAAGGCGAAAGGCAACATGGCCGCTGTGAAAGCGACCAGAGCTGGGAGAGTCCGCCCCAGCCTTCGCTCCAGCCACCGATAGATGCACACCAGGAAGATCGCGTGGAAAAGCGCCATCTCCACGTGATACGGTCGCAAGTCCATGGGATCGAGGCCGAGGCCGGACCGGATCCCGCTGGCCGGCATCAACAGCCATGCCAGCAATGGAGCACGGTTGGACAGATATGCATCACTGCGCCCACAGAAGTAGTACGTATTGCAGATGGTGTCGTAGCCGTCGTAACCCTCAACATCCAACCATAGCGCCGCGGCGAACAGCCATAGGATCGGCACCCCCACGACAATGGCACGCACGACGTACAGCAACCCGTGCGGGAGCTGGCCCCCGGGACAGGAGACACCAGAGACGCCTGAAGGGGAACACGCCGCCATCTCCGAACAGCCTGGGGCCTCGGAACAACCGCCTCGCGAGACGTCATCATGGTGCGCCGCAACCCCTCGCATAGAACCGCCGATCTCCTTGTCCCATCCGGACTCAACCGCGTCATCACCCCTCTATCGCGCCAAACAACTCCACCACGTCCTTGAGCTTCCCGGGAATGTCGAGCCCAGCCGGGCACTTCTTCACGCACCGACCGCACTCCTCGCACACGTCGGGCTTGGGGGCGAGCGACTCGTACAGTTCGACGCCCATGTACTTGAGCTCGTCTCCATAGCCCCGGTACATGTCAGCCGCCCGGAACGCGTCCGGAACGACGATGCCCTGGGGGCAAGGCTGGCAGTAGCCGCAGCGCAGACATCGCTGGCCGTAGCGCAGTTCCTTGCCCAACGCCCCGATGTCGCGGATGAGTTGGGCCATTTCCGCGTCGCTGATCGGTTCGATCATGCTGCCCGTGGCCACATTCTCCTCGATCTCCGCGACACACGTGATGCCGGGAATCACGGTACTGATCGCATCGTTGCGCAGCAGGTGGCGCAACACGCGTCGCACGATGGGGTCGTCCTTGACGCGCTGCCCGACCGGGGCCGGGGAATGGAGGGCGCCGCCGCCAAGGGCTTTCATGACAATAACACCCATGCGATTCTGCCGCGCCAGGTCAAGCACCCCGTCGGCCTCGACGTTCTCCGGGTCCATGAGGCTGTGAGCCACCATGATGGTCTCGAACGCGCCCGACTCGATGGCGTCGCGCATGACGGCGGTATCGCGGTGACAGGAGAGGCCGATAAAGCGAACCTTGCCTTGCTGCTGAGCCTTCTTCGCGCCCTCGAGCGCACCGCCGGGAGCCATGACTTGGTCGAAGGTCACGCGGTCGCTGACGGTGTGGAGCTGATAGAGGTCGATGACGTCGGTCTGAAGCTCGCGCAGGCTGGTTTCGAGTTCGACCATGAGCCCGGCTGCGTCGCGCGCAGCAGTCTTCGTGGCGAGATGGTATTCGTGACGACGGGCCTTGAGCGCCGCGCCTATCCTGGCCTCGCTGCTGCGGTAGTTCCGGGCCGTGTCGATGAAGTTGACGCCGAGATCAAGCGCGCGATTGAGGCTGTCGGACGCGACCTTCGCATCGAGCCCGTCAAGCTTAATCGCACCGAACCCGATCTGGGTCACCATCAAACCCGTCTTCCCGAGGGGACGCTTCTGCATCGGTTTGTCTCCCAGGTGCCGAGCCGCGGGCCCGCCGGACAACGGGCGAAACGGACCCAACGGACGGAACGGACAGACGCCTGCCGTCACCAACGCCCTGCCGGAGTCCGTTGGGTCCGTTGGGTCCGTTTCGTCCGTTCCGTTTGCCCGGCGCCCACACCACACCCATATCCTACCCGTCATACCCGCCCGCCGCAAACGCTCGCACCGCAGTTGACCTGGACCCAACGACGGCGTAGACTCCCTGCGGTGCGAGGGCTGCAGCCGGTGGCAGACGAAGCGACGGGCAACTTTGGAGGTGCACGGTGATGAAGTTTGGCTTTGCCGAAACGGATATCTCGCCGCGCGACGGCATGTCGACCATGAGCGGGTACGGACGCCGACGCTACGCGAAGGGTGTCACGTCGCCGCTGCTGCTCCAGGCCGTCGTGATCGAGGATGCGGCGGGGCATCCGCACGCGCTGCTCGCCGCGGATATCCTGGGCTTCGACCGGTCCACGACGGAACGGGTCCGGCGAGCCCTGGCCGCCGAGGGGTTTGCCCCCGAGCGTGTCATGCTGAACGCGAGCCATACGCACTTCGGCCCGCCAACCCAGTACTCGGTCACGCCGGCAGCCGGCCCAGTCGACCCATGGTACATGTCCTGGCTCGAGGAGACCGCCGTCACGACCGTGCGCCGGGCACGCCAGGAACTCTGTCCGGCCGAAATCCGTTACGGGAGTTTCCAGATCAAGCTGGGCGAGAATCGGCGCCTTCTCGTGGACGGCAAGATACAGATGCGGCCGAATCCTGCTGGGCATTACGACCAACATACCGTCTGCCTTTGGGCGACGCCGGTTGCGAAGGACAGCCCGGAAACCGTCATCCTGGCGCACGGCTGTCACCCGGTGTCCTGCGCGGCCGAGGGCTACAGCGCCGACTTCCCGGGCGAGTTTCGCCGCTGCATGACGTCCCAGCGCGCCGGCACACATGTCATGTTCCTCCAAGGCTGCGGCGCGGACGTCAACGAAGCGCCGGGCGACGGCTACGTGCGGCACGGTGGACAACTGGCCCGCGCCGTGACCGAGCTTCTCGCCCCGCAGCGCATGCAAGTGCTCGATGGCACCGTCTCCGCCGCCATCGAGCGCGCCGAACTCCCACTCGGCAAACGGCACTCGCGGCAGCGCCTGGAGGAATGGGCCTGGGGTCTATCATCGTCCGTCTTCCATAGCCACTTTGCCCGCGAACACCTGCGCGTCCCGGATCCGCGAAAAGCAATTCCATATACCGTCCAGGCGTGGCGTTGCGGCGAGCTTGCCGTGGTGGCGCTCGAAGGCGAGGTGGTCAGCGCCTACGGACCGCTGGCCCGGAGCCTGGCCGGCGGAGAGTGCATGGTCCTGGGCTACTCGAACGCCGTCGAGTGCTACATCCCCACAGCACAGATCCAGCGTGAGGGCGGTTACGAGGCGGTCGACTCCGCGTTCGCCTACGGCCTGCCCGCGCCACTGGCGCGGAGCGCTCCGGCCGTGGTTACCCGTACGATCCGCGCCACGCTCGCCCGCACCCAGGCCGGGACGGTGCACCGGAACCGCTGAAGGCCCACCGGCAGGCCTGGTTGTCGCGGCGTCTCACCGCTGCGTGTCGCGGCGGAACAGGCGCAGAATACGCCCGAACGGCGCGGCGCGGGGCCGCTCCGGTGCGTTCCCCTCGCGATAGATCTCGTAGTAGATCGCCTTGCACTCCGGCCCAATCGCGAAACACAGCGCCTTGTCGCGCACCTCCACGGTGACCGGAATCACGCGCTTGCCGGTCAGCGTGTCGAGCGCCTGGACGCGGACCGCGTCCGGCCGGTCGACGCGCAGGGCGAGCTTCGCAGTCACCGGCTCGGCCAGCACCGGGCCCTTGCCCATGCTCTCGATGCGGCCGCCTTCGAGCTTGCTGTCGGCGTTACGGGCATTGGCGACCGCCGTCAACAGAAGCCGCTGTGACGTCTCGATGGGCTTGCCATCGAGGCTGGCGATGGCGATGGTCGAAAACCGCGTTTCGCAGCGGATGCTCAGGTTTGCCAGCCCAATCTCGTCGCGCTTCGCCAGAGCGCCGGCAGCCATCTGCGTGCATGGCGTGTCCACGGTGAGGATGCCGTCCGCCGCGTCGCGGATCAGTTCACCCGTGTCGGACACCGTCCGCGTCTCGGTGCTGCGCGTGTCGCCGAGTTCACGCAACGCCGCGGCGTAGATGTCGGCCGGTTTCGCGCCAGGATCGGCAGACTTCGCCACGCTCATGGGCCAGGCATCAACCGGCTTGTCCACCAGCACCGTCTCCAACCGTGCCAGGGCGCACAGGAACGGCATCCGGCTTAGGGGCGACCGGTTGCCCCATATACTCTCAGGGTCATGGCAGAGCGTGACCACGCGCCGCCCTGCACTCACATCGCCGCGCCGGAACAGCAGAGATGAGACCTGCGACAGGCCCCAGGTCGCCGGGTCGGTCTGCTGCGAGTGAATCAGGATCCCCGGCGCATCGTGGAACCGAGCCCAGCGCCCGGCATCGAACGACCCGGTGGCGCAGTAGAACAGCAGGCTGTCCCAGTCCTGGTACGCCGCGTACGCGGCCATGATGGGCAAGCCTTCGCAACGGTAGTCGTTCGGGAAGCAGTAGTTCCATTCACTGGCCGACACCGGCTTGCCGCGGATCTTGGCGCGCGCAAAGGTCGGCAGCATGTGGCACGTCCAGGCTGGGGCGGTCACGGACGGACGGCTCGTGTACGTCATGGGCCGTGCGCTCACATTCGGGTGGTCCCAGTACGCGTGGTCGTTGGTGTAGTCCATGCTCTCGCTGGCCCACAAGTCCCCGAGCGTGAAGGTGATATTCGTGCCGCACAACGGCCCCTTGACGCCGAGTTCGCGGAGGAAACCGCGCATCTCCTCGAGGTAGCGCCGCTGCAATTCGGCCGCGAACCGGCGCGAGTCCTCGTCGCTGCCGCGGTCGCCAAGGGTCTCGGGCAGGTCGCGGTCCGGCTTGCCTGCGGTCTTGAGCCAGTCGCGCCAGAGCCCGCGCAATTCGGTGTAATACGGTTCGGGCACACGCTCCGCCAGACTGCCCCAGCCCATGGTCATCGAGTTCTCGTTGGTGATCTCATAGACGGCAATCGCCGGGTCGTCGCACAGCCGCAGGCTGGTGTAGGGATTGAGGTGTGTGAAAAGTTGCCGCGCCAGCCGCTTCTGCGCCTCGATCAGTTCACGGCTGAACAAGGACACCATCTTGAGTTTGTCGTTCCCGACCGGCAGCGCGCGGCCAACGAGCCGGTCGTAGAACATGCCGTCGTTCAGGTCCATGTACGAGTAGACTCCGTTCTCCCTCAACTGCGCGATGAAGAACTCGAACCGGTCCAGCGAGTCGGGGTTCAACGAACCGTCCTTGGCGATCATCGTATCCTCGTACACGGCGTACAGGTGCAACCGCACCATGTTCACGCCCTGTCGCGCCAGGCACCGCGCAATCCCCGGCGCGTCGTCCTTGGTCGGGAACGGGCCGTACAGCGCGGCATTCGTACCCCAAAACCGGACCGGCTTGCCGTCGCCCTTCTCGAACACGAAGTGCCCGTCACGAACGCCCAGGAACCCGTACTTCCCGGCAGGTCCGTCGTTGAGGAAGCTGACGTCGAGCGCCGAACCGGGTTCAATGCCGTCGCACCAGGCGATCGGCGCGGGAATCCAGTCCTTCGTGGAGACAACCGCGTCGCCCCGGTCGGCGAACGCGGCGTCCAGCAGCTCGATCTGTTCCGGCAGGAGTTGCCCCGCGACCAGCCCGGTAACCCCGAGCAGCACCGGCACCGCACCGAGGTTAAGCGAGTGCATCTGCAGCGACCGGATCGGCACATCGGGCTTCGGGTTCTGCCAGCGCATCAGGGACAGACCGACGGTCGCCGAGCCGTTCCCGTTGTTGCCGCTCCACGCCAGGCGCGCCTCGAGCGCCTCGCCCGCGCCCCACCAGTCGCTGATGTCCACGCCGTAGCGCACCGGCACGCGCACCGTCTGCCCATCGGCGTAGGTCACCACGTACTCGGCGATCGGCTCGCGGTACTGCCCACTCCAGGCCGTGGTATGCAGGAAGTAGAGCCGTGCGAACTTCGCATCCGCCGCCGCAATCGAACCGCTGTCGGCAGGGAATGCCGGCCGTTCCTTGCCCTGCAGCACCACGGCGCGCTCGCCCACCTCGACCGGGACACCGGCGAACGCATGCCGGCCCGGCGCGAACAGGCGCAGATCATTGTCGCCCTGGTCCGTCCAGCCTCCCTGCCCGTCCGCGGCGACGTCGTCACGCAGGCCGCGATTGCCAACCCCGCCGACATCCAGACACGCGAACGCCAGCGACACGGTCGGCGTCGCCTTGACCCGCAGCACCGCTGTGGCGCGGAGCCCCGTAGCCGGATCGTAGTCCGGCGCGAACCGCAACCGGAACGCCTTGGACCACTCGAGACTGCGCATGTCATCAAGACTCCACGGCGCCGAAGACCCGCGCACGTCGAACGTGAACTCGCCCAGGACCGACGAGACGCGCAACTCCTCCTGACTGCGCTGCACGTCGTGTGTCTTGCCCGTCGGCTTGATGTCCGCCAGCACCGCGGCGGGGATCGCCACGCACAGCTCGACACTGGCGCCGCGCGGGTCGGGCTTCATCACGATATCCCAGCGCACCTCGACCCCAGCCGGGCCGGTAGTCAGCGTCTTGGTCAACGTTGTCAGCGCCGACTCGTAACGCGCCTCCGTGACACCCTCACGACGCGTGATCTTCGGTTCCGGGCGCGCCCCGTCCAGGTTCTTCCAGTTCGCGTCCATGAGCAGCAGCGAGTCGCCGGTCAGCACCTTGACCCCAGCGTACTGCACGGTCAGACTGCCGCCCCGGTCCAGGCTCGCCTCCTGCGCACACGCAGCGACGCCGAACAACAGCGAGATCAGAGTCTTGCGGATCATGATGACTTCTTCTCCTTGTGTATTGCTCAGCCCCGCGCCTCAATCCGGACCGCGTAAACGCGGAACTACAAGCCTCGCGTCGCCCAGGTTCGTAGTCCCGCCTTCAGGCGGCCTTGCTCGGACACGGTCACCAATTGTGAAACGCGTTCACGTCGTAGTTCGACAACTCTTTCACATACGGGGACCAGGCTGCGTCGGCGGGCGGGGGTGCATCCGGGACCGCCGTCCCGCCGCGCGAATCCTTGCTGTTGTTCTGGGAACACTCGTTCACCCAAAGCGGGATGGCGTCGAAGGCAAGCCCCAGGTTCCGGGCCGTCTCCAGCCAGATTCGCAGCGCCTTCTGCCGCACTTCCTGGTCGATGAACGAGTACGCCTCCTGGTTGCCGATCTTGTACGGCTGCGGGGTGAACGCGGCAGCATCGGCACCACACAACACGTACCGCCCCGCCCCCTGCCGCGCAACAGCGACGACCGCGGGCTCAGCCAGCGGCTCGACGGCGCCGCCAAACACCGTGACCGACTTGCGCGTCCGCCAGTAGAAGTCCGACGGTCCCAGTCCGGCCAGTTCCGCACGCCCGACGGCTGGCGTCACCTTGAAGACCTCCGCGCGCGTCGCCGTGCCGCCGGACGGCAGCCACCCCTCCACGTCACTCACGCCCGCCGGGAACAGGAGAACGACCGTTCCCCCACTCCGAACAAACGACGACACCGCGTCGCCTTGGCCCGGGGCTGCCGCGCCGCCCGGCGCAAGCAGGAGGAGTTGTGCAGCCCCGAGCGCCTTCAAGTCCTGGCTGCGCGTAACGGCGGCCCTCGCGGCGGTCAGAGCCAGCCAGTTTTCGTCGGTGCCGTAGTAGACGACACCGGAATCGGCGGCGACAGGCGACGGTGCGGCCGCCGCCGCGGCCGGGCTCGCCACGTAGCGCAGCAGGCGATGCGCCAGGTGTGTCGCCACCGGATCGGTGCCGTAGCGGCGGGTCACGTCAAGCTGGCAGAGGACCACTCGACCACGACCGCGCTGCAACTCCAGCAACGGCGTGTCGCGCAGATCGAAACCGCAGTCCAGCAGCGGACGGAAGCCGCCGTATTGCGGCTTGCGGATCGTGTGCGTAGCGACAATGCCGCCATTGCCCCACTTGTGCTTCGGATAGGGATAGTGCGGCACATGCTGGATCGTCAGGTCCGGCTTGGAAAACGCCTCGATCATGTCGCTGGCGCCGCGCCAGTTGACGAAATCCTCCGGCGCAAACCCGGTCAGCACCGCGTGTTCCGGCGCGCGGATGAAGACATACCTCTGGCTGGTCGCTTCGAAGATCAGGTTTGCCAGGTTGCACTCGCCCTGTTCGAACACCAGCACGTTCAGCCCGGCCTCGAGCAAGCCGTCCTGCTCGACACCGGCCAGGACCGTGTCCCGCGCCGCACCAAGCGCTTCGCGACCCACCACCAGCGCCCGCAGTCCCTTGGCGTCCGCCAGCAAAGACACCGGCCTGAACCGGACCCTGGCCTGCGTCAACCAGGCGCGCGTCAAACCGCGTGGGTCGTACAGCCCTACGTCCACCAGATCGGTCAGTGCCGGGGCCGGCGGAAACACCTGGATGGCGAACGTTTCCACGCCGACCGCGCCACCGGCAGACCGCTCGGCGCGCAGACGCAACTGGCAAGCGGTTCGTACGGTCACAGCCGGCGCAGTGAACACAAAGGGGCGGAGCAGGACTTCACCCGGCGCCACCGTCGCCTCGCAGGCGAACCGATCCAAGGCCTTCCCTGTCGCGTCCAGAAATTCAACCGTGATCGCCAGCGGCAACGCCTCGAGCGTGTCGTTGACAACCATGGCCTGCTTCTCGATCTTTGCGCCGGCAAACCACGCGTGATCCTTCTCGTTGAAGTTCTCGCCGCTGCCCGCGATCGTCACCAGGACCGGCCGCAACGCGTCCTTCATTGCGGCAAAATAGGATGTGGGCTTGTCGAGCAACGGTCGACGGTGCTCAAGGTGCATGCGGTCCGGCTTCACGCCCCAGCTCTTCACCTTCGGGAGATCAGGCGCGACGGAACGGTTCTCAAAGTCATACTGGTACGCGACGCTTTCCTCGCCGAAAATGCCCATGCCGCTCACGTCGTAGCCCCGCCAGGCACGGATCTGGTTCCGCGCGAAAAGCGACTTTACCGCCAGCACTTCCGGCCGGAGCCGGCCGTCATCCAGGAATGCGCCCTTGGCCAAGGGCTGTAACACGGGCGACTCTGCTTCGACCATCCCATAGGCTGCATCACCGACGTAGCGCGCGGCGTGTTCGGCAAAAAGCATGATGGCGTCGGTGCGGGGAAACGCAAAGTCGCAGTACTGCGAGATATAGGGGAGACCGAACTCCGAAGCCATGTACGCCGTCAGGCGCGTGCGGCTCCACAGACTGGGCCAGTCCTCGCGCTCCTGCAGCGGCATGCCGAACGACATGTACTGCATCGTGGTGTAAAGCTGGGTCAAGTTGAGCGAGGCGTTGTGGTACACGACACGCGTCGGATCCAACTCGCGCAGAATCTGTTCCGAGTGCAACGCCAATGCACGCGCCTCCTCCTTGCGCGGCGGCTGGTAGGCGAGATCGGTCACCATGGACGGCATCAGCCCCCATGAGTAGTGACACGTGTTGAACGTCGCCAGATACAGGCAAACGCTCGGGTGATTGCCCCACGCGCGCACGTACCGCCGCACGGCCAGCCGGTAGTCCTCGTCCGGCATGAACGGCTCCAGCGGCGGCGCCCACAACACGACCAGCATACCGGCGCGGTCCGCGGCGCGCAGCACGTTCTCGACCGCGTGCGGTGTCCGACCCAGTGCGCCCTGGTCCGCGTGCCAGGCGATCCGCACGCCGATGGCGTTGAACCCGTTGTCCTGCAGCGTCCGCACCGCCGCCTCAGTTGCCTCGGGATGCGCAGCATAGTACTGCGAGTAGCGCTCCCAAATGCCATCGGAGCTGCTGCTGTAGAACAGGCGGAACTTCTCGCCGTTCAGCCGGAAGTGCGGCACATCAAGGGCGAAATCGCGAAACCCGAATGACTCGGCCATCGACTCGTCCAGCACGTTGCCCTGTGCGTCCAACGTGGTCAGGGCGAGCGTGTACAATGCCGGGGCGGCGGGCGACCACAACCGCGGCTTCGGACAGGCGACGGTCAATCCAACGTCCTGCTCCGCGGCACCTGTCAACGCCACCGGTTCCGGCTGGCTCTGGTACACCACTTGGCCGACCGCGTCGCGGACACGTGCGACCAGTGTTACCTCGTACCGCTCGCCGCGCGGATTGCGCAAGGTTGCCGCAACCCGGAGCTTGCCTTCGAGCGCCGCGGGCGACGCCAGCACATCCTGGGCGAACACGGGCCCAGTTCGTTCCAGCGCCACGTCCAGCAGGCTCGCGTCACCCGTATTCCACTTGTCGAAGTAGTCGTTGAAGTACAGAAAGACGTCGACCTTGATCCGGCCCGTTCCGGCGTACGGGGTGAGGTCGGCGTAAAGGCGCTGCATCTCGCCCTGGGCATCCGCGTGCTGCTGGGCGTAGGTCAGGACGAGGTGGTTGTTCGCGTAGATCCGTGCGGCGTTCGCACCCGCGTAGGTCGTGGTGAAGAACACGGGCTTGCCACGCCAGCCGTCCGGCACGTCCACGTAACGCGTGTACCAGCCGCGAAACCAGCGGTTGAGAGGTCGGCCATCAATCTGCTCCACCCGCGAGCCATCCGCGTCAAACACCGAATAGTACGGCTTCGTGATCCAGCGGCCGGGCAGTTGGCTGTAGTACACGCCCGCGTCCGGTGGCGGCAGCAGGTTGTCACGGTCGCGCGGCTGAAACCGCCACAGCCCGCTCAGGCATATCCGCTCGCGGGTGGCGCTCTGCAGCCGGTCCGCGTCGGCCAGGGCCCAGGCGTCAAGTTCCCGCGGGGTCGGGACGCGCACGTCAAACGCCGGTCGCAGTCCGGCGTTGAACAGAGTCGCAAGCTGGGGCGGCTCCAGGTCCGCACGCCACACACCCAGGTCGACCACAGGCGCGTTCGCCGTCGCCCAACCCAGGCGCTCGATGACTGCCAACGGCGGTACGCCGGCACGCAGCACGCCCTGCCACGTGGCGTCGATCCAGAAGCACAGCCGTCCATCCCGCCACGTGATCGCGAACTGATGCCACTCGCCCGGCTCCAGGCAGTACAACGACGCCAGCGACTTGGTCTGGTCGCCGGACTGCACCAGCAGGTTCGCCTTCCGGAGGATCGGATCGTAGAGAAAACGGTACCTGCCTGCCGCGGTGGTCAGCGCCAGGATCGGCACGGGCCGGTCGCCAGCGACCGGCGTCCGTGCCCAGAACGCCACCGTTCCCTTGACACCGCTCGCTCCGGCAAGAGCCACCCAGTCCCCGGCCTTCAGTTCGCCCAACGGCAACGGTTGCGCAGCCGCGGATGTCGCGGACTCCGTAGGCGCCGGGGAAACCGATCCGGCCGAACCCGGCGCGTAAAAGACCAGGTCCGACTCCAGCTCCCGCACTGCGTACGGCCGCGACCAGACGTCCGACCATGCCTTCGCATTGACCGCGATCGTCTCCTCGTGCCAGCCGGCGACAACGTTGCCCGCGCTCGAACCTCCGGCCAACGCGGCGAGCGGCACGGCCTGGTGGTAGACGCGGACGTCGTCAAACACACCTTCGGCCGCGGCGCCTTCAAACCGGTCTGCTGTCCGCGACCCGAGCCACAGTGTCCAGGGCCCGGCGAAGAACCCGGGCGGCAATGCCTTGATCTCAGCGGTTGCGGTCCGTGACCCGAGGCCCAGCAGACACGTTCCGGCGGCCTGATCCCACTGTATCGCAAGCAGGCCAAACTCGCCCTTCCTGAACTCGCACGGCAGGCTGGCCACACACTCCTGCTCACCCGCGCGGAAGCGCAAGACAACCCGGTTGTCCGCCGTCTTCACCAGCTCGACTCCCCTGCCCTCGGTGAGCAGGTTGAGCAGTTCGTGGTCTTGCCCGTCCGCGCCGTTCCAGTCCGGCCGGAACTGGCAAGCCACGGTCGCAGCATCGGCCAACAGCGGCAGGTCTCTGTAGGCCAACGACGCCTTCTGATCGTAGGCATAGCGCCTCACCGCCAGCCCTTGCCCGGAGACGGCCGCCTCGAACCGGGCCGAAACCCCGACCTCGCCGCTGACCGACGCACCACGCAACTGGGCTTGCACGTTGTCCTCGAACGGGGCGCTGAAGACTGGGACAGGCAACGCGACTGGGCTCGACGCACCCGCGTCCAGGCACCTGGCCCGGATCGTGTCTGCATCCAGAGCCTGGTCAAACAGGGCATACTCGTCGATCACACCGACCGCCCCCTTCTCCTCCTCATCCGGCCGAACGGTCGCATCGATCCGGAACGTTGCGTCGGCATTCACTCCGGCGGCGTCCCACGTTCCCTTCTCGCTGCCGGCTGGCACGCCGTTCAGGTATAGGGTTGTGCCCTTCGTCGCGTCCCAAGCCAGCGCGACGTGGACCCACTCGCCTTTCGGCCAGTCCGGCAGCAGGAAATCGACCACTCGCTTCTGGGCCACCCGGAGCTTGACCTGAACGAAGACCGTGCTCGGTTTCACCCAGAACCGGAGCAACGTCAGTCCGGCGTGATCGAAGAACAAAACGCGCCCCGGTTTCTCCCGCTCCCATTCGGGCTTAAACCAGAACATCACCGTGCCAGCCTGCAGCGAAGCCTGCTTCGCGGCAGGATAGGCAAGCCGCGTGCCGGGCACAAGGCGCAACCCCTGCCCGAGATAGCCCGAGACGAATTCGAGTGGCCCGGTGGACTCAGCCTTGCCCTCGCCCACCGCCCGTGCCGCATCGGGCGAACCCTCGAAGGGCGCGTAGAACACGGGGTCCGTCCCGGTGCCATGCCCGGCCAGGGTCGAACTCATCACAGCAATCGCCACAGCGACGAACAGGTGACGCATGATCATCTCCAGCCTCCCCAAATTGTCGTCGGTTTCGCCGGCGTCCCGCGCGCCCTTTCCCCGGACGAGCGCCGGACGACCGCACCGGCCTCTACGGGTAGCTCCACGGCGCGCCCGCCGTCGCCTCGCCGAGCCCCATGCGCTGGACGTGGCCGTCGAAGAAGGCGAAGTTCGCGCCGCCACTCACATGCCGAAAGTCCACGCGGCCTACCGCCGAGGCCGGGTAGTAGATGGGGTCCCCCCAGCCCGGCACGCCCACCGACTGGCGCGCTTCGACCAGGCAGATCCGTTCAGCTGGCTTTGATATCTTCGCCAGCCGTACGTGTAAGGCATTCGAGTTGCCGCCGCCATTCCAGCCATAGGTGCGGTATGGCCCGGCCGTGTAAGTGAACTTGGCTTCCGAGCAGCGGGTGACCTCGCTGCTGCCCCCGGTGCCATACCCCACGGCCATGGCCTCCAACTGCTTGTACCACTCGAAGCTCACTCCCAGCCCCAGGCCGGAGTTCTGATCGGGCGCCGGCAACTGACCGTCCCAGTTGTCGGCGTACAGGATCGTGGCCATCTGGATCTGCTTCACTTGCGTCATGCAGGTGAGCTGGTTCGCACGCCGCTTGGCATCGCCCAGCGCCGGCAGCAGCAACGACGCCAGGATCGCGATGATGGCAATCACGACCAGCAATTCGATCAGCGTGAAACGCCGACGCACGCAGTCTGGACCTGCCGCCAAACCTGCAGCCTGCGGTCTCGAAAACGGGGCGGCTACGTCACGGTCGGTTCTCATGCAAGCATCCTCCAGCGAGTGCCGATACTCATCCTCATGCCACGAACAACCATACACCAGCCAGAAGCGACAGCCTTCACCGCTTTTCCGCGGTGATGGCCACCACGGCTGGGACCACGTCGTTCCGCGATGCGACAATGTCGATGGCCACGATCTTCGCGGCCGGAGTCGGGTTCTCCCACCGCATGCAATACAGACCGATTCTGCCGCAGACCGGATTGGCGGACTCCAGAGCGATGCGGGCGTTCTGAACCACCAACGGGGTCCACCAACCGCACACGTCCTCGCCATAGCGGACCGGGACTTCGACCACCGCGCCGTCCTCGTAGCGGACCTTGTAGCTGAAACAGAGCTGACCTTCGGCAATCCCCCAGCCGACCGTGTGCAGGAAGTAGAGCGCCTTGGCGTGAACGCCGACCGGAATGCCCTCAACCTTTTCGGGGAAATATGGCCGGGGCGGGCCGAACATGATGATTGCCGACTTCCCGTCATTCTTGAGCGGGTCGATGATTTCGAAGGGGATATTGGCCAGAACCTGCCGTCCCAGCGGCATACGGCGGAAGTCATTCTGCCCCTGGTCGAACCAGCCGCCCTGCCGGTCGCCGTCGATATCGTCCTTGAACGCCATGTTGACGTGCCGGGACAGGTCGACGAAGACGCACTTGTCCGCGTCGATGGCGGCATAGCATTGTGCCTCCTGGCGGGTCTTCATGAGTGACTCGCCTTCCTTGCGGAGCCGCTCCAATTCGGGCGCCTCGGCCTTGCTGGCGGCCGCGAAGCGGGTGCGGACATCCGCCTCGGCAACAGCCCTGAACGGTGCCGGGGGTTCGCCGCCAACGAGCAGGATCCGCCGCGTCTGGGGCGCGAGATCGAGCACCAAACCGGCGTCTAGGTCGGCCCCGGTCCAGACAGCCTTGCCGCTCGGCGCGGCGTAGATCTCGCGAACGCCAAGATCCGACACCGTGACGCCATCCGCCCCGACCGGGAAGGAAACCCGCGCCAGCCGTGTTCCTTCGTCCTCCCAGTTGGCAATGAAGACGAGTTTCCTGTCGCCGCGGTCGATCACCTGGGCTTCGACCTGGTCCATGGCCTTGCCGTCCTCAGCGGCAACGGCGACATGCCTGCGGACCTGCTCTGTCGCGAGCACGTGCCGCACTACGGCGCCCAAGCCCTTGCCCAACGGCGCCCCGGAGAGGTAGTAGACCTTGCCAACCCCGAGCACGTTAAGAAACAACGGCGACGTGCCCGAACCAACGGGCGTAGCCGTCACGGGTTCAACCCTCTCGCTGACGGCGACGGTGACCTGCAGCGGCGTATCGGGAAGCGCCAACACCGTCTTGGCAGGGTCCGCTCTGGTTCGCCGCAATCCAAGCAGCTTGGAGGCGTCGGCTGGCTTGCCATACTCGTCACTCGCGAAGGCACCCGCGCCGCAGAGCAGGACGCCGCCCTTGGTGACGTACTCGGCCAGGGCGGAGACAGTGCCGTCATAACAGTTGTTGACGCACGGGGCCACCACCACCTGGTACCGTGACAGCGCCGCGGGCAAAACATCCTCCTCGAACACGACCTCGACCGGATACTGGGCGAACAACAGTGCCGCATACCAGGAGGACAGGATCCGGCGCGTATCGATTTGGGAGATTGCCGACATCCGGAGGGTCGGGTACGAGTGCAGCAACGCCACGGTCCCCGGCTTGAGCCGGGGCATCGGGAGCGCCAGGTCCCACACTCCGCCCAACTCGCGCATGAACTGCTTGAAGCCGTCGAGCGATTCGGTCGGATAGGCGTACGGATTGAGCAGACACGCCGCCTTGTAACCGCCGTTGATCACGATGTCCCGGGCCTCCTCGAACGTACGCCATTCCCAGGGCCGCCGACTCCAGGCGTAGACATAGCTTGCCGAGACGCCGTGGAAGACTTCGGACCACATCGCGGTGATGAGATCCTCTTTCCGGGAAGGCTGACGCTTGCCAAACCGGGAACGGGTGCAGTAGTGCTCATTGTTGACGACCGGCTTCTGATACTTCGACAGCGCGACCATGGCGTCGAGGACCAGCAGGTAGTCCTCGCCGCTGGCCGCCAACGCCTCTTCCATCTCGTTGACATGGCCGGCGGAGAAGCTCGAGCCGAAGCGGCGGCCACCTTCGACACAGAGCACATCCAGCGCCCCGGCGATCTTGCGATAGTCCATGCCCGCGCCATGGAAGTCGATCATGTTAGGCAGCGAGATCTGTTCGGTGAAATAGACCCGCGGCCGTCGATCCACCTCCCGGATCGCCGCCGACAGTTCCGTGAGCACAGCCGCGTAACGGTCGCCCGAGAACTTGCACCAGTCGATCCACAAGCCCGGACAGGTCTCGTACTTGGCCGTCTTGAACACGGCGTCTTCGAAACTGGCGAACGTGACGCCCCAGCGGGCATTGGCCGTCTCGACCGTCCCGTACTGGTTCCGCAGATTCTCGACGAACATCCGCTTGTTGAACTCACAGCGGCAGTTGTAACTCGACTCGTTGAAGATCTCGTACAGGTAGGGGTTGCCGCCGTGTTTCAAGGCAAAGCGCGCCCCGGTCTGGCAGTAGGTCCGGTAGATCTTGGCTCCGAGCGGGTGCTCGGGACAGAGCGGGATGAAGGAGTGCCAAGCGGAATTCTGCTGCGCGATCTCCGGCGGCGCGGAACCGTCTGGAATCAGCGCGCGGTCAATGTCGTCTATCCAGGCATAGTCCAGGACCAGGGGCAGGCCGCCGAGCCCGCGGTAGAACGGGGCTTCCAGCTCAAGGAGCCTGGGGCGATCGAGCGGCAAACCCAACTCCAGGCGCATCGGGATGAGGGTCGCCGCCGAGATCTGCAGTGAATTCATGCCAAGCTCGAAAGCGATCGGCTTGTCGAACACCTGGTTGTAGAACGCCCGTTCGCTGGTCGCCTCCCGGAAACTCTCCGGCTGGAATTCACTCTCGATCGAGCCGTCGCCAAACCACGGGCCGAGGTAGAAGACCGGCTTCCCGGCCACCACGAATGTCCCGTCCTTGATCTCCGGCCGGATCAGTTTGTCCGAAGTAAAGACCTCCGCACCGCCCCCGAGCCGCCTGAGCGTCTGTTCGACCGTCGCGTCGAGTGCGGCGTAACCAGGCCGCTCCACGGTCTTGCCACACGCCAGCCGAATCTCGTCCACGAGGAAGCCTGTCCCCCTGGGCATGTCCGCAAGCGTCTGGAAGGCCACCTCCCGCAACCGCTGCAACTTCCCGGCGCCGCCGAACTTCGCCAGCGGAATCCGCACGAGCGTCCACTCGCCGTCCGTTCCCGCTACGTAGTCCGCCACCTTGACTCGCGGCGTACTCACGTCGCCATCGCCAGTCAGCCAAACCTGCACGGCAGGAACGGGCTTGATCCAGAACTCGAGAGCGCCGCCGGCGTCGACGAACGCCGAACCGTCGCGATAGCGGTTCAGAGTGTCACAGGTCAGGCGGAACCCCGCGTGGGCTTTGACGTCCTGTGCCGCCTTGACCCGCAGCCCGGCGCTGGACTTGTAGGCCGCCGGTTCGCACTGCTCAACCGCCAGCCCGCCCCAGGCGACTCTTCTCCAGTTCGGCAGGCTGCCGTCCTTGAAGAGGTAGAACCGGCTTCCCGTCGCGGCGTCGCTCTCGAAGAACGCGGCCATCGGGTCGGTCGCTTTGGTTGGCGTCTCCGGCAGGTCATCGACAACCGTCAGTCCGAGATCGTCGTAGAAGGCCTCGCCGGTGTTGCCGAAACCTGTGGCACACGCCAGGAACGCGATCAGAACCGTGGTGTCGTCCGGGACCTTCATCGTAACCGAGTACAAGTCCCACTCCGCAGCGCCATCGCCGCCCTCCGGGCCGGTCGCTTTCGAGACCGCGTCTCCAGCCTGATCCCTGGTCCACAGCGAGATGCCGCATGAGCCCGCGACACGCTTGATCCACGCCGAGAACCGGAGCGTCTTGCCCTTGACCTGCGCCAGGATCTCCGCCTCCGGCCGCCACTCGAGCAACTCGTTCGTGGAACCGGTCGACGTGTCCTTGAGGTGGAGCGAGTACGACCCGGAATGCCGTTGCGCCGAGGTACGCTCGATCAGGTCGAACTTCGACTTCCCGGCCGACCACCGCGCGGGCAGACCCGGCGCGGGCTCGCCCTGCTCGAACCCGGGGTCCCCGATCAGATTGGGCGACTCGGCCGCCGTGGTCACCCCGCCACCGGCGAAGACCACGGCGACCGCGAGCACCAACGATCTTGCACTTCTCATGCACAGCTCCTTCAGGTTCGTAGTTCCTCCTTTAGGGCCTGTCGATTTGACCACCTCAGATGCGCAACCCCGCCCAAAGTGGCCGGACCGGCTCGGTCCGGCTTGCGGGAGCGAGC
>Ga0156402_1311_pt2 | contig 29229 bp, 22 predicted proteins | sample RifOxyA3_FD_108045 | JGI IMG/M metagenome (GOLD analysis project Ga0156402, IMG submission 108045) | Lentisphaerae bacterium RIFOXYA12_64_32 | reverse complement strand
GACCGAGCCGGTCCCGCCACTTTGGCCAGCCACCCCCAGCCCTGCACCCGCGACTGACGCAGCACCGTTGTCCAACCCGCCTGCTGGTTCCCGCCCCTTCGTACGGGTATATTCCTCGGTTTGCACCGCCTTTCCCGCCGGGGACACGCGCCCGCCGGTGTGTCTTGCGACTGCCGCCCATGGAACGATCGAGACCGGTCGGGAGGGAGGGATGGTTTCAGTCTTCAGGTTTCAGGAATGCGCAACCGATTCAGCGTCAGAGCGTTCCTGCCTGACGCACCTGACACCTGAACACTCATCCCGCAAGACGGGGTTTTGCAGGAGGCTCTGTAATAGTCCTGGGCCCCGAAACCTGAAACCTCCTGGGCGCCATCGCCTGGCACAACGGACGCGGCGCGCGGCAGGCTGGATCAACACGAGGTGACGATTGTGAGCAAGTCCCGAACCATCATTTGGACCGTGGTCATCACGCTGGGCGTGGTCGCACTCGCGGCGGGTGCCGGCACGTGGGCATGGCGCAAGTGGCATCCCGCGAAGAAGCCGTTGAATGTCGAGGTGAAGCGGGTCAGCCGCGGCAAGCTGGTGGAACTGGTGCAGGCGCCGGGCGAAGTGACGCCCAAGAAGAAGGTGTCGATCAGCGCCCGTGTCTCAGCGCGCATCACGGAACTGCCGGTCGAGAAAGGGGCTAAGGTCACGCGCGGGGACCCCAATGCCAATCCCCCCGTGCCGGCCTCCGTACTGGTGCGACTGGACGACAAGGACCTGAAGAGCCGGCTCCGTTCCACGGTCGCGAATCGCGAGGCGCAGCGCGCCGAGACCGAAGTGCTCAAGACCCGCATTGCCAGCGAGAGCGCGGCCATCGCCGGCACGAGCAGTGCCCTGGCTCAGGCCGAGAAGGACCTGGAACGCAAGAGTGCGCTGCTGAAGACGGGCGACATCGGCCAGGCCCTGTTCGACGAAGTCGACGCCAAAGCCAGGGGCCTGCGCGCGCAACTGGAGGCGGCGAGACTGGCGCTGGAAGCGACGAAACAAAACCTGATCGTGCTGCAGCACCGGCTCGACGCTGCCGAGGCGCTGATCGAGGAAGCGCAGGAAGCCCTGACCTACACCACGATCTCCACGCCCATCGACGGGGTAGTGACACGCCTGAACGCGGAAGTCGGCGAAATGGTCATGACCGGGACTATGAACAACCCGGGCACGGTCATTATGGAGGTGGCGGACCTGTCGCGGATGCTGGTCATTGCGCAGGTCGACGAGGCGGACATGGGGCACCTGGCGGTCGGACAGAAGGCGGTCATTCACATCCAGGCCTACGGCGAGCGCGCCTTCACCGGCGCGGTCGACACGATCCCGCTGACCAGCGCCAAGTCGCCGACCGGCACGAACATCTACCGTGTCGAGATCCTGCTCGATCCCACCGAGGAACGCCTGTACACGGGCCTGACGGCCGACATCGAAATCCGGACGCGCGAGCACGAGAACGTGATCTTGGTGCCCAGCCAGGCAGTCCTCGGCCGCAAGGTGGAGGAATTGCCGAAGGACATTCGCGAAGGATCGCCGTGCGTGGACCGGAAGAAGACCTTCGCCCTGGTCGTCTACCGCATCCTGAACGGCAAGGCGGTGGTTACCCCGGTCTCGCTCGGCCCGGCCGACCTGACACAGACGATCGTCTCCGACGGATTGACTGAAAACGACACGGTGATTGTGGGACCCTATAAGATCCTGGACACTCTCAAGCACGACGCCGAGGTAACCGAGGAGAAGGATACCCAGGAAAAAGGGCGACCTGTGAAATGAGCGGACCAGGCCCCGTCACCTTCCGACAGCACTGCGGGCGGGCGGTGGCGCGGGACCTCCCGGACCGCAGCAGGGTGCTCGGGGCCGTCCCGGCCCGAGCACCCCGCTTCGGCGCGGGACCTGTCTGCGTGCGGCGCACAGGCAGGCGCGCCGAGCCACCGCGCTCAATCGCATCCCAGCCGGGGCACGCCCTTTCTCCGCGGGGACGAATTTGCCCGCACAGGTCGCAAAAAAGGTCTGACACTGCCACACCCCCAAAACCATGACGGACACCCGCCGCACCATCATCCGCGTTCGCGACGTATCCCGCATCTACCGGGTCGGTACCGAGGAAATCCGCGCCCTGGACCATGTCGATCTGGAGGTGCGGCAGAACGAGTACGTCGCGGTCATGGGCCACTCCGGCTCAGGCAAGAGCACGCTGATGAACCTGCTCGGTTGCCTGGACCGCGCCTACACCGGGCTCTACGAACTGGACGGCGTGGCCGTCAGTTCGATGAACGACGCGCAACTCGCGCAGGTCCGCAATGAACGGATCGGGTTCGTGTTCCAGTCGTTCGAGATGCTGAACCGCACGAACGCGCAGAAAAACGTCGAACTGCCCCTGATCTACTCCCGGAACGGCTGGTGGTCGCGGCGGCAGCGGGCGCGCGAAGCGCTCGAACGTGTTGGGCTGGCGGATCGCAGGCTGCACCGCCCGAACCAGCTCTCCGGCGGCCAGAAGCAGCGCGTGGCGGTGGCGCGGGCCCTGGTAATCAACCCCAGTCTCTTGCTTGCCGACGAGCCGACCGGTAACCTGGACAGCCGCACCAGCGAGGAAATCCTCGCCCTGTTCGACCAGTTGCACCGGGAAGGGCAGACTATCCTCCTGGTGACCCACGAACAGGACGTCGCCCGTCACGCGCACCGCATCATCCGCATGAAGGACGGCAATATCGTCTCCGACGAGCCAAACCCGCCGCAAGCGCCTGTCGCACCCGTCGCCTCGTCCGACGCCGGGAAAGCAGAGGTGGTCGCGTGAAAGACCTGCTGCACATCCCGCTCGGAATCGGGTTCCTGCTGTTCCAGAGCACGTGCCTGGCGCTCACCGAGATCTGGGCCAACAAGATGCGGTCCGTATTGACGACGCTCGGCATCGTGATCGGCGTGGCGTCGGTGACCGCGGTGATCGCCGCCCTGACCGGCCTGAAGTCCAAGGTCCTGCACGACGTCGAATCGTTCGGTACAAACAAGATCTACATGTGGGTGCAGCGCCCCGATTCCGGGCCGCAACGGAACGCGTCGTGGTGGAACCTGCGGTTCGTGCCGACGCAACTGGAGGGATTAACCGACCACTGTCCGTCCGTGGCCGAGTACACGCGAGTGGGACGCATCGGCCGGTTGACCGTCCGACACGGTGAGCGGACGGTCGACAACATCAGCCTCCGCGGCATTGACCCGGCGTGGCACAGCATCGAGCACCGCCCGGTCGTACTCGGCAGGCTCTTCTCGGTCGTGGATGAGGAACAGGCGCGCAACGTCTGCCTGATCGACCCGGACCTGCGCGACAAGCTCATGCTTGACCGGGACTGCATCGGACAGACGATCCTGGCCGGCGGGCGGCGCTACGCCGTCGTCGGCATCGTTGAGCGCCGTCCCGAGATGAGCATGATCGGGGAACTGATGCAGGAAGAGGCGTTCGACGTCTTCGTGCCCTACGCCACCCTGCGGCGGCTGCGCGAGCCGTGGTGCGAGATCATCGCCACCTCGAAGTCGACCGCGGTCACCGACGAAGCGCAGGCGGAGTTGCGGTTCTTCCTGCGCAAGAACCGCGGCATCAAGCCGGGCGACCCGGACACGTTCCGTCTGCTCTCGATCCAGAGCGAAGTGAAGAAGTTCAACGACATCGCGCTGGTCGTGACCCTGGTGGCGGGCGGGGTGGTCGCCATCTCATTGCTGGTCGGCGGCATCGGCATCATGAACATCATGCTGGTGTCCGTGTCGGAGCGAACGCGCGAGATCGGACTGCGCAAGGCGGTCGGAGCGCGACGCTCCGCCATCCTCACGCAGTTCCTGGTCGAGGCCGTGGTGCTGTGCCTGTTCGGCGGCTTGGTCGGCGTGGCTCTCGGGCAACTACTTACCACCATATTGGCCAACGCCAACCCCGTGCTGAGCGAGGTCGCCGTCCCCGGGTGGGCCATCTCCGTGTCCTTCGGATTCGCCGTTGCGGTCGGCATCGGTTTCGGCATGTTCCCGGCCATCAAGGCCGCCAACCTGGACCCCATCGAGGCCCTGCGCCATGAATAGCCGAGCGCGCATCACAAACAACCGACCTGTGCGGGACGACGTGCTCGTGCGGCTAGACACCGGTCACGGCGCCGCTCGTAGTGGTGTCGCAGTCCCGGCGGTTGCACGCCGGGCAAGACACCATCCCCACGCCGCGCGGCCACAACGCGCCGGATGGGCTCTTGGCGCTCCACTTCGTTCCGCGCACTGCGAGCCCACTACGAACAGGCGCATCTTGGCGTCCATGGCGCGTTCTTTTCTCTCTCAGGATTTGCCCGCACAGGTCGCAAACAACTCCCACCGGGACACACCGCGCCGCGCCGCCGCCGTGCTGGCGGCCTGGCTCCTGGCCGTCCTTGTCCCCACCGCGCCGCTGCAGGCGCAACCGGCGATCGCGGCCTCTCCCACCGACCTGCACGAAATTGCACCGCTCGACCTGAAGCGGACCACCGCGACACCGGCTCCACCCGCACCCCTGAACCCTGAACCCCGACCCCTGAGTCCCTCACCCGCCGCTGCCCAGCTTGCGGACTCCGCGGCGCCCGCGGCACGGCAACAGACGCGCTTGACGCTGGCGGAGTGCCGAGCGCAAGCCTTGGCGCACAACCTCGACTTGCGCGTGCAACTGGTCGAACCGCTGACCGCCGCCGAGCGCGTCACCGAGGCGGAAGCGCGGTTCGAGGCGTCCTTCGTCGCCGATGCCTCCTACACCGGCACCGACACACCGGGCCTCGACGGCTACGACTCGCAGGCCGAAGACACACAAACGCGGGCCGGTTTCGAGTTGCCGCTGAAGACCGGCGGGACCGTGACCGCCCAACTCCGGGACGAACGCGTCAAGAGCACGGACCTGACCTCGGACCGGGACACATACTACTCGCCCGGCTTCACGATTTCCGTGAGCCAACCCCTGCTGCGCTCCGCGGGCCGCCGCGTCAACACGCACGCCATCCGCATCGCCGGCGTTGAGCGGCGAATCGCCGAGGCGCGCACCCGCCTGGAAGTCATCCGCGTGCTGACCGCGGTGGACCGCGTCTACTGGCGGCTCTACGCGGCCCGCCGCGAACTCGAGGTGCGCAAGATGGAGCAGGCACTGGCCCGGGCGCAACTCGAGAATGCGCGCCGGCTCGTCGCTTCCGGCGAGAAACCGCAGATCGAAGTTATCCGGGCCGAGTCGGCCGTGGCGGACCGCGAGGAAGCCATTCTCATCGCCAACAAGGAGATCCGTGACCGCGAACGCGAACTGAACCGTGTGGTCCGCGGCAGCGCCTTCGCCAACCAGGCGACCGAGGAGATCGTTCCTGCCACGGAACCCGACCCGGTTCACTACGCGCTGTCCGCGCCGCGCCTGGTTCTGACCGCGCTGCAGAGCCGCATGGAGTTGCTGGAGATCGAACTCACGATTGCCTCGGACAAGGACACGGTCGAGTACCTGCGCAACGACGCCCTGCCCCTGGTTAACCTCGAGTACAGTTACAACGTCAACGCCATCGGCGGCACACGCGGCGACGCCTACGACCTGCTCAACGACAAGGATTACGAGGACCACCGCCTCGGACTGGTGGTGCGGATTCCGCTCGGCAACCAGGCGGCCCGCAGCCGCCTGCGGCAGGCCTTATATCGCCGGCAGCAGGACCTGGCCTCGCAGGAGAACCGCCAACTCCTGATCGAAACCGAAGTTCTCGCCGCCGTCGACCAGCAGCAGGTCGCCTGGCAGCGCATCCTGGCCAGCCGCCAGCGCGCCCTGCTCAGCGGCCGCTTGCTCGAGGCCGAGCAGCACCAGTTCGAGGTCGGGGTCGGCACCTCCACCGACCTGCTCGACGCGCAAGCTAAACTGGCCGACGCGCAGAGCGCCGAGATCCGGGCCTTGGTCGAGTACGAGATCTCACTCGTCGACCTCAGCTACGCCACCGGCCTGGTCCTAGGCGCCGACAAAGTCCGCTGGGAACCGCACGCGCCGGACGGGCCGGCGGGGAAGTGACCACGTCTGCAGGCAAGACGCGGGAGGCCCACTTCGCCCCGCCTTTCCGTGGACACTCGGAGTCAGGCCTCACCGAGCCAATCTCGCAGCCCTGACAACTTGAACTCCCGCGCTTGGCATCCGTGCCACGCCATGTGGAGTGCGGCGGCAGAGTCCCGACCGGCAGGCGGGACGGCGACGCCGCTTTGGCTGTGGGGCGTCGCGCAGGCAGTACGTCTCAGCCAAAGCGGTGTCGCGCCGCCCGTGGCGGACTTGCCACCGCACTCCATAGGGCCGCGGCACCACCCCAGCGTCTTCTTCGGGTGTCAAACGGCTGCAGGTGCGGGAGTTTAGGTTGCTCGATTTGGTGAGGCCTGCGGAGTATGCCGCGACGATTTCGCCAGTGATCTCACTGGCCATTGTTGGGCCTACTCGCGCACCGTGCCTGACTCCGACCTGGTCAGGTACGCCCGCAACAGCGTCTTGAACAGCTTCCCGTGGCTGCGCACGCGCAGGTGCAACAACTCCTCGACGATGACACGCTTGCGGAAGTCGGGGTGCTGTTGCAGCAGGTCGGTGGCGAAACTGACCCGTCCAGCCGTTGAGCAACTTCCCCACTTCCGCGACATGGCCCGGACATGCACCACGGCCGGCGTCACCCCGATCCGCCTCGCCCATGCGTCCACTTCGGCGCCAAACCGCTCCCGCGGAATCGGTCCCTTCTGCGACCTCATGTCCTTGTCCGGTGCAAGCCTCATACCGTCGTCCTGCGCAGGAGTCTCATCAGCTTGGACGCGACCTCGACCACCGCCTCGATGCCACTGTCGAGCAGTGACTTGTAGAGCGCCCGCCGCACCTCCTGCTCCTCATGGTCGCTCGTCTGCCAGTGCGGGTGGTTCGTGAAGGCGACCTCGACTGCGCGCGCGGCCTTGAGCGGCTCCTTCACACCATCCGTCTTCAGTACATAGAACACGGCAAACGCCTCAGGGCTCAGGGCAGTGGTTTCACGTTCCTTCTCAGCTTCCCGCTGTTCCTGGATCAGCCGGTCCAGTACTTCCAGCGCCTGCTGCGCATCCATCTGGCGTTGCTCGAAGGCCTGGGCGACCTCCTCGGCCCGGTCCCCAATCGAAATGAGATACGGCTGACCGGCCCCCTGCTGCTTGACCAAGGCGGTCAGGGCCTTCAGCAGATTGAACACCTTCACCGTGCCAGGTTTCTGTTCCCGGCTCAACGCCACCAGCGCGGCACTGTCGAGAGTACGGCGCATTCCCTCGACCTCGACGAACGTGGCCTGTGTGCTGTCCTGGACCAACCGCGCCGCCTTGCGCAGGAAGTCCCGGCCTATGGGTTTGCTCCGGTCATAGGCCGCACGCAGCACATGGTACATTCGCGCCAACGCACTGAAGTCGATGAGGAATGGCCGCAGGAAGGCGTCCGGGGACAGAATCTCGTGGATGTCCTGCAATTCGCGGAAGAACCCGTAGAACAGCTCGCGCGGTTCCCTGTCGCGGAAGTGCTCCAGGACCGCCTCAACCGCCTTGTCCCCTTCCCGGCCGGCAACGATGGGCAGGTAATCCCGCCGCGCGGTCTCCATCATCGCGGCGAACTGTTGGCGGAGTACGTCAATGCCATCGATCACGCCGGACACGTCCCTCGAGTCGAACGCCAGGGCCTTCTCCAGGTTGGCAAAGATGCCGACGAAGTCCAGGATGAATCCGCACGGTTTGCGCCGGTTCGTGTTGTCCTCATAGGGCCGGTTCACCCGCGCAATCGCCTGCAGCAGGACATGGTCCCGCATCGGCTTGTCCAAGTACATCGCGTACAGGATGGGCGCATCGAACCCGGTGAGCAGCTTCTCGGTCACGATGAGAATCTTCGGCGTGGTGTCCGGCTTGCGGAACTCCTTGCGTACGGCCTTCTCCTCGTCCTCGGAGAGGTAACACTGCTTCAAGTGGGCCGGGTCCTTTTTGCCCGCCTGGCTGATCACCACCGTCGAGTACTCGGCCGGCAGGAACCGGTCGAGCGCCTCCTTGTACCAGCAGCACGCCTCCCGGTCCACGGCCACGAGGAACGCCTTGTACCCCATCGGCTCGACGTTCAGGCGGTAATGCATCGCGACGTGCTCGGCCACTTCCACAATACGGTCGCGGTTCTTGAGCATGTTTCGCAGCGTGACCGCGCGCTCCAGGATTCGGTTTAGCGCCTCAATGTCGCTCACGCCCTGGGCGGCCGCCAGGTTCAGAAACTCCCGCTCCAACGTCTCCCGGTCCACGCGCAGTTCGTTCGGCGCCAACTCATAGTGCAGCGGGACGGTCGTGCCATCCCGGATCGACTCGCGGATCGAGTACTTGTCCAGGTAGCCTTTCTCGTCCTCCAGTCCGAAAACCTTGAACGTGCCCTTGCCCTGGGCCGTCCGGTCGATGGGTGTCCCCGTAAACCCAATCAGCGTCGCGTTCGGCAGCGCGCCGACCAGGAAGTTCCCCAGATCGCCGTCCGTGGTCCGATGCGCCTCGTCCACCAGCGCGAACACGTTCACCCGCCGGTTGATGTTCGCGGGCATATTCTCGAACTTGTGGATGGTCGTCACAATCATGCCCCGGTAGTCATCGCGCAGCAACTGGCGCAGGTGCGCCTTGGTCTTGGCCACCGTGACCCGCTTCAGCCCGACCGATTCCAGATTCGCGAATAGCTGCGACTCCAGTTCGTTCCGGTCCACCACCATCAGCACCGTCGGGTTCTCGCACTCGGGGTCGTCGATCAGCCGCTTGGCGATGACGATCATGGTGTAGGTCTTGCCGCTGCCCTGCGTGTGCCAGACCAACCCCCGACGCTTCCCCGCGTCCTTGGCGCGCTCGATACCGCGCTCCACGCCGCGCATCTGGTGCGGACGCAGCACGACCTTCCCCAATTCATCGTCCTTGCGAGTGAACAGGATGTAGTCCGTCAGCACGCGCAGCATCCGCTCAGGCGCCACGAACGCCCGGCACAGATTCGCGAAATCGCCGCCCGCCTCCTCGCGCCAGTCGAACAGCGCGCGCATCGACAGGTTCCACGTGGCGCCGTAGTAGAAGTGGATCAGGTGCGTCAACGCGTGTAGCTGATTCAGGGCCAGGAACTCCGGCCCCTTCTCGTGGTAGTAGCGGATGTCATCCAGCGCCTGCGCGATGCCGTCCGCGGCCGTCGCCTTCTTCGTCTCCACGATCAGGACCGGAACGCCGTTGATGAAGAACACAATGTCGGCACGCATGTCCGGCGGCGTGCCGTTCGAGAACGTGAACTCGTCGGTGACATGGAACTGGTTCGCGGCCAGGTTCGCCGAATCGAGGAAGCGCACATCGCGCTCACGTTTCTCCGACTCGACAAAGACCGTCTTCAGTCCCTTCAGGTACTCCCAGGCGTCCAGGTTGCCGTCGATGCTGGGCCGGACCCGTACGAGCCGGTTCAGAATGTCCGACGCCCGCGCGGGGTTTACCACGCCGGGATTGAGCTTCTGAAGTTGCGCGATCAGTACGGTGTCGAGTACCGGACTCAGCTCCCCGCCGTTGCGCAGTGGCAGGGTGTCATCCGGCGACAGGTACGTCCAGCCCGCCCCGACCGCGTAGCGGACGAAGGGACGTTGGACCGCGCCTTGTTCTCCGCCAATGGGCATGACTATGTGTTCCCCTTGCGGCGAATGCCTTAAGATCGCCCACCTACTTGTCGGGTCGTGCAAGAATAGTTTAAGAGTTTATTTACCGGTTAGTTACACTGACATCATGGGCTCTGTCAGGCCGAATTCCATCTATCGCCATCCTGGAAAACGCCGGCTATTTGCCAGCAAACGATACAAATCATAACCCGCTGCAAATCAATTGGATGCTACTTCTTCAGTCCCTTGTCACATGGCACTTTCGGTGGCCGATTTGTTTCAGACGCCCCGCATTTGCCGGAACCCGCGACAAAATACCTCCGGGCACGTGTGTTACCGCTATGGCCGACCAGCCCCTCCGCGGCCAAGGCGCGCAATGTCTGCCACAGCCTCAACTCGATGTACTCGCCGCCGTTGCCCGCGGCCACCCGGCTCGCCTGTACGCCCACATTGACCGTGAGCTGCGGGACCCGCTTGCGGACCCGGGTCACCAGATCGTCCGACACACGCTGGCTCGACGGCGGCTCGGTGGCCTTATCCTCGATGCCAAGATGGAGCGTGCCCCCTTCGGCGTTCGCAAACGCCACGCAGTCCTTGGCGAGTTCGCTCCAGTCCGCCTTCGGGCCATCGATGAGCCGGAGTGACTTGCGGTCGAAATGTTGCCCTTCCTTCATGGCTCCTCAACCTAACTCCTCGTGGCGCAACTGGCTACACAGACTGGTCAGGGGTGGCCTCCGCAAGCCTCCGCCTGTTGTCCTCTCTCCTTGCACCAGCCTTCTCCCTGCCCAAGCTCCGTGCTCCTGCGAACACCGCAACCGTGATCCTGCGGCACCCGCCCCTTCGCGACGCATTTTCATCCCACGGCCGGATGGCTTTCCCCAGGATGGGCGACTATCCTACTTCACAGCGACCAGGACAGCCGCAAGTGCGCGACTGGTGAGGCCCAGCCTCCTTGGCCGCCACCTCTTCCGTTGTGACCAACTTGAAGCGGACCGAATTCTTTCGTATCTTCTTCAACAAGTGAGCCCTGCATCAACCGAATCCTGACGCCTTGCGTCAGAGGCTCATGTAGGTTGAGCGGGGCCTTCTGTTGCCCGCGCCTGGGCCACAGTTCCAGAAGTTTCCCTTGAAATGCCGTGGCCCGCAGTCCATTGTATATCGATCCGGATCACCGGAGTTGGATCGCCCGCATGGGCGAGCGTGAGGAAGCCCCGTCAAGGGGCTTTCTCTTTTTCTGGGAGAAGCACTTCCCGGTACCCCTCTACACGTTCGCCGCACAAGAGCCCGACCGCGTTCTCGTCTCCGCGCGCCCTGCAGTTCCGCAGCGGCCGGCCAAGACCTGACGCCAGGACTATCCGCTTCCCCTTCCCCCGGCGTCACGCCTTCGCGGCAGCCTTGCCGCGCGGCCGTCTGACCAAACGCGATCCGGCAGTCTTCTGCCGTTGCTCCAACTGCTTAACCAGCGTCCGCAGATCGCCGCCGGCACGTGCCAGTAACTCAGCCCGGGCGCGGCGCACCTCCGCGACGATCGGATCCTCAATACGCGTTCTCATCCCATCAACTCCTCCGGTGTGCAGATCACCGGACAACCGTAGCCCTGCACCACGCAGATAGCGCGCACCTGTTCCACGATCTGGGCATTGTTGAGGTGCACACAGTTCCACGTCAGAAAGTACTCCATCTCGTTCACAGTTGCCAGAGCAAGGTGGACGGCATCGGCTCTTGCAGCTACCGGGATGCAGCCCTGTCCAACGAACTGATCGGCCAGGTTGAAGACCTCGTCGTCCGCCGGAACCAGGGGCACGCCCTTCAGCAGGGCCAGCCGCCGGGAAGCGGCGTCGCGGTCGCCAAGTCCGCACTCATCCAGCACCAGTTGGGACACGTACAGACGGAAGGCCCCGCGCCGGCGTTGCCACCAGTCGTGGGTAAGTTGTTGATGGGCGGCCACGATCAAGTCACGACTCGGCCATGCGGCCAGATAGCTGGGGATGGTCGTTTCCATGTATAGGGATGGTTTCATGGTTTACCTCGTGCGAACTCCGCCACCGTCACCCGCACCCGGCCGGTCATGAGGTAATGCAGCAGCGACTGGAACAGCGCCGCCAGCGCGGCCCGACGCTTCTCCTCAGCCGCCAGCTTCGCGTCCACCGCCGCCAACTGCCGCGCTATCTCGCATTGCTCGGAGATAGAGGGGAGCGGAAGCATCGTCGCGCGGATCGTCTGGCTGTTGATGTTGAACTTGCCGTCAGCCGCACCGCTTGCGCGGCCGAAGAACGACGCTCGGCCAGCGTTCGTTTCGGTGAAAATCTGCACGAATTTCGGGAGTGCCCGCTCCGCCGTCACTCGCGTCCGAATCAAGTAGGAAGCGAACAGTGCTTCCTTCGGCTCACCGTCATAGACCGCACAACGCCCGACATTCTCCCGGACTCCGTTCGTTCGAACGAAGAGCAAGTCCCCTGGTTCAAGCCGGTGCCGCTTTACTTCCTTTGGCGACGCAGCGAGATACTTCAACTCGCCACAATCGACTGCGCCCCCAACCACGTTAGGGATTCGCAACACCGGGTAGCCAACGCCACCGACTTCGCACCGACTGGAGGTTCCGTATTGCACGAACGTCGCCAACTCGCCGAGAGAGACCGTTTCCCATTGCTCCGGCATCGGGCCAATTTCCGTCTCCCTCAGCGCCACGCGGTCGGCCTGGCCGAAGGGGACGGGGCCGTAGGTGAAGAGGTGGTGCATCAGGCTGGTCTTGAGTTGGCGCGTGGCGGCAATCACCCGCTCGCACGCCTCCTGCGCCCGCTGCGCACTCCGCAACACCGCCGCAATCGCCCGCTGCTCGGGAAGGGGAGGACGTGGGAGTGAGGTGGCGAACAACTGCTGCCGGTTAACCTTGGGGATTCCGGTCCTTGCCTGACTCGGGACAATCGCCGCGGTGAACGCGTCGGTCAAGAGCCAAAAGAACAGGAACCGACGGTCGAGACTGGGTTTGGGTCGAAGCGGGTACATGTCAGCGCTACACACCCCGGTGAACGTCGGGAGCGCTACCTTGCGTAGATACGGGCGAATTTTCGAGTAGAGGACATCATGGTCCGTGAAGAGATACTTGCCACTGATTAGGCCAGTCTCTCTGGCGGTGGTGAGAGCAAGCAAGCGGCCAGTGCCCGGCTCGATGTGCTCAGGACCAACGTGCAGCATCTCGCTGTATGGTTTTTCGCGCGGGTCCACTTGGCCACTGGCAATCTCGACCGCGTCGGGAAGGAGACACGCCTCCCACCTTTCCGGCAGATCCCCCAGGGGAGTGTGGTCAACCGTCCCTCTCTCAACGACGACCTCAACGGCCACTTGCCGACTGGTCGTACTGGGGCTACGCGGAGCACACGAATCCGGACCCCCAAGGGCAGAAAAGTCAAGTTCCCCCTGCCCCTCCGCATTACCGCGCCTTGGTTTTGGCTTCCGACTCATAGACCCAACTTCTTCAGCACCTTCTCCAGCTCCCGGTCCGCCGCGTCGCGCTCTTCCTCCGCCTCGCGCAGTTCGACCACGGCCTCATCCAGCGGCAATACCTCGACCTGCTCGCCGACGGACACGTAGCGGCTGGGCGAGAGGTTGTAGTCGTTCTTCGCCGCGTCCGCTTTGGTGATAACGGCCGCAAGGGCTTCCGCTGGCTGCCACTTGAGGTACGCGTCGGCCATGGCCGCAACGTGCGCGTCGTCGAGGAAGTTCTTCGGCCGGCCCTTACTGAACTGCTTCGAGCCGTTCACGAGCAGGATTTCGCCCGGGTGCTTCTTGGCATGGTTCACGACCAGGATGATACCCGGCGCGGTGGTGTTGTAGAACAGGTTCTCCGGCAGCAGGAACACCGCCTCGACCAGGTCGGCCTCGACGAACGCCTTGCGGACATCGCGCTCCTTGTTCGAGCCCTGGTTGCCGCTCCCGCGGCTCACGGCACCGGTATCGAGTACCACGGCCAGTTTGCCCGTATCGGTGAGCGATGCGTCCATGTGCTGCACCCAGCCCCAGTCAGCGCTCGATGTCGGCGGCACACCGCGCGTGAACCGGTCGAAGGTGTCGTTCTCGTAGTTGGCCGCAGGGAACTTCTGGTTCCACATCGGGTTGGCAGTGACCAGGTCGAAGCGGCGCAGTGCGCCCTCGGCACTGGTGAACTTGGGCGCGGCCATGGTGTCGCCCAGTGCGATCTCCGCTTCCATGTCGTGGATGACGGCGTTCATGCGCGCCATGGCGAACGTGGCCGGGTTGATCTCCTGGCCGAACAGACGCAGGGGTGCGAGGTTCGCAGGCAGGCGTGTCGTCCCGTTCTTGCGCACGCCGCACTTCTCGACCAGACGCAGGTGCGTCTTGATCAGCAGACCGGCCGAGCCGCAGTTCGAGTCGTAGACGGTCTGGCCAGGTTGCGGGTCGAGGATGAGCGCCATGAGCCTGCCGACTTCCGGCGGGGTGAGGAACTCCCCGGCGCTGGAGCCCTGGCCCTCGGCGAACTTCCGCAGGAGGTATTCGTAGGCGTCGCCCAACAGGTCTCGGTCCACGTCGTCGAGGCCGAGGCGTTTATCCGGCGCGTTGAGTACCTGCACAAGGGTGGTGAGCCGGCCGTCATCGAGGGTGCGCTGCCCGGCCTGGGTGGCGTTGAAGTCCGTGACATTGATGACGCCGTTCAGGCGCGGGTTCTCGCGCGCCACGGCCCGCACGGCGTCGGTCAGGTACTCGCCCAGACCTGTGGTCCGGCGTGCGATCTCGGGCCAACGCGCCACCTTGGGAATGAAGAACCGGACCAGCTTGTGGTCCTGCTCGATCAGCTTCAACGCCATAGCCTCGGACCCAAACTCGGCCGCGTTGTGCTTGACCTCGTCGTCGAACACGTCCGACAGCCGCTTCAGGAAGATCAGCGGCAGGATGTAGTCCTTGAACTTGGGCGCGTCCACCGGCCCGCGGATGACGCACGCCGCTTCCCACAGCCACGACTCAAGCGCTGAAAGATCAAGTGCCATCCGTACTCCCTACGTTGCCGTTGCCGCTCACGCTGCCCGCCGTGGCAAGAGTCTCAAGGGCCACGTGACATCCGTCATGCAACGCAACGCACCCAGAGACAAGTCGAAACTCGGACGTTGGACCTCTCTCCACGACTTCGTCCGCAAACGAAGCATAGGACGGAAAGGCGCAAGGTCAAGTGGCCAACGGTTCCGCTTTGGCCATCAGACTGAGGCCCGTGGCGCCCGTGCGTTCCGTAGCACAGGGCTTCGGTAACGTAGCAGCATGGCTCCAGCCTTGCTGCCTTGCCCGGGATCCGCGCCAGGGTTCTCACCTTGCGCGGGGGACTGCAAGGCAGGAGTCTTGCGCCACTTCCTCTCCGATGTTTTCGAGCACGCCTGGCCAGCACGATTGACTTTAACACACCGCGTGCTAAAGTAACAACATGAGCCCGAAGACCACACCAACCGCGGCGCGGATTGCGGCGATGTGCGGGGTCAGCGTGATGACCGTCAGCCGGGCGCTGCGCCCGAACTCGCCGGTGGCGCCGCAGACGCGACAACGCATCCTGGAGGCTGCGGAGTCACTGGGCTACCGGCCGGCGCTGAACATGGGACGGCCACGGCGCACCGAGACCCTGGACCGGCAGTCGGTGGACGTCATTCTGGCCATGGCCACCAAGCCGCTCTTCTATTCGGCGCTGCTGGTGTCCATCGAGCAGGAATTGACCCGACGCTGGCACGACTGCGTGATTCGCACCTGCGGCACGGACTACGCACAGTTCCTGACGCTGTGCGAAGTTCTGCGAAGCCGGGACTCGATGGGCACCCTCGTGCTCGGCTACATGCCCGTCGAACAGCTTCAGGCGTTGCTGGACGTTGCACCCGACGCGATCCTGGTCGACCACACCGGCGATTCGCGCCTGACGTCCCCGTACCGTTCGATCGGGTTCGACAATGCCGAGGCGGCGCGCCTGGCGGTGCGGCACCTGCTGGCAGCCGGGCGGCGACGGATCGCCCTGGTGCGCGGCCCGGCGGACCACTACTTCACGCGCGATGTCGAGCAGGGCTACCGCGAATGCCTGCGCGAAGCGCGCGTCAAGGTCCGGGAGGAACTGATTCTCGACACGGACTTCACGGCTGCCGGCGGCGCACGCGTCGTGGCGCAAGCACTGGCGGACAAGCGCGAGTTCGACGCGGTTTTCACCAACGACGAGATGGCCTGCGGCATACTGCGGACACTGCACGAGCACAAACTCCGGGTCCCGGAAGACGTTGCTGTCGTCGGTTGCGACGGGTTGCCCATTGGCGAACACCTCGTGCCGCGCCTGACCACTGTGGTGCTGCCCTACGAAGAACTCGGGCAGATGGCGGTCGAGCAACTCTTGGACAAGCGCGGCAAGCCCGGCGCCGCGAGCCGGGTCCGGCTCGTGCCCAGGCTGGAAGTACGCGAGAGTTCCGGCGTGACGGTTGACACGCACAGGAGATGAGAGATGGTGCCACCGAACTGTCCGTTGTGTCCGTTGTGTCCGTTGTGTCCGTTGGGTCCATTGGGTCCGTTTGGTCCCTCGTATTCGATCCGTCCGACCTGACCGATCCGCCGCATTCCTCCCCGCCCGACACCCGAAACCCGAAACCCGAAACCCGAAACCCGACACCCGACACCTGACACCTGACACCTGACACCTGACACCTGACACCTGACACCTGACACCTGACACCTGACACCTGACACCCGACACCCGACACCCGACACCCGAAACCTGACACCTGACACCTGACACCTGACACCTATTCCCCACGTCCCGTCACTCACAGGAACTAAAGGAGGGCACGATCATGGGTTACCTGATTCAGTCCGAATGCGATGCGCGTCTGGCCAAGGTTCGCGAAGTGCTGGAGGCGAAGGGCCTCGACCTCGCCCTGGTCTACTATGACGAGTTCAACATCGGCAACGGCTGGTATCTCACCGGATGGTGCCCGCAGTTCGAGAGCGGCGCCGTGCTGGTTCCGCGTCGGGGCGAGCCGATGATCCTGGGTGGGCCGGAGAGCGAGCCGTTCGCGAAACTCGACAGCACCATTACCGAAACGCGGAACTTCCCGGTGTTCATGGTCCCGGACGAGGAGTACCCCAACGCCACGATCACCGACTTCCCGGCGCTGTTCAAGGAACTCAACTCGAAGCTGGGCAAAGTCCGGAAGATCGGCCTGGTCGGCGGCGGGCGCATGCCGGCGGCCTGTTACCAGCAGATCACGGCCGGGTTCAAAGGCGCCAAGGTGGTGGACGTCACGGACGACTACGTCCGGCTGCGCTACCTGAAATCGGACTGGGAGCGCGAACAGATCCGGGCCGCGTTCAAACTGGCCGACAAGTGCTACGACGCCATGTGTGCGAAGACCGCAGCGGGCGTCTCGGAGATCGAGGTGGCGGCGGCGGGCGAGTACGCGGCGCGCAGTCGCGGGGCGAGCGGTTTCGGGTTCACGGCGATTGTCGGCAGCGGCAAACGCTCGAATGCCGTGGTCCCGACCGCCAGTTCGAAGAAACTCGCCAAGGGCGAACTGGTCATGATCGGCCTGGCGCCCAAGGTGAACGGCTACGCGGGCGTCGTCGGCGACGTACTGGCCGTATCCGGCAAGTACACCGCCAGCCAGAAGGAATGCGTCGACATCCTGAAGGAGGCATTCCGGCTGACCAAGGCGGAACTGCGCGTTGGCAGCAAGGGCAAGGCGATCGACGCGCCGGCGCGGGCATTCTTCAAGAAGCAGGGGGTGTCCAAGTATCTCGTCTGTCCGTTCGTGCACACGATCGGGCTGCACGAGGCGGAGTCGCCATTCTTCGGCCCGCACAGCGACGATGTGCTCAAACCCGGCATGACCGTGTGCGTGGACGTCAGCTTCTTCGGACACCCGGAGTGGAATGGCGTCCGGATCGAGACCGGGTATGAGATCACGACCAAGGGCCCGGTGGCATTGAGCCCGAAACTGGACAGGCGCTTTGCGGGCTAGCCGCCTTGGCGGGCACCTCGGCGACAAGTCCGCCGCGGCGGGTTCGTCGCGATGGGGGTCGGGTGTCGAGGGGCATTGGGTCACTGGGTCACTGGGTCACTGGGTCACTGGGTCACTGGGTCACTGAGTCACTGAGTCACGCCCCGGACCCTGACAGCGCACTGCGCTTCCGCATTCGCACTGGAAATGGCACGTCGCCGGACGCGGCGGTCTCATGGGTGCCGGGCGCGGCCCGATCGGACGGCCCGGGACACGCTTGGCATCGAAGTCAGCCGGGGCAAGGCACTGGCACGGGGTAATCGGCCATAATCAGGACGGGAGGGCCAAGATGATCGCACACCGTACCGCAACGTCAGCGCTGTGGGTGGCATGCGCATTCCTGGCGCTGCCCGCGTCACCGCGGCTGCACGCAAAGGGTCCGGAAAGGAGTGGAGAGATGATCACGATCCAGACGGATTCCTGCCGGTATGCGATCGGAACCAACGGTCAGAATCTGGCGTTTGTGGACCTGGCCACCGGCAAGGACTACTGCGAACCGGCACAGGCATCCATGATGGTCGGGCGCGGCAAGGACTCGTGGCCGTCATCCGCGGTCGCCCTGGACGGGGACGCGCTGCTCGTCACGTTCGGCGCGTCTGGGATCAAGGCCCGCGTGAAGGTCGAGTCGCACCCGCGGTACTTCACCTTGTCCCTCGTCCAAGTCACCGGCGGCGAGCCGGATTGGATGCAGTTCGTCAATCTGCGCCTGAAGATCACCGAGAGCGTCGGGACGTTGCTGAACGCCGGCTGGAACAGCGAGTTCGCCGCCTGCGCGCTGGCCTGCAACGACCGCACCGAGTCCTATGGCGCGAGCGGGGCCTATGCGCACCTCTGTGTCCGGGCCCATGCGAAATACGGGTTCGAGGGGGCGAACGTGGCAGTCTTGGGTGTCCCGCGCCCGGCACTGCTCGATGCCATCGAACAGGTTGAACTCGGCGAGGGCCTGCCGCACCTGATGCTGAACGGGGTATGGATCCACCGCGCGCCGGAGCGCTTCGCGTCGTACCTCATGGTGCACGGGCTCGGCGAGAGCAATGCGGACCAAGTCATCGAATTGGCCAAAGGCGGGTTCGGCTGCGTCGAGTTCTACCCGTGGCGCGACACGCCAACCTACCGGTTCAACCCGGGGCTGTTCCCGAACGGACTGGACGGGCTCAAACAGGTCTGCGACAAGATTCATGCCGCCAGGTTGCAGGTGGGACTGCACTGCATGCAGTCCATGGTCGGCTGGGGCGACAAGACGGATCCGGCCATTACTCCGAAAGCGGACCCGCGGCTGCTGCAGGACCAGCACGGCACGCTGGCGGCGGCCGTCGATGCTCAGGCCACCGAGATGAACTTGAAGGAAGGCACCGAGGGCTGGCCGGACACGGGCGACCTCTTCGTCGACGGCGAAATCGTCCGCTACGCGAAGAAGACGCCAACGGGTTTTGCCGAGTGTCAGCGCGGGGTATTCGGCACCACGGTGGCGCCGCGCCCGGCGGGAACTCGTGTCGGATATCTGGTGAACTGCTTCCCGATCTGGGGGTACACCATCTACTGCCCGGACGTCGAGACCGGATTCGTCGACGAGATCAGCGAACGCCTGGCGGGCCTTTTCGACGCCACCGGGACCGACATGTCGTACTTCGACGGCGGCGAGGAGCTCTGCAAGCAGCCGCCGCACTGGCGCAACGTGGGTCGAGTAGCACTCGGCGTCCAGACACGCGTGAAGAAGCCGGTGATCCTGGAAGGCAACGCTCTATACACCAACCTGTCCTGGCATGTCGTCACGCGCGGCAGTCCGCACTACGACCCGATCTACTTCGGCCGCCGCGAATACACCTTGCGGTTCAAGGGCCAACAGCCCGCGAACCATGCGAAAAACCTGCTGACCGGCGACGTCGGGTGGTTCACGCCGCACGTGCATTCCCTGACGACGGACGCCGTCACCCCCGACGAGGTCATGCTGCTGTGCCTGAAGGCGGTGGGGCACCAGGCACCCATCTCCTTCACCATGAACGCGGCCAATCCGTGGGACAATCGGCGCATGCCCGAGATGCTGGACATCATCCGCACCTGCGACTACCTCAAGCGCGTCGGGTATTTCTCCGACGCCGTACGCACCGAACTGACGAAGCCGATGGCGGAGCACGTCTTGGAGCAGGCGACCAACGGCGCCTGGCAGGTCCGGCCCATGGCGTTCGGGCCCTCGAAAGTTGTCAACGCCACGCGGCCGGAGTTGGCCGAGTGGCATTTCCAGAACCCGCATGGCGACCAGGCGCCCTGGCTCCGCATTCGCGCCCAACCGCAACTTGCCCCGTACGGCGCCAAGGAAAACATCGTGCTGGCCGACTTCGCCGCAGCGGTTCCGTTCAAGCCTGAGCGCACGGCCTCGCCGGACCTGACGCAGAGCGTGGACCCGTCATCAGAGAAAACGCCCGACGGTGCGGCCGCGTTCTGCTACCGCGCGGAGAACAAGGGGAAGGCAGCCTCGGAGTGGACGGAACTGGTGCTCTCGTACCCCGCGCCGCAGCGTCTCACCACGCACCGGCGCCTGGGCGTCTGGGTGCGGGCCGAGGGCAAGGGCGGCATCCTGAACTTCCAGCTTGCGGGGACCAACACTCAGCACCCGCGGCGCGACCACTACATTCAGCTCGACTTCACCGGCTGGCGCTATGTCGTGCTCGACCCGCCCGAGGACAGCCGGTTCTGGAACTACAAATGGCCGTACTCGTGGACCGACCTGTTCTACACGTGTCAGTCGATCTACAACGAGACCAACGAACTGCGCCTCTACTACAACGGCCTGCCGCCCGGGACCACCACGTGCTGGATCGGGCGCATCGAAGCCCTGGCCGCGCAAGCCCTGCCGCTTCAGTCCCCTGCCCTCGAGGTCCAGGGACAGAAGGTGGTCTTCCCGGTCGCCATCCAACCGGACGAGTACATCGAGGTCGACTGGTCCGGCGCGGCACGACTCTTCGAGCGCGACGGCGGCCTGATCCGCCACGTCTCCCCCGAGGGCGGCATTCAGTTCCGGCAGGGCGACAACGTCGTGCGTCTCCTCTGTGCGGGCGGGACCGCCGCTTCGACGCGTGCCGAGGTCACCCTCGCCACCCGTGGCGAGCCGTTGCCCAACCAGCCACCGCAATCCTCCTCCGGCGCGTCCCCCGAAACCAAGCCCGGCCCGGCGCAGTTGCGCCTGGCGCCGACGCCCAAGGGCGGGTTCCGGTTGACCGAAGGGCCGTATGAGCTGGTCGGCCGCGAGCCGCCGCACCAGGTCGCCACGTTCGACGGCACCGCGAACACATGGACGGTCGACAACGATACCCAAACGCCCATTCGCGCCGCCATCGTGGTGCAGCGCGGCGCGGGCGGGCCGGACGTCGATTACGATACGGCCGGCGCCGTCAGCCTGGAAACGTTCGACGACCTCAGCGGGTATGACGTCAGCGAGACAAACCAGTTCGAGAAGTACGCGACGGGCGGGGGCAAGCGCTTAACCAAGGACGGCCCCGTCCAGGACGGCGTGTCACAGACGTTCGTCTCCTCGGCCGACGCGCCGCGGGCCGGCGCGAACTGCGGCGTCTACACGGCACGGAACGAAGGGGCGAGCGGCGGCTGGGGCGCGAAGGGCAGGCGTTTCCCGAAACCGCTGGACTTGTCCGGCTATGCCGCCGTGGCGTTTTGGCTGCATGGGGACGGGAATGGAGAGAGCTTGCGCTTCCAATTCTGGGACGTCGCCGGACGCTACGCCGACTGGGTCGTGCCGATCAGCTTCACCGGCTGGCGGCTGCAGGTGTTCGCGACCAGCGACGCCAAGAACTTCGATTGGAAGCAAGTCGAGTATGTTCTCTTCTACTACAACAACCTGCCCGCGAACACGACCTGTACGCTGAAGTTCGACGACCTCAAAGCACTCCCCGCTCTGCGCACTCCGCCGGTCCTGGCGCGCCCGACGCTGCTGGTCAACGGCTCACGCTTCGACTTGCCGGTGGACCTCGGCCCCGGCGCCGCCCTGCTCCTCGACAGTCGAGGTCACTGCTCGGTGTGGCAGCCGGGCGGGAGCACCGGCAGCGAGGTGACACTCCAAGGCCTACCGTTCACCCTGAAGCCTGGCCCCAACCGGATCGAACTGGCCTGCGACACGTCGAAACCTGCACCGCGCGACGTCACGGTGCGCATTCTGCCGCTCGGACCGGCAGGACCGCGATGACCGTAAGCGGCTTGCCCCGATAAGGATACGATCGCACACGCAGTGGCTCGGCGCGTCCCGCGCCGAAGCGGAGTGCTCGGGCCGGTCCCCGGCCGGGGGGCCTCGGGCCGGGACGGCCCCGCGTACCCTGCCGCGGTCCCGGAGGTCCCGCACCACTGCCCCCCCCTCCCCTGCCGATTACAAACCGGCCGCGGTTGTGTAATTGCCATGTCCTCTTTGGTGGGGTAGTATAGGTGCAGTGTGAGGTGTGAACGAAGCAACCGCCGCCAGCCGTGACGTTGGATCCGGCCAAGACAGGCGGGGCAGAGTCGGAACTGGGGAAAGGAGGCTTGAGAAAATGGCAGCCATGGGTCTTCTGGTGGTACTGGGTGTCTTCATTGCCGTGCTGTTGTTGGTGGCCATCATCGTCATCGGGATCTACAACAAGCTGGTGGCACTGCGGAACCGCTTCAAGAACGCGTTCGCGCAGATCGACGTACAGTTGAAACGGCGGTATGACCTGATCCCGAACCTGGTCAACGTGGCCAAGGGCTACATCAAACACGAGCGCGAGACCCTGGAAGCGGTGATTGCCGCCCGCAATCAGGCGTCGACGGCAGGCACAGCCGCCGCAGCCGCGCCGGGCGACCCGGGCGCGATGCGCGCCCTGATGGGTGCGGAGACCGCACTGACCGGCGCGCTGGGACGGTTGTTCGCCGTGGTCGAGGCGTACCCGAACCTCAAGGCCAACGAACAAATGAATCAGCTCATGGAAGAGCTCACCTCGACCGAGAACAAGATCGCGTTTGCGCGCCAGGCCTTCAACGACTCTGTCATGACCTACAACACGTCCCGCGAGGTCTTCCCGGCCGTCGTCTTTGCCGGCATGCTCGGATTCCTGCCCGCGGAACTGTTCGTGATCGAGAACCCCACAGAGAAGGAAGCGCCAAAGGTCCAGTTCTAATCGCTGCCGCAGTGCGGGAGAAGACGCACTCGTACCGGCGGACGGCACCGGGCCTGGGTGCCTGCGGTGTGGCGGCGCGAGGGAGACGCGCCGCCGACTGAAAACACGCCAGCGCCGAAAGCTGTTAGAAACCCAGAGAAGGGGCGCGCAGAATGGACTTCTTCGAACACCAGGAAACGGCGCGACGCAAGACGAAGCTGCTGGTGTTCTACTTCGTCCTCGCCGTGGCGCTGATTGTTCTGGCCGTGTATCTGGCCTTTGCCGTTGTCTTCGGCCTCGCCCAGCTCAAGGCCGGTTCTCCGCAGCACATCCAGCATCTGCCACTGGGGCAGCAACTGTGGAACCCGCAACTGTTTCTCGGCGTGGCCGTGGGCACGATCCTCGTCGTGCTCCTGGGCAGTTCCTACAAAATCCTGTCGCTCGCCGGCGGCGGCGCCAACGTCGCAACCCTGCTCGGGGGGCGGCCGATCAGCCCGGACTCGCGTGACGCGACCGAGCGCAAACTGCTGAATATCGTCGAGGAAATGGCCATCGCCTCCGGCCTGCCCGTCCCGCCGGTGTTCCTGCTCGACGAACCCGGAATCAACGCGTTTGCCGCCGGGTACACGCCGAAGGACGCCGTCATCGGCGTGACGCGCGGTTGCATGGAACTGCTGAACCGCGACGAACTCCAGGGCGTGATCGCGCACGAGTTCAGCCACATCCTGAACGGAGACATGCGGCTGAACATCCGCCTCATGGGCGTGCTGCACGGTATCCTGGTGATCGGCATCCTCGGGTACCTGACGCTGCGCGGAGCGCTGCAGATCGGACGGCACGTGCGCGGCGGCAGCGGCAAGAAAGGCGGCGGAGCCGGCGCCGTCATCATCGCCCTGCTCGTCCTCGGCGCGCTGATCTGGGTCATCGGCTACGTCGGCGTGTTCTTCGGAAACCTGATCAAGAGCGCCGTCTCGAGGCAACGCGAATTCCTGGCCGATTCCTCCTCGGTACAGTTCACGCGCAATCCAGCCGGGATCACCGGCGCCCTGGCCAAAATCGGCGGATTGACGCAGGGCTCGCGGATCAAGAACCAGCACGCGGAAGAAGCCAGCCACATGTTCTTCGGCAACGCCCTGGCCACCTCGTGGTTCGGCCTGATGGCCACGCACCCGCCGCTGACCGAGAGGATCAAGCGCATCGACCCGTCGTTTGAAGGCAAGTTCCCGGCGGTCGATGCCGTCTCTGCCCGTTCCCGCGCTGGCACGGCAGCAGCCCATGCCGGGGTCACTGGCCTGGCCGCCGCGCCGGCAGCGGGGCGAAAAATCACCATGAACGCGGCCGCTACAGTGCTCCAGGTCGGGGCACCGCAACCGCAGCACCGCGACTACGCCGTGGCGCTGCGGGACTCGATCCCGGCGCGCGTGCTGGCGGAAGTGCGCGATCCCTACGGCGCCCGGACGGTGATCTACGGACTGCTGATCGACGCCGACAAGGAGGTCCGCCAGAAGCAGCTGCAACGCCTGGAGACCGCCCTCGATGCGCCGCTGTACAAGGCCATGCTGCGGCTCCTGCCCGAGATCCAGGCACTCCGCCCCGAATGCCGACTGCCGCTGATCGACCTGGCTGTCCCGGCCCTGCAGCAGATGTCGCCAAGCCAGTACGCGGAGTTCCGAGGCGTCGTCAAGGAACTCGCGGAAGCCGACCAGGAAATCAGCCTCTTCGAGTACACGCTCCAGCGCGTGGTCCGGCAGAACCTCGAGTCGCGTTTCGGCAAACCACAGAGGCGCCAAGTGGCCTTCTACTCCGTGGCCGGCGTCAAACAACAGTGCGAACAGTTGCTGTCGACCCTCGCCTATGCCGGACAGCACGAGGCGGGCGATGCGGAACGGGCGTTCCGGGCCGGCGCCGCACAACTGGGACTGCCCCCGGGCACGGTGGGACTACTGCCGGAGGCCGAAGCAGGCCTCGGCGCCCTGGACCAGGCGCTGGAGCAGGTGGCACTGCTGTCGCCGCCCCAGAAGCGCAAAGTCCTGGCCGCCTGCGTCGAGTGCATTGCCGCCGACCACGAGGTCACCGTGGAAGAGGCCGAACTGCTCCGCGCCGTCGCCGCCTCGCTGGACTGCCCCATGCCACCGCTCATGGCCGAGGCGGCGTGAAGAAAGCTCGAAGGTCGGAGCTCCGGCCAGGCGCGCCTCCACACCGGTGGTTTGGGATGCGCTCTAACCGTGATGCGTCCGGCACGGCTGGAAAGTGAGACGCCGGCCAAGGGACTGGCCGGGCCACTGGCGCCACGCGGTGCGGGCAGTCTCTTGCCCGCAGGCGCAGAACACGCCGAACCGGCCTGATTCCCACCCGCGACTCCCATGTTACTCGCGGGGCCCAATAAAGTGGCCGGAGCGGCTCGCTCCGGCACCCGCGGGAGTGAGCCACTCCCGCCACTTTGCCAGAACGCCCGACGGAAGCGAGCAACGCCCGCACATGATCGGGCGCATCCGCCCGGGAACCGCTGACGCATTACGCGCTAACCTCACATCCTTCTTGACATGGCCAACTACGCGGCCTACATTGTGACAGAAATATGGGGCTTTGAAATGATCACTGCAAATATCGCGGAGTTGAAGGACCGGTTGAGCCACTTCCTCGACTTGGTCGCGGAGAAGGGCGAGGAAGTGGAGATCCGCCGACGCAACTTGCCACTGGCCCGGATCGTGCCGATCACGCCCAACCGTCGGAACCGCACGGTGCTCGGCTGTGATCTGGGTAGTGCCGCAGCCGTTGATGACCTGACCGAACCCGTACTGCCACCGATCGCGTCCGAGGGGCTCTGAACCCACACGTGAATATCCTCCTGGACACCTGCGCATTGGTGTGGAGCATCTCAGACCCAAGCCGCTTGGGGCCAGACGCACTGGCACTTCTTCAGGCGCCGGACTCCGATGTCTCCGTCTCTGCCATCTCAGCCCCGGAGATCGCTTGCCTGGTGGAACGTGGGCGGCTCAAACTGAACCGGCCGTGGGCCGAATGGTTTCGCTCCAATGTGGCCCGTAACCGCTGGACGGTGCGCGATGTGTCGTTGGACATCCTCATCGAGGCGTACTCGCTTCCCGGCGCCTTTCACGCCGACCCCGCCGACCGTGTCCTGGTCGCCACGGCGCGACTCTTCGACCTCGTGCTGCTGACCTCGGACGGGAACGTCACCGACTACCCCCACGTCCAGACACGCTGGTAGATGTCCGCACCGTCCTCAGCGCGAGCCACGCGGGACGGTGAGGTACAGAGACTTGCGCGTGGCGCTTGCAGGAGAATACCCATGTCGCACCTCCCCCGCCCTTGGGGCCGGCTGTGGTACTCGGACAGCGGCGACCGCGGCCCGGCGCTGGTCTTCCTGCACGGCAGCGGTTGCGACTCCGCCGACTGGGACGCCACGATCCGCTGCCTGCCGCCGGGAACCCGTGTCGTCTGCGTGGACTTCCGTGGCCACGGCAACTCGGATGCCCCACGAACCGCCTTCTCGCTCCGCAACCTTGCCAGCGATGTCCTGGAACTGCTGCGGCGCCGGCGCCTGCGCCGCGCGGTCCTGGTCGGCCACAGCCTCGGCGGCATGGTCGCTTTGGATGCCGCATCGCGCTCTGCGCGTGTCGCCGGCCTGGTTCTGCTGGAGGGCTGGACCAGCCTGGATGCAGCCGGCAAAGGCTTCGCGGCGGGGCGGTTCTACGGCACGCTCGGCCCGGCCGAGATCCGTCGCGTTCAGCAGAAGTTCGAGGCAGCCAAGGCGCGCGTGAGTCTGCCGCGCTGGGCCGAGTTCTGGGTCACGGTCCAACGATTCGACGCTCTGGATTACCTGCGGAGGGCGCAGATTCCCATCTTCGAAGTCTACGGCGAACTGGGTCGGCTTGGCGATTCCGACCGCCTGCTGCGCGTCCCGCGCAACCGTCACATCCGCTGGCACTGGATCGCCGGGGCTGGGCACTACCTCCCGCACGAGACGCCCGCCACGGTCGCCGACATCTGCGCCGAAGCCGGCGCGGCGTCAGTTTGACTGTCGCGAAACACAGGTTCGATCGCTGTCCCCGGACGGAGGAACGACGAAACACGCGAACCGCCGCGAAAAGGAGAAGGCCCGGTTGGGTGGTACGCATCCGGGAATGGCGCGGCAATTCCTCGATGCCAGAGCTGACGCGCCACGCCAGCGACACCCAAAGCACGAGCCATCTCCCGCCGAGTTGCTTTCGCGCCATTCGCGTGTTTCGTAGTTGCCCGGAAAGCAAGGGCAACAAAGCCGCCGCAACCGAACCTACGGCTTCGCGTTCTTCCCGAACCAGCCGAGCAGGAGCTGCATGCGGTCGCCGGGCGTGGCCGTGGGCTTGTGGTCGTCGCGGTCCGGACCGTGTTCGACGCTCCAGCCGTCCCATTCACGATAGGCGTGGTACGACCAGTCCCAACCGTACTCCTCGAAGATGTCGATGCAGTCGCGCAGGTACTGAAACGCGCTGTCGCCGGGCGCCCAGCGGATGGCGCTGAACTCGCCGACGTAGATGTGCACGTTGTAGGCGAGCTGGAAGTCGCGCACCGGCTGCAGGTGCCGCCGCAGCGCGGCCTTGTCCAAAGGCTTGCCGTCGACCTGGCCCGGGTACGTGACGCCGGTCACCGACCCGTACACGCCCTGGTGCGTGAAGGTGCCCGGATAGTACATGTGCACCTGGTAGACGACATTCGGGACGTCCACCGGCACCAGGTCAGCGTACGCGCTGGCACTGTCCCACTGGTCCGACTCGATGATGATCGGCGTCACGGGGTCAATGGCACGGATGGCACGCGCCGCCCGCACCTGCGCGCCGAGGTAGTCGCCCAGCCCAGCCGGCGAGGGTTCGCTCTGCACCGGCTCGTTGACCAGGTCGTAACCCCACACCGCCGGATTGCCGCGGTAGCGCGTCGCCATGCGTTCCCAGACCTTCACGAAATGCTCCTGGTACACCGCTTCGTAGAACATGGCCATGTCGCTGTTCTCGTACCGCCCGCCGGGCGGCGAATGCAGGTCGACCACCACCTTGATGCCGTAGCGTTGGCACGCCTCCAGCGCCTTGTCGAGGTCCGCCAGTTTGCCGTCGAGCCAGCGGTCGTACTCGGCCAGGTCGCGGTCCGTATTCTTGGCGCCCCAGTTGCGCGTCAACTGCCAGCGGATCAGGTTCGCCTTCCAATCCATTCCAAGCACGCGCAGATCCTCGTCGCGGAACTGGTTCGGCGACATCACGCCGCGCAACCGCGGCAGGTTGTGCCCCTTGTACGCGGACGGCGGGTTCGCCATAGGCGCCGGCCGCGCGGGCGGCGGAACCCGGTACACCGTGACCTTGATGTTGTCGAACCACACCTTGCCCCAACTCTCCTGCACGCCCAGGCACAGGACTCCACCGTCCGCGTCACTGGTGATCGGCGCACTGAACGCCAACCGCTTCCAGTCGAACGTGCCGAACACGTCATTCTGGTTGCTCCAGTGCGGCCCGTACGCCGCGGACTTGTAGTGCAGCATGAACTTGACGCCGTTCCAGCGCTGCGGCGGCTTGCTCGCGTTCTCCGCCCTGGCCATGCACTCGAAGCGCAGCCGCATGCCGCGGTACGGCGCCAGGTCGAACGGCATCTCGACCATGAGCGCACCCTTCTGCGCCGATTCCGGCGCGTTCACGGCCAGACAGGTGCCGCTCTCATGCCCCGGCTGCGCCCAGGTCACGCCTGGCGCCGCCGACCAGACGGTCCGCTCCGCGTCAGTCTCGAATCCCGTCGAAAAAACTGACTTGCCCGCCTTCACCGCCACCTCCTGCACCTGCTGCTGCACGGCCGCTTCTGCCGGGGCCGGAACCGGCGCAGCGGTGGTCGCCGGCGATTGCGGACCCCGCACGCAACCGCTGAGAATCACGCTCGCCAAGGCCGATACCGCCAGCCCGCCTGCAGTCACGCGCCCAACCCTGTTCCGCAGTCGCATGGCATCGCCCCTTCTTGTGCAATCAACCACCGCTTGTGTGTGTTCCAAGGCATCAGGGTCCGCACCACCCGGCTGTTATTGGGTATCCAGGAACGTCATCGCCACTGCTCCGCGACGCCTTTCCGGATGGCCGCGTCCATGTCGAGTTGTGCACCGCGGCGGGCAGTGGCGCGGGACCTCCGGGACCGCAGCAGGGTGCTCGGGGCCGTCCCGGCCCGAGGCCCTCGGCCGGGGACCGGCCGGCGTACCCCGCTTCGGCGCGAGACGCGCCGAGCCACCGCGCTCAATCGCATCCCCGCCGGACCTCGCCATTTCTCGGCGAGGACGAATCTACCCGCACAGGTCGTAAGATAACCTCTGGCAATGGTAAAAGGTAGCGGTGGGGACGAATGGCCAGGGCTGTTTCAAGATCTGGCACCACGTCTCGGAAGGCCACGCCTCCGCGCACACCCGGC
>Ga0156402_1048_pt1 | contig 29789 bp, 13 predicted proteins | sample RifOxyA3_FD_108045 | JGI IMG/M metagenome (GOLD analysis project Ga0156402, IMG submission 108045) | Lentisphaerae bacterium RIFOXYA12_64_32 | reverse complement strand
CAATGCCTCGAAGCCGGGAGTGATCGGGGTTGCCAGCTCCTGGCTCAACGCTTTCGCGCGCGCGATCACTTCCTGCGGGTCCGAAATGTCGGCCGGGGTGATCTTGTTCATCACGTCGGCGGCCGTGTACCCCAGCATGCGTTCCGCGCCGACATTGAAGATCTGGATGACGCCCTTCTCGTCGGTGGCGATACTCGAGAAATTGGCGCTCTTGAAAATCGCATTCTGCAAAGCTCCCGCTTTGAGCAGAGCCACTTCGGCCCGGTTGCGTTTGCCAACGAAATAGGTTATCACGCTGAGCAGAATGCTGATAGTCAAGGCGATAGCCAAGACGTACCAGGGCTTCGAAGCGTCGTTGGCGTCGTCGAAGGATGGCAGGGAAAAGAACTTCACCGTCCAGACCTGGCCATAGACGGGCAGCGTCACCGTCTGGGCAAAGGTTGGGACGTAAGACGCGGGGAGCTTTTCTGAACTGAGATTTTCGGAGGAAGTGTATGCCAGGTGCGTCGGATCGGTTTTTTTCCCGTCATAGACGGCGATGCCCGTGCACGGGTCGCCACTGCTAACAATGCGATCGAAGAAATCGCAAAACCGGACAGGAACGTAGACATAGCCCAGTAACGTCCGTCGCCGGTCGTCGATGGTTGCCGCAGAAACGTCCGCCGTGTAGATCGGGTGGTACATCAGAAACCCCGGTTGGGCAGACTTACCAGGGACTTCCTCAACGAGAGTAATCAGGCCTGTGACCGTTGTCCGGCCCGCGTCTCTCGCTTCCTCCATGGCGGCCCTTCGCAACGGTTCCGAGAACATGTCGTAGCCGAAGGCCAACAGATTTCGATCAGGGGTTGGTTTCAGATAGAGAGCCGGAACGTATTCCTCTCTATCGCCCGCCGGTTGAACTGTGTAGGAGCTGAAGCCCTCCGCTTGGACACTTCGGACATGGGAGGCCAATTCGGAAAAGGGGACCCGTTTGGCGAACCCGAGACCTTGAACGCCGGGGAAACTCTTTTCCATGTCGAGTTTGGCGACATACTCGCTCCAGATTTCTCGGGTTACCTGAGGGGTCGCAGCAAACAACCCGGCACACCCCAGCACCGTTCTTTGATTTTCGGCCACCCCTTCCTGAATCAGACGCGCCATGAGGGTGACGCCGTTGTGGAAGCGGCCACCGAGGATCTCTTCCTTGTCATGATGAATCGTCTGCCAGAGCCAGACGGAGACGACCGACGAAACGGCGAACACCAACCATGGATGCCCGTGCTTTTCAAATCGTGCAGTACCCATACACCCATCCTCTCAATTCGAAGGCAGGTCGATTGACAGATGTCCTCGCCGGCGCGCGAAGCCCTGAGAACAAACGATCTCCGAGCCTGGAGTAATCGGGGCGGACTTCTCCAGGCTCGATGCTTTGTCACGCGCGACCATAATTTCACCGGGGCCCGCAGAACGACGGAACTTTCGGGTTCGTGACCTTTCGAACATTGCCGTGTAGCTGTTTCGTCAATTGTCCCGCTCGGACCTTGGGTCCATGGTATTCTTCTGGCGCCGCAACTCTAAAGTACGACGGGAAACGCGCCGACGCTATATGGCCAGTGGCCTCACTCCTGCAGGTACTGGAGCCGCTCGATCCTGAGGCGGTTCTGCAACGCGTCACGGTACACCACGGCGAGCAACCTCTTCTCGGCGAGGATGCGGTCCACGTACACATCCTTGCCGCTCGTGTCCTTGCCGACGTCTAGCACGTTGTAGGCAGCCGTCCTGTCCAGCGTCCCGTCGCCATCGCTGTCATAGGCCACCCCCGCCTTGTCCTGGATGGCCTGGGCCGTGACCAGGATGGTGAAGTAGTTCTGGCGCACGGTCATCAGTTCGGCCAAACGTGAGACCGCCGTCTCCTCAACGTCGTCCGACGCCGGGTTGCCCCCCGAGAGTCCGGGCACCCGGGCAAAGCACTCGGCTGGGCTCCGGAACATCACGCCCTGCGCGCGCCGCGCCAACACCGCGTCCGCCGCGGCATCCGCCGACACTGTCGTGGCCCGGGCGAACAGCGCCCGCAGTACGTCGCGCCGCAGGCTGTTGGGATTGACTTTGCCGTATTTCCTGTTCTCCGCTCCAATCTTGAAGAGGTCGAGGATGTGCGCATCGTGGCCCACCTCGTCCGCCAGGACCGCCGACCACAGCCGCAGCGACTGCATCGGCCGACAGGAGTGGACACGCCCCAGCTCGCCGACCCGCACAAGCCCCGCATTCTTCACCTCGACGTCGCAGTACGGCGCCGACGGGTAGGCGACCGTCACTCCGCCAATCCGCGATGGATCGCTGGGATCGCCGACGGCAAGGTATTGCGCGTCCGGCAGCGCTTCCCAGTATGTTGCGAAATCAGCCTGGCTCTGCGGGATCCCGTTGAGGAGCGGGTCGTATGCCGCCAGGTACGCGTAAAACTGCTGGTCCGTGTTGTTCCGCACCTGCTGGCGCCACTGACACAACGACACCGACGCATCCAGCGTCATCGGGCACGAGTCAAGGACCGTTGCCGGCACCGTCGCTGTGCTCAGGACGCTGACGCCGTTCACCGTCAGGCTCCGGATCCTGTACGCCTCGTGGCCTTCGTGGTGGTCAATGCCCTCAATGGTGACTTTGGTCCACGGGGCCATGGTGTATGCCGACGCGTAGGCGAGGCGCCCGGCGTCGGGCGCGGAACCGGTATCCAACGGCACGTTCGTCGTCGTCTCTTCCGTCACGGAGCGGAGCAGAGTCTCACTGGGGCCGCCGTAGTGATGGTCGTCCCCGACCTCCAACGCGTCGAATACGACCGTCGCGCGGATGTCCACCTGGTTGGGGTCAGGCGCGGGCGGCGTACCGGCGAACGGGAAGAAGGCCTGGGCCTTGAGCCTCGACCGGAAGGAGAAGCCCCGGTGCAACGGGTCCGGTTTCATCGTCACGTTGTGACTGTACGTGATGTCGATGCGCCACTGCCCCGAACCGTGCCCTGTCGGGTTGAACAGACGCAACTGCATCTGTTCCGCCTCGACGGTGTACGCCGTGGTGGGCGCGAAATGGGGTCGCTCGCCGTCAAACTCCATGGTCTGGTCCTGATTGTGGCCGCGCATGACGAACATGAGGACCGGTCCGTCGTACACAAAACCGTCCCCGGCTTTCTTCAAGAACGCCTGGTTGATGATCCCTATCGGCGTGTAGATCTCCAAGTCAGGGGGGAGGAGGGACAGACCGCCCACGGCGTGTTCGTAGACGATCTTGGTGGTCACGTCCACCCGCGCCGCCAGCGCCGAGAAACCCCAACCCCGTTCGATCCCCCGCAGGTTGGTCACCCCGACCTCCATCCCCGCCACAAGTTGACCGTCGGCCGTCAGGTACGCCCCCGTCGGCAAAACGTCCGCATCCACGTAGTCGACGATGTTCAAGGCCGTCTGCGCGGCGATGTGCCGGCGTATCTCCGCCACGGAACGCCCGGAACTGGTCTGCCACGCCTGCACCCACGGGGAACTGTCCAGTTCCTTCAGCCACAGGCAATCGTCGTCGCCGGATGCCGCGTCCGGGCCGACGAACAGCCGATAGAGCGCCCCGAGGTCCAGGTTGCCGGACAGGTCCAGGCGCGGTTCGTCCTCGCCCGTGTCCCAGTGGCCGTTGTTGTTGCGGTCGCGCCAGAACGCCTCCACATCGCGACTGAACGGGTGCAGCACTCGGCAGAACTGGTTCATGTCAGCCTGCGAACACTGCAGCGTCCGCGCCACATGATCCATGGAGAACCACGGTCCCCCCGTCGTCATGTGCCCAGCGGTTCCGCCGGCCACGGAGACGGGCCGGAACCGGTCCGGGTCCGGCACGCCGGCATCGCCGAGGCAGATCTCGGAAACCGTGGCCCCCGTCCTAGGCTGACCTGCCGCGCCACCCGCGGTCTCGCCGTCCGCCGCCCCGCCGCTGGACACGCACGGCGTCGGATCCAGTTTCCCCGACTCATCCAGCACCAGGTAGCAGACTCGTCCGATAATGACCGGCGTCTCCACGCCGGCGTCGATACAGCGAATGGAGCGCATGGGGATCCAGCCGACATCTGAATCCAGCGCCGCGACCGGAGTGAACATCCTCGGCCCGATCGTGGTAGCCAACGCCGAAACGATGCCGTGCGTGTCGGCGGCGTTCACGCTGGCCAGGCAGTCTCGCCCCGCCCAAGCGCCAGCCTGGGGTGGGACGTAGAACCGGTCCCCAGGGTACATCTGGCCATCGAAACCATGCTGGAGCACCGCCATGGCCCGCTCCAGGCCGGCATGCGCCAGCAAGCGGCTCCGCACCGCATCAGCCTCCAACGAGGACAGTAAGCGGCTGCTCATGGCCATGGACGCGAACGCGAGCCCGATCACCAGCAGGACGCTCAGCACCCCGAGCGTGACCATCAACGCCGCCCCCCGCTCGCCGGCCATCGTCGCCCGGCGAGCCCAATGGAACGGCGCGGTCCGGCCAACCCCGGGCACTCCCAACCTGGCAGCATACTTGGTTGTCATTGCCATTGCTCCCAACGACTCCAGGCCGGCCTCCAGAGAACCAACAAGAATGCCGACCTGCGCAGCGCGTGATCGGATGGAGTCTGACCCTTTCGCGGTTTTCGTCCTCCACTGGGTTCACCCCAGTGGTGCCGGAGACTGTGTGCCTGCATGAACGTCCCGCCTACATCACCATTCCCCTTCTCCGGGCGGGCCGCCGCGGCGGCCCGCCCGGAGAAGGAAAAATGTCACTGCTTGTCACCTCGTTCAGCCGGCCAATCTCGTTCACCACCGGCGCAAGTCCGGTGGGGTCTGTAATCGCACAGGCCTTCAATAACGTTGACACGTCCGGCACGATATGGTTACGTTCTACCGCGTGTTGGCGCCCAAGAACAGGCGTTTCGTGACGGTCCGTGCCTGAGCCCGCACGAAACCATCCTTCGCTGAGTCGGGGAGGCGCCGCCACAAGTCAAGCGACTTCGAGTCCATGAGCGTCACTGAAAGGCTCACCGCCGCCGGCAATGCGGTCTCCGTTGCGGCCAGGCCGGGGATTGGCTGCATCGCGCCATCCATTCCGTAGCAGGCGATCTCCATGGCCATGACGTTGTCGGTGAGCACCATGTCTGCCGTGGGCGCGTCCAGCCTGTCGCGCAGACCGAACACATGCCAGCCCGTGGTGGAATTGTCTCGGAACGCGCGCCGGAATTGGGTCCCCTCCAATCGGTACGAGACCTCCAGAATGTCGGACGTTGCCCCAGGCCCTGGCGCGCCCGTGGTCACGAACCAGAGCTGGTCCCCAGTCTCCTGGTGGAAGAAGATCAGCCGCTCGGGCGGCGCGTCGCCTTCGGTCATGGCCGCCTGCAGGTCCTCGGTCACCACCGCGAACAGCATGCGGGCCGAGTCGTACACGTCGCCCAGGGCGGCTGTGCCGCGCCACACCCGTTCGGCGTGGCTGTAGAAACGGAACACCAGCACCATAATGAGCACCAGCAGCAGAATCGCAACCATGGTCTCGATGAGGGTGAACGCCCGGCGCCACGCCGCCGGTTTTGCAGTGGGCTGACGCGGCTGACAGTGCGCGAGCCGGCAGTGGCGCGGGACCTCTGGGACCGCGGCAGGGTGCTCGGGGCCGTCTCGGCCCGAGGTTCTCAGCCGGGGATCCGACTTCGCCCAGGCCGCTTCGCCGGACAGGCCGGCCGACGGACCCCGCTTCGGCGCGGGACGCGCCGAGCCACTGCGCACCCCATCACGTCCTTGCCGGGGCAAACCGTACCGCTGCGTGGCTGGACTTACCCGCACAGATAGCAAATTGGCCATGGCGTTCTTCATTCCGGTCGGAACACCTCGATGCGATACAGCGCCGCGCGACGACGTTCACGCGGGATCGTGGCCGGCCAACTGACCTCCAGGTTCAACCCCAGTGCATCCGCGGGCGGCACCGGGTACTCCGTCCAATGCCCGTTCTCGAATCGCCACGACACCACCGCGTCACGCCAGACGCGGCAGGTCGCGAAGAAATCGTTGGCATCGGTGCCGGGAATGCTCTGTTCGATCCTGGCGAAGCCCGGGGTCCCGGCAGACCGCCACAGCGTCAGGTTGCCCACCTTGTCCCATACGGCCCAGTCCGCGGGTTCGCCCGCGCCCGGCTTGGCCGTGGGCAGGACCAGGCCCAGGCCGGTCCAGTTCGCGCCGTTCCCAGCCGGGTTCTTCAGGTTGAGAACGTAGAATTGCAGCAGGCTCTCCGCGGTCTGCGCCGCCAACGTGTGCCCCACCGCGTCACGTTCGGAGTCCAGCCCCACCGGGAACAGCCGCATGACCGCCAACACGCCGACGACCAGGACAACCATGGCCAGAACGACTTCGAGCAGGGTGAACGGCCGCGAACTACGCTCGGACCGCAGGCCGCGCCCGGCAGGATCTCTTGGTTGCGACCCCGACTCACGCCACAGACCAACCCGCATAGGTCGTCTGTCTTCTGGTTTTGGCCTTTCCATCGTAAGCACTATAGGCCGGCGGCAAACCGATTACGATGGGGTAAAACCCTACCATGGCGATGAATCCGGGCAAGCCCCGGAGGGCGAGAATCAGTGTAAGGATACCGAGCGCAGGGGCGCGGCTTTTCGGGCGGGCCACGAGAGGGAACGAGCGGTGTTCTCCCGAATACAACGCTTGCTGCCGCACGCGGCCCGAACAGAGGCGCCGCCTTCACTGACGCATTGCTGGACGGCTATGGAGACTCCTTGACACGGCAGGCATGCGTACCTACTTTAAGGTTACCTGTATAGTCCCCCCCCGGCTGCATCCTGACCGAGGCCGACGTCCCCCGCAAGGCAGGCGCCCGCCATCTCGGCGAATGTGCCATAGCGGATGTGTAGCGATACCACCAAAGGCAATCCCGCGCCATGAACAGCAAAATGCTCGAAAAACTTGACGCGCGGTTCTGCCCTCCGCTCATCCGGCCCCAGATGCTGTGCGTGTACACGCGCCAGTTCGTCGCCATGCTCGATGCCGGCATGTCGATCACGGTAGCCCTGGAAATCCTCGCCGATCAGTGCAGCGGCACGTGGCAGACCCGCGCGGCCGGAAAAGTGTGGAGGAGCATCAAAGAGAACATCGAGGCCGGCGCCACGTTCTCCGAGTGCCTGGAACAGCACCCGCGGTCGTTCAGCCGCATCTACATCGGCATGGTCCGGGCCGCCGAGGCCTGCGGAAAACTGGTCACGGTCCTGGACCAGCTGGCCACTTTCCTGGAGAAGAGTCAGCGCATCCGCAGCCGACTGACCAGCAGCATGATCTACCCGTCAGCGGTCCTGAGCGTCGCCATCGCCGTGATCGTGATCCTGGTCGTGTTCATCGTGCCGCGGTTCGTCGCGATCTTCTCCGACCTGCTCGAGGGCCAACCGCTGCCGGCCCTGACCGCCTTCGTGGTCGACACCAGCCGCAATATGGGGCAGTATTCCTTCCTGGCCTTGATCCTGCTCATCGTCGCGGTGATCGCCGTGCGCTGGGCGCAAAGGTCCGAAGGCGGGCGGCTGTTCGTCGATCAGGTGCTGCTGCACGTGCCGCTGCTGGGCCGGCTTGTGCGCAAAGTCTTGATTGTGCGGTTCGCCTCGACGCTGGCAACGCTCCTGGACTCCGGCTTGCCGGCACTGCAGGCACTCGAAACCCTGCATCGCGCCACGTCCAACGAAGTGATGCGACGGACCATCCTCAAGGTCCGCGACTCCGTCAGCGAGGGCGGGGGATTCACCGAACCGCTGGAGAACTCGGACCTGTTCCCCGTCATCGTGGTGCGCTGGATCAAAGTGGGCGAGAAGACCGCGGCCCTGCCCGAAATGCTCAACCGCCTGGCCACCCAGTACGAGAAGGAAGTGGATCAGATGATCGACGCCCTGATCGCCCTGATCGAACCCGCGATGATCGTCTGCCTGGCCGTCGTGGTGGGGACCATTGTCCTGGCCCTGTTCATGCCGCTGATCACCATCATCGAGAAGATCGGGACGGCGTGAGCGAGGTGTCAGGTGTCAGGTGTCAGGTGTCAGGTGTCAGGTGTCAGGTGTCAGGTGTCAGCGCCTCCCGGGCGGAATGCCGCCCGATCAGGTGCGGACGTTACTCGCTGGCGTCGGAGCGTTCTGGCAGAGTGGCGGGAGCGGCTCGCTCCCGCGGGTGCCGGAGCGAGCCGCTCCGGCCACTTTATTGGGCCCCGTGAGTAACATGGGAGGTGTCAGGTGTCAGGGCAGAACCAGCAACGGAGTGCCTGTGCGGCGGCGACCGTACGTGCCTGATCAGTCTGATCCGTCCGATCAGTCGGATCGGTCGGATCCCCTGACTCCTGAAACCTGACTCCTGAAACCCGAAAGAGGCTTGAGCCAGGAACAACCGGAGGAGTTACTCTCATGCTGAACGTACTTGAACGACTCCTGAACGTCACCGAACTGAGTCAACTCACGCCCGATCTGGTCCGCGAACTTCTTGCCGCCCTGCACGCGGAGCGGTTGGCCATTCACCGCATGGAACCCGACGGCAAAGAGCTGGTCCAGTGCTTCGACTCGACCGGGACAGGCGGTGCGTGTCGCACCCCTGTGTCGCCACTGTCCATCGTTGGGTATGTGGCGGCCACTGGCGAAACCTTGAGCATCGAGGACTGCTATAGCGAGGAAGCACTGCAGAAGATCCACCCCTCGTTGCGGTTCGATTCGACACGGGACCAGGACTCGAGCCGGATCACTCAAGCCGTCATGGCGGTGCCCATTCTGTCGGGGGACGAGCGGCTCGGGGTCCTCGAACTCTGCAACTGCACCAACCGACGGACCGGACTCGTTTTCGCCGACACGGACACCAAACAAGCCCGGGACCTCGCCGAATTCCTGGCCGGGAAACTCGCCACTACGCCGACTACAGAGGCCGGTCCGTTCGCGCCATTGGTCGCCCAAGGCCGAGTGTCCCATGAACAACTCGCGGACCTGAGGAGTGCCACGGCTTCGGGCAAGGTATCCATGGGGCGCCTGCTCACCCTGCACGCCGGGCTCTCGATCAGCGAAGTCGGCGCCTGCCTGGAGGCGTACTACGGTGTCCCGTTCGTCGAATACGACCCCGACCGGAAAGTGGACCCGGCGCTCCTCGACCAACTGAATCGGAACTACCTCGCGCGAGAACGCTGGGTACCGCTGGAGAAAACTCAGGCCAACGCCGTAGTGCTCATCGACGACCCGCGCGACGCGGCGCGGGTCGCCGACATCCAGGAAGTCCTGGGAGTGCCGCACTGCGAATTCCGCGTCGGGCTGATCGAACACATCCTGTATTTCATCCGCCCGGAGATCATCGACCTGGAGCAGGACGCGGCGGGACAGAAGGTCTCGCTCGAGGACCTGCTCGTCAAACTGGAACAGGGCGCGACGGCAAAGACGCAGCGAGGGGATATCCAGTCGGACATCAACGACGAAAATGCGCCGGCGGTGATCCAACTGGTGAACCACCTGATCGGCGAAGCGATCGATTCCGGCGCCTCGGACATCCACGTCGAGCCGCGCGAGGGCACCTCCCCCGCCGTGGTGCGTGTCCGTATCGACGGAGTCTGCCGCCAGATCCTGGAGGTTCCCGCCAGCCGGGTTCGGGCGGTCATCGCCCGCATCAAAGTCATGTCCAGCCTGGATATCACGGAGAACCGCGTTCCCCAGGACGGCAAGATGTCTGTGCGCAAGGAAGGAGCTTTGCACGAACTGCGTGTTGCGGTACTGCCCACTGTCAACGGCGAGGGGGCCGTGTTGCGGATCCTGCCTCGCGGCGGAGCAATGTCGCTGCAGAAACTCTGCATGTCGGAGCGCAACCTGAAGACGCTCGTCGAACTGGTGGACCGGCCGCACGGGATCTTCCTCGTGGTGGGGCCGACCGGGTCCGGCAAGACCACCACCCTGCACGCGGTCCTGGCCCACATCAACACACCGAGCACGAAAATCTGGACTGCCGAGGACCCGGTCGAAATCACCCAACCCGGCCTGCAGCAGGTGCAGATGAATGCGGCGGTCAAACTGGATTTCGCCCGGGCGCTGCGGTCCTTCCTGCGCGCCGACCCGGATGTCATTCTCATCGGCGAAATGCGCGACTACGAAACCGCCCACGCCGGCATCACCGCGTCGCTCACCGGGCACCTGGTCTTCACCACGCTACACACCAACTCGGCGCCGGAAACGATCACCCGTCTGCTCGATATCGGTTTGGACCCGATCAACTTTGCCGACGCCCTGATCGGGGTGCTGGCACAGCGGCTCGTCCGCCGACTCTGCACCCAGTGCCGGCAGCCGTACCAGCCCGACGCTGACGAACTCGAACTGCTCGTCCAGGCCTACGGAGAACAACACTTCTCCGAACTGGGCGTCGTACCCGAGGCCGTCCGTCTCCACCGAGCCGGCGCCGACGGCTGCCCGGCCTGCAACGGGACAGGCTACAAGGGACGCATGGGCGTCCACGAACTGCTCGTGGCCAGCAAGGGCGTCAAGCGCATGGTGGTGTTCCGCAAGCCGGCAGCGGAAATCCAAGAACTGGCCATGCAGGAGGGCATGCGAACCCTGCGGCAGGACGGAGTACAGAAGATCCTGAGCGGCGACCTGGACTTCCAGCAGGTACGCAGGATGACCGTGGAATGAGTCTCTGCGGCGGGAATGGCGGGCCCTGGATTCGGCCTGCACCACTTCTGTCGGCGGTTCGCCCGAAGGCATGCCGTATCTCCACCGCGTAAGCCTGAGTGGGCCCGGCCGAACCCTCCACGCCTCACGCGGCCGGCACCTGCACGGGATCCTCAGGGTCATCTTCGTCCGTCGCCGCCCCGTTCGCGGGACTGCCGTTCCGGCGGAAACTCTCCTTGCTCAACCCCAGGCGCCGCATGCGGTCATAGAGCGAGCGCGTCGTCATCCCGGCGCGGCGTGCGGTCTCGCCCACCCGACCACGAGTCTCAGTCAGCAGTTGCGTCAGATAGACCCTCTCGAAACGGTCCATCGCCATGCGCCGTGCCTCACGCAGCGGTTTCCCGAGCCACTCCGCCGGCAACTCCGGCGCGGACGCGACCGAACCGCCCGCCGCCGCCGCGACCGGCACGTTGGCAGGAGTCTCCTCGACAATGGCGGTCGGCAAGTCCACGGGCCTGATCGTATCACCGCGGCACAGAAGCACCGCGCGCTCCATGATGTTGATCAACTCGCGAACGTTTCCCGGCCAGGAGTGCTTCACCAGCGCCGCGATGGCGCCCGAATCGATGCCCTTGATCGGCTGTCCGGTGTTCACCCGGAAATACTGCAGGTAGTTCTCCACCAGTTCCGGAATGTCCTCGCGCCGATCCCGCAGCGGCGGAATCGTCAACACCACCGCACCCAGCCGGTAGAAGAGGTCCTTGCGGAAACGCCCAGCCTCGATCTCAGCCGTCAGGTTGCGGTTGGTCGCCGCGATGATCCGCACGTCTACGGCAATCAACTGTTCGCCGCCCACCCGGCGAATCTGGCGCCGCTCGAGCACCTGCAGCAACTTCACCTGCAGATGAACCGGCATCTCGCCGATCTCGTCCAGGAAGATGGTGCCCCGGTGCGCCAGTTCGAACTGACCGCGGACGGCGCGGTCCGCACCCGTGAACGCCCCCTTCTCATGCCCGAACAACTCACTCTCCAGCAGGGCTTCGGGCAGCGCACCGCAATTCACCGCGATGAACGAACCGTTGGCACGCGGACTCTCAGAATGAATCGCCCGCGCCAGGTGCTCCTTGCCAACCCCCGTCTCGCCCAGGATCAGCAGCGAGTTGTCCGCACTCACAACCCGGTGCACGGTCTCCATGAATGCATGCATGGCCGGGCTCTGCGACACGAAATCCGACAACCGGATCGGCCGGATCCCCCCACGCTCCGCCCCCAGGCGCGTAACCATGTCCTCTTCGCGGCGCTCCAGGATGTGCTCGATCAACGCCCCCAACGTCTCGTCCGGGACCTCCGACAATGCCACGGCACACGCGCCGGCGGCCAGCAACCGGGCCCGTTCGTAGCCGTTCTCAACATCCCGCAACACCAAGACCTCGGGCCGGTCCGGAAGCTTGCGCAATTCGGTAATCGTCGCCGCCGGCGGCTCCTTCAGCAACGAGTGCGAGATGACAACCAGGTCGCAGTCCTCCAACACGCCGGACGACTTGGCGTCATCAAGGCTGGGGACAGTGGTTACCCACACGCCCGGCTTGCGAAGGAGCCGCGACATCCGCCGCTCCAACACCTTGTTGTCCACCGCAACCAGAGTATGCAGCAGCATGAGATTTCTCCTGACAAAATACGGCAAAACAGAGACTCTACCTCCGGAGGAATCGGATGTCAAACATCCGATTTCATCCCCACCCCATTCCGCGGCAAGCTTGGATATGGGGCATTAATATAATTTATCATGCTCGTTATAAACAGGTTATGTCTCATATTAAAGAGTCCTTCTGGCGCTTGGCATGGTGTTTGCATATTAGACGGGCAACCTGTTCGTATATTCACTGCCTTGGCACCCTTGCGCAGGGGAAAACGTCAGTCCGGACTTGCTGAGCGGTGTAAGACAGGAATGGAGACGCCAGAACGTGTGCACTGGCCGGCCAACCAAGACTAAGGGCGCGCCCAAAAAACAGGGCTGCTGCTCCTGTGGTAGCCGTCCGAAGGCCACACCCGCGTCCCAGACGGTTCAGCCGCTCCCGGTGAGGCCGGCTGACATACGACCGAAGAGATAGGTGAGGTGCAGTGGGTGCCGGGCCGTGCCCGGCGCCAGTAGAGAAACAGTCCAAAAGAAGAAGGAGTCAAGGGAAATGAAGAAACTGACAGTGCTCGCTCTGTTCGTCGCGGTGATGGGTCTGGCCCTGGTCAGCGCGGTCCGTGCTGAGGATGCGAAGGAAGTGACCGTTGTTGGCACCGTGTCCGTGAAGGCTGATGCGGATGGCAAAGTCACGGCGATCGAAGTTGCCGCTGCCGATGCCACCTACAACGTCGTTGTCAATGACAAGAGCGAAGGCTTGGTCGCACTGAAGGGCAAGAAGGTCAGCGTGACCGGCACGGTCCTCGATGCCGACGGCAAGAAGACCCTGACCGTCACCAAGTTCGAAGAGAAGAAGGCTGAGTAAGGACTGCCCGTCTGATCTGGCAGTAGCCTGAAACTTGTAGAGGCCCGCGTTCCCTCACCGGAACGCGGGCCTTTCTTTTCGACCTGTGCAATAGGCGGACTGGGCTCGACACCTTCCGACAGTACCGCGGGCGGCCCCCGCCCGCTTCTGGCTCCGGCAGTACTCCGGGCGGCCCTCCGTACTGTGTGTCAGGCGGGGCCGGGCGGGGGCTGCAACCGGCTCGGGCTCGCTCCACTCGTAGCACAGGTCATCTCCTTGCCTGTACCAGGTGCTACGACAGCGGCGCGGGACGCGCCGAGCCACGGCGCACACCATCGCGCCGGGGTGATTCACCCCCCTGCGCGCCGGAGGGATGCTCCCGCCCGCGCTCGGCGAGGAAGTCGGCCAGGAACTGCGCGGTGTGCGAACCGCGCCGCACCCGGGCAACGTCTTCCGGGCTGCCCTGCGCGACGATCCGGCCGCCGCCGTCCCCACCCTCGGGACCGAGGTCGATGATCCAGTCCGCCTCAGCCATGATGTCGAGGTTGTGCTCGATGATCACCACCGTGTTGCCGGCGTCCACAAGTCGATGCAGAACGCGGATGAGTTTCTCGACATCGGCCATGTGCAGGCCGATCGTCGGTTCATCGAGGAAGTAGAGTGTCCCTCCGCCTGCTCTGCCGCCGCCGGCCGGTGAACCTGGCACCACACTCCGGCCAGCAGGAATCGCCTTGGCCAGCTCGGAAACCAACCGGATCCGCTGCGCCTCGCCGCCGCTCAGCGTCGGACTGGGCTGACCCAAGCACAGGTAACCGAGACCCACATCTTCGAGTAGATGCAACGGCCGATGGATCGTCGAGTGCGACGCGAAGAACTCGGCAGCAGTCTCGACGTTCATCGCCAGCACGTCGGCAATCGTGCGGTCGCGGTACCGCACCGCCAGCGTCTCCGGATTAAAGCGACGGCCCTCGCAGATGTCACAGGCAACACTGACGTCCGGCAGGAAGCTCATCTCGATCGTCTTCCGGCCCTGCCCGTCGCAGGCCTCGCACCGCCCGCCGGCGACGTTGAACGAGAACCGCCCCGGCCCATACCCGCGCATCCGAGCTTCCGGCGTGGCCGCGAACAGGCGCCGGATGTCGTCCCAGAACCCGACGTAGGTCGCCGGACACGACCGCGGCGTACTGCCGATGGGCGACTGGTCCACCTCCAGCACGCGCCGCACGTGCTCGCAGCCCAGGATCGCCGCACAGCCCCGCATTGCCCCGCCCTTCCCCTGGCCGTCCTTCCGCCCCCGGAGCAGACGCTGCAGGTTGGTGTGCAGCACGTCGCGCACCAGAGTGCTCTTGCCGGAACCGCTCACCCCGGTCACGCACACAAGACGCCCAAGGGGGATGCTCACGTTCACCGTCTTCAGGTTGTGCAGATCTGCCTTGACCACCTGGACCACGGGCTGAATCCCAGCGGGCGAGTTCTTGCGTGTCGCGGCCATGACGACCGGGCGCCGCTCGCCCAGCGGATGCCGCAGCGGCTCGCGCAGGCACCGGCCGGTGATCGAGTCCCGGTTCCGCATCACCTGTTTCAAAGTCCCTGTGGCCACGACACGACCGCCGTGCACGCCCGCACCCGGCCCCAAGTCAATGATGTGCTCCGCACGCCGAATGGTCTCCTCGTCGTGCTCGACCACGACCACCGTATTGCCCTTCGCCTCCAGGCAGCGCAGCGCGTCGAGCAGCAGACCATTGTCGCGCGGGTGCAGGCCGATGGTCGGTTCGTCAAGGATGTAGCAGACCCCGCGCAGGTTCGAGCCGAGCTGGGCCGCGAGCCGGATCCGCTGCGCCTCACCGCCGCTGAGGGTCGGTGCCGCCCGGTCCAACGACAGGTACGGCAACCCGACCACCTTCAGAAACGCCAGGCGCGACTGAATCTCAGACACCACATCCCGTGCGATCAACGCCTCCCGTCCCGACAGACGAAGACCCGCAAACTGCTGCTCCGCCGCCTCGACCGAGAAGGCGGCGAAGTCCGCAATCGTGCGATCCTGAAAGCGTACCGCCAGCGCCTCCCGGCACAGACGCGTCCCCTGGCACTCCGGGCATGCCTTCGCTTCGCCCTCCCACCACTCGTTCCAGCAGATCTCCTCCCCCGTCTGCTCAGCATCGAAACCGCGCAGCAGCAACCCCGTGCCGAAACAGGCCGGACACCAGCCGTGCTTCGAGTTATAGGAAAACAGCCGCGGGTCCAATTCGGGAAAACTGCGCCCACACCCCGGGCACGCCCGGCGCGTCGAGAAGATGACCGGGGTGCCGGTCGCAGCACGCGGCCGGCGCGAACCGCTCGGGGGCAGGATCTGCAGCACGCCGCGCCCGAACTCGAGCGCGCGGCGCACGAGTTCGCGCACGTCCCGCTCGGCGGCGGCCGACACGGTGAGATCGCCCACCGGCAGCTCGATATTGTGCTCGACGTACCGGTCCAGGCGCGGCCAGTCCTGCGTCGGCGTCAACGTCCCGTCCAGACGCAACTGCGCGAAGCCTTTCGCGGCCGCCCACTTGGCCAGGTCGGTGTAGTACCCCTTGCGCCCCGTCACCAGGGGCGCCAACACACTCACGCGCTGACTCCGGTACTCGCGCAGGACTTTGGCGACGATCGCGTCGGGCGTCTGCGGCTGGATCGGGACGTTGCAGTCGGGGCAGTGCTGTATCCCGAGTTTCACAAACAGCAACCGCAGGAAGTGATAGACCTCGGTGATCGTCGCCACCGTGCTCTTGCGGCCGCCGCGGCTGGTGCGCTGCTCGATCGCTACGGTGGGCGGCACGCCGACCACCGCGTCCACGTCCGGCCGCGCCGCCGGCTGCACAAACTGCCGCGCATACGCGTTCAACGACTCGAGGTACCGCCGCTGCCCTTCGGCGAACAGGATGTCGAACGCCACTGTGCTCTTGCCGCTGCCGCTGATGCCTGTGATCACGTTGAACCGGTCGCGCGGAATCCGCAGGTCCACGCCCTTGAGGTTGTGTTCCCGCGCATTGTGAATCCGGATCTCCCGTGAGGCGGTTACGCTGCCGGCCGGGCGCGGCTCGCGGGGCCCGGCTTCGCCAGAGCGCTTCGCCGTGGCAAGCCGCTCGCCCGTCGTGGGGGCCGCCGAACTGGGGGCGCCGCACCGCAGCGCCGCACCGGTGTGACTCCGCTCGCAGCACATCAGGTCCGCGACCGTGCCGGCACACACGATCTCACCCCCCGCATCCCCGCCTTCCGGCCCCAGGTCGATGACCCAGTCCGCGGCTCGGATCACGTCGAGGTTGTGCTCGATGACCACCACCGCGTGGCCCTGCCGCAGCAGTTCGCGCAGTGCGCCGAGAAGCCGGGAAATGTCCGCGAAATGCAGCCCGGTGGTGGGTTCGTCAAAAAGGAAAAGCAGGCGCTGCCCTTTCCCCTTGACGGTCTCGACCAGGCGCGCGGCCAGCTTCAGACGCTGCGCCTCGCCGCCACTCAACGTCGGCACCGGTTGCCCGAGCCGGAGGTAATCCAACCCTACGGCGACCAGCGGCCGGAGCGCCCGCGCCACGTCCTTATGCCCCGCAAAGTACGCACACGCCTCGCTGACGGTCATCTCCAGCACGTCCGCAATGCTCCGGCCCCCGTCTAAATGGACTTCGAGCACCTCCGGCCGGAACCGGCTCCCATCGCAGTCCGGGCAGCGAAAGTACACGTCACTCAGGAACTGCATCTCGATGTGCTGGAATCCGTTACCGCTACAGCCCGGGCAGCGGCCGTTGCCCGAGTTGAAACTGAATGTCCCTGGGTGATACCCTCGCTCCCGGGCCAGCGGCGCCGCGGCAAACAGCCGGCGAATGGCATCAAAAGCGCCCACGTAACTGGCCGGGTTCGAGCGTGTCGTCTTGCCGATCGGCGACTGGTCCACGAGCACAACGTCCACGACATGCTCGTGGCCGCGGATCTCCCGGTGCTCGCCGGGGAGGTCTTCCGGCTTGCCCTTGAGCTTGCGCAGCGCATTGAAACACACGTCCTGAACCAGGGTGGATTTTCCCGAACCGCTGACCCCGGTGACGCACACCAGGCGGTCGAGCGGCACGCACACATCGATGTCCTTCAGGTTGTGCGCCCGCGCGCCCAGGATCTCCAGGCACACGGGGGCGCCGCCCCCGTACCCCCGCCGGGAAGGACCATCGGCCCTTCCCGGACCTATCCCGATTTCATCATCCTGCGATTGCGCTGCGCAATCGCAGGATCGACGGCCGTTCGCGGATTCAGCCGGCGGGCCAAGTGACAGGCTCAAGGCTAGCGTCGTCCGCCGGCTGCATCCGCGAACCGTCATCGGGGGGACCGGGGGGACAAGTTCCCCCGGCTTGCCACGCCGAAGCGTCTGCACGAAGGCGGGCGGGGGCGCGGGGGTAGCACCCCCGCCCATCGCCTGGGTACCAACCTGCTTTTCTCCCCGCAGGTATTGCGCGGTCAGGGATCGCCGGGACTTGAGCAACTCCGGCACGCGCCCGAAAAAGACCACCTCGCCGCCGCGCTCGCCGGGGCCGGGCCCGAGGTCCACAACGCGGTCCGCCGCGCGAATCACCTCCGGGTCGTGCTCCACGACCAGGAGCGTGTTGCCGGCGTCACGGAGCCGGTGCAGAACCCGGATCAGCCGCCCCACGTCGCGCGAGTGCAGGCCGATGCTGGGCTCGTCCAGGACGAAAAGCGTATTGACCAGTGACGTGCCCAATGCCGTCGTCAGGTTGATGCGCTGCACCTCGCCGCCGCTCAGCGTCCGCGACTGTCGGTCCAGCGTCAGGTACCCGAGTCCGACCTCGACCAGGTAGTCGAGACGGGCGCGGATTTCGCGCAACAGCATCGTGGTCGCCTCGTCCAGCGGCGCGGGCAGCTTGAGCCCGGCAAAGAACTCACAGCACCGGTCGATCGGCAACAGCATGACGTCGTGCAGGGTCAGCCCCGATCCCGGACCGAGACGCCACAGGAGTGCCTCGGGTTTCAGCCGCGCGCCCTTGCAGACCGGACAGAGCTGGTAGTCCCGGTACCTGGACAGCAGCACGCGGATGTGCATGCGGTAGGACCGTCCCTCGAGCCACTCGAAGAAGCGTTTCACCCCGTACCAGGCCCCGTCCTCCCAGCGCCCCTCGCCGTCAATCACCCAGCGGCGCTGCTCGTCCGTCATGCCGGACCACGGCACATCGGTCGGAATGCCCCGCTGCCGCGCAAACTTGAGCACGTCGTCCTGGCACTCGCGGTAGCTGGCGGTCTGCCACGGCTTGACCGCGCCTTCGGCCAGCGTCCGGCTCGGGTCCGGCACGACCAGCCCGTAGTCCACGCCAATGGTCCGACCAAACCCGCGACAGGTCTCGCAGGCACCGATCGGCGAGTTGAAGGAGAACAGGTTCGGGATCGGGTCGCGATAGGTCAGGTCGCAGTCGGCGCAGTGCAACCCGGTCGAGAACCGCAGCGTCGCCAGGGCCGCGCCACCCGCGTCGAGCCGGTGCACCGTCACCCGCCCCTGCCCGATACGCAGCGCCCTTTCCAGGTCCTCGACCAGCCGCAGCCGCCGCGCGACCGCCAACCGTCCCTTGCTCTGGCAAACCTCCAGCGTCGAGGCCTGTTTGCCCAGAATCCGGGTGTAACCCTGCTTCTCAAGCGCCTGACGGACTTCCATCTCGCTGAAGTTGTAGGGGATGGGAACCGGGAACGTGACCAGCACCTCCGGCTCAGAAGCAGAGCCGCCGGCGCCGCCCGCGCCCCAGGCAGCCAGCACTTGGTCGAACACGCTGTCCGGCGTGTCGCGCCGCACCGGCTTGCCGCAACCGCCGCAGTGCAATTGCGCGCCCCGCGCGAACAGCAATTTGAGGTGATCGTTCAGCTCGGTCATCGTGCCCACCGTCGAGCGCGATGTCCGCACCGGGTTGGTCTGGTCGATGGCGATGGCCGGCGGGATGCCGCTGATGTGGTCGGCCTTCGGCTTGTCCATGCGCTCCAGGAACTGGCGCGCGTACGGCGAGAACGTCTCGACGTACCGGCGCTGCCCCTCGGCGTACACGGTGTCGAACGCCAACGAGGACTTGCCGGAACCGCTCACCCCGGTCACCACGATGAGCTCGTTCAACGGCAGGCGCAGATCAAACCCCTTGAGGTTGTTCTGCCGCGCACCCTGAATGTGAATGGCTTCGTGAGACATACTGACGGGTTTAGGATACCTCAACCGGCAGCCCGGAACCGCAAGATCGGCGCGGCCGGGAGTTGGTGTCATCGGGTGGCCGACTTGGGCGGGGCAGCGGTGAAGGGCGGCCGGGAGAGGAAGGTGGCGGCGCGGGTGTCGCCGAGTTTCTCCGCGGCCTGCAACTGCACGCGCGCCGCCTCGACATCGCCGAGCTTCAACAGCATGTCGGCTAGGCCGATACGCAGTTGGGCGTTGTCGGGATCGGCGACTGCGGCGGCTTGCACGTCCTTCACCGCGTCGTCGCGCTTGCCCGCGGCGGCTTCGAGTTGGGCCCGCGCTACATAGGCTTCGGCCGGCTTCTCGGCGCCCTTGAGCACCGCGTCAATTTCGTCAATGGCGCCGCCGATGTCACGATTCGCGAGTTTGATCTTGGCGCGGGCGAAACGGGCCTCCTTGGCCGTGGGATCAAGGGCAATGGCGGCGGCGGCGTCACTCTCGGCGCCGGGGTTGTCACCACTGCTCTGCCGCAGCAAAGCCCGCGAGCCGAGGGCCTCCGCGGACTTCGGGTCGGCCGCGACGGCGGTGTCGAGATCGGCACGGGCGCCGGCGGCATCGTTCTTCGTAGCCTTGAGGCTGGCCCGCAGGACGAGTGCGGGGGCATAGCGCGGGGCGGCGGCAATGGCTGCCGACACCTGCTGTTCGACCGCGGCGAGGTCGCCCTTCCTGGCTGCGGCGCGGGCGAGCTGCAGCGCCGCGTCGGCCTGCGCGCACGCATCGGGACTGAGCGCCTGGCTGGCTTCCTGAGCCGCCTTCGCCGCGGCAGCGGCTTCGCGGCGGTCCCGTACCTGCGCCGCGCGCTCCTCCCGTTCGGCGGCGCCAAGTTCGGCAGGCGCTGGCACCTGCGGCGCCTTCGTGACATCGATGTCCACGCGCACACGGGATGTCAGTGCCGCACTGTCGAGCAGGCGCACACCCTTGCCTCTGAAATCGCCGATGAAACGGATCACCCCCGGCGCGGATTCCACGACCGTGTCGGTGGTCGACATATCGTTTGTCGGCAGCAGGTAGCCGCCGAAATCGACGCAGAAATAATACTCGGCACCGCCGTCTCGCTTGCGCGAGGCCAGATAGACCGCGCGGCCGGCGCAGAACTTGAGCGACTTGATTCTGGTGTAGACGGGGCCGCGCACGCCGTCGATGGCGACAACGGCCGATTCGCCCTCGGGGCGCTCGATCCAGGCGACATGCTTGGAGTCGGAGCTGAAGGCGACGCAGGAGAACTGCCCGGTGCGGTCGATTCCGGAATCGAAGGGCTCGCTGGTGGCCACCTCTTTGCCGTCGACGATGATCACCGCCTTCTTATCGCGCGTATCCACCGCCGCCCAGCGCGTGCCGTCGGGCGACAAACTGCTCAGCCAGCCGGCATCGCTGAAATTCAACTCGACCGGCTTGCCGTCGAGGATCGCCGCCTTGGTCTTCTTTGCGGGATCACAGGCGCCGTACGCGATCCAGTGCGCGCCCCCGGAACTGAACACGAGGTGATGGTCGGTATCAGCGCTGCTTGCGGGGACGCCGAGGTCGCGGCCGTCCATATAGATGCGCCACAGGCCGGCAGTCTCGGCTTTCCATGTTACGTGCTTGCTGTCGGGCGAAAATGCGAGGGCGCTGACCTTGCCAAAGTCACCCTGCGACTGACCGTCCACGACGACGCGCCCGTGATCGCTGTCGGCGCCCTCGACGTAGGCGAGGCGCCGGCCGTCGGGCGAAACGGTGAGATCGCGACCGGGGTGGGCGAGCGCTGTGGCGTGGTCGCCTTCCATCAGCACCGGTTTGTCGTCCGACTGCACCGCGAGGTAAACCAGTTGATTGTCTCGCCAGCGCAGGTCGCGGATCGTTTTCATCTCTGTGCCGGGTTTGCCGTCCACATACACGGAGGTGCGGCTCACCGTCCCATCGCTGCTGTAAACCGTATACGCGAAATGCTGTCCATCCGGTGAAAATCCGCCGGCAAGCGAAACCATCCCGTCATGCAGCGGACCACGCTGACCATCCACGACGACGGCCGAACCTTCGTCACGAAAATCGGCCTCGTAGGCAAGACGGCGGCCGTCGGCACTGATCCGCAGATCGCTGGTAATATCGGGCACGGCCTCACCGATCTGGCGGCCGTTGAGGTAGGTGGCCCAAGGGTGGAGTTTTCGCTCGGCCAGGCTGTAGTCTTGGATTGCCCCCTTCCGGCGGACGAGCGCGAGGCTGGAGAAATCCGCGGTGTGAGCATTTTCGTGCAGGAGGCCGGAAAAGCCTGCGTTGACCCCGAGCGTGAGCTTGACGCCGTTGAGCCGAGCCTCCCCCGGGCCCACCAGCTCGAGCGGCTGCGGCTGGAAGTCACCGGCGTGGTCGAAATCCGGGTTCTTGCCCAGCACGCCCTCGATGTGTTTGAGGTTGCCTTCGGCCGCAGCACGGTCGGGCGAGTCGGGCGGAAGCGCCGCCAGATAGCGCTGGAAGGCCTCGCGGGCCTCGCCGTAGTGCTGGTCCATCAGCAGCGCTATGCCCAGGTCAAAGGCGTGGTCGCTCTTTTTCGGGTCGAGCGCAATGGCGCGCTTGGCTGCGGCTGCCGCCTCGGCAAAGCGGCCGACTCGCCGCAACACGTCGCCGCGCTGTCCCTCGACCCAGGCACTGGGTTTCCCTGCCTGTTCGGCCCGATCGCAGGCGGCAAGGGCAGCCTGGACGGCGGCGCTGAGCTCGCGGGCGAGCCGGCGATCGTAGTCATAAGGCAGACCCCAGCGGCTGTATCTTTCAGCCGCACGCATCGCCATCTGGACCCGCGTGTAGGCGAGGTTTTCGTAAGTCTTGGTGACGAGAGCCGGCTGCGAACTGCGCTTGAGGACGAAGTCGAGGCCGGCGAGGGCACGGTCATACTGACCAGCCTGGGCCCAGTCGACGGCCGCGACGCGGAGCTCCTGCTCGTTGGTCCAGTCGCCGTTCCACTTCAGTTTGCCCCGTTCGACACACGCCGTCCTGCGCTCTGCGATCACCGCGCAACCGAGGAAATCGAGGACTTTCCGACGCGGGCCAGCTTCACTCTCCAAGGCTTGTGTAAGGCGCGTGTCTGCGTCCTTGGCCTGCTCATCCGTTCGCGCGAGCCAGTCTTTCTCCACGGCGGCGACATCCTCCCCGCGCAGGGTGGCGGCGGTGGCGCGGTCAATGAGCCACGCGGCAAAGGCCTTGTTGCGCAACTGCACCGGCGCGCGAAGATCGAGGAGTTCGGCGGCGGCGGCGGGTGCCGGCCGGCTGGCGAGTGCTTCGCGGATGACGGTGAGCATCCCCTCCTCGTCGCCGGTGCGTTGCCGGTCGAGCGCACGGGCGAGCGCAATGCGCGTGCATTGCGGATCAAGCTCCACGGCGGCGGCAAGGATCTTGTCGGAGTCTGGGTCGGGATCGTGGTTGCCGGCGGCCGCGAGCTCGCGGATGCGGGCGACAGCCCTGGCGGCGTTGGCGTCGGCCAGTTCGCCGGCGAACTGCAGGTCGATATGCTTGCGCCAGTCGGTCGGGGAGGGTGAGCCGTCGTAGGGGGCAAGCCGCACGAGCTCGTCCACGAGGGTGACGAGCTTGAGGGCGTCGTGGCTGCGTCCGCCAAAGAGGTCGGCCTCAAGGCGCTCGGCGGTGTAGCGCTTGCCGTGAAACGTGTCCGCGAGCGACGCCTGCAAGACCGCCGTAAGGGGGTAGGCGGCGACGTTGGGTTTCCCTTGATCGGCGAGCGCCTGCTCCTCGCGCAGGCGGGCAAAAAACTGCCTGGGGTTGGGCAGACCATATTCCAGCGCCGTGCCGAGCATCACGTCCTCGAAGCGAAAATCGGGGGCGTCCGCTGCATCGTCAGTCATGAGGCTGAAAAAATCCTGCCAACCCGGGGCCTGTTTGTCGTCCGGCTCGAGGGCGGCGGCCGCCGCCATGAACGTTGCGGGAGGCGCGTAAATTTCGGGGTTGGGACCGAACGTGCAGTCTTCGCCGGCCTTGTCGGCGCGCCGCGCCTCTTGGCTGGCGTAAGCCCGGCTGGCATGCGGGGCCTCCATCCCGTAGCTTGCCAAGGCGAGGGCGCGAAAGGCCCGCGCGGTGGGCACGGTGGCGAGCGAGCGCGAGGCGAGACGCCAGGCGCGGGCGAAGCGGCCATCGTTTGCTGACGGCCATTCCGCGCAGTAGAGCGCCTCCTCCGCCTGCGCGAGGAGGCTGTCTTTCGCGGCGCTGCGTTCGGCAGCGGCCGCCACGGAATCGTCGGGGGTGAATTTCGCGAGGGATGTGTCGGCCAGCACTTGCGTGTAGAGAACGGCGAAATCCCGGAGCAGCTCGCGGCGCGGCGGCAGGGTGCGCAGTGCAAGCCAGCGCGCGCGCAGGGCGGCGGGAGCGTTGGCGCGGAAAACCTCCTCGGCATCGTCGGCCGCCGTGTCGCGCAGGCGCAGGGTGAGGTCGGCGCGAGGGCCGGCGTCGGTCGCAAGCTCGAGGGCGGCCGTGTAGCCCGCTGTGGCGTCGGAGACGGTGGCGAGCAAGTGCGCGCGGGCGAGCTGGAGATCGAAGCGGTCAGGAGCGAGCAGCAACGCACGGGTGTAGTCGGCGATGGCGGCCGTGACGAACGGCTGCGCATCGCCGGCTGCCTCGGCAGCCGGCGGCGTTGGTGCGGTCGCGGTGGGTTGCGTTGGCGCCGCCGCGGGTTTCGGCTCGGGAAGCTCCACCCAGCCGGCAATGGCGTCAGCCAGCCGTTCGTTGGCTTGGGCGCGGGCGATGTAGGCATCGAGGTAAGGGCGGTGCTTCGCGAGGGCTGCGGAAATCTTCGTGATTCGACCCTTGAGGTCGGCGTCCTGGTCGAGCGGTGGCAACGCGGCGAGCAACGCGGCGACCTCAGCGGGCGGCGGGGGCGGCGTCGGTTTTGCGGCGGTGGGCAACTTCGGCAGGGATCCATCGTCGGTGGAAAGAGGAAATTCGATCGGCGCACGGCCGGCGCGACACAGTTCCTCGACAACCTCCCGGTTGGCCGCCGCGGCCATCGCAGCGTTTACAGCCGGATCGGTTTCATAGCGCTCGCGCTGGAGGGCCGGAAAGGTCTCGAGCTTGGCACGAAACGCGGCGTCTGCCGGGAGTTGCCTGAGCGCGAGCTCAGCCGTGGCCGGAATGGCGGCGGGGTCGCAGAGCCTCAGGTTATCGAGCAGAGCCAGCCATGTGTCGCCGGATGTGGGTGCAAGTCGGACCGCCTGTCGCAGTGCCGCCGACGCTTGGGCGCCAAGTTCGACCCGGATGCGCGCATCAACAAAGAATTCCAGCGAGTGCGCGACGACCTCACCCCAGGCGCGACAAGCTGCCGCGTCGGTGGAGACTTCGGCCGGCTTCAATTTCTTCAGCGCTTCGAGCGCACTCTCCTCTTCTTCCGAGAGTGCAGCCACGACGGCCACCTCGCAGCGCACCTCGAAGTTCGCAGGCTCGCGTTGCAGCACGCCGTTGAGCAATTTGCTCGCTTCTTCGAAATCCCGGGTCTCCTTGAGTGACTGAAGCTCCTGGCGCCAGTCGGCTTTCTTTTCGGCGTCGGGTTCGGCGGCGGCGAACGCCAGTGCGCCCGCCAGCAGGAAGATCCCTGCGCCGGGAAGGATGCAGCGGGGTAGGCGAATTTTGGGGTTCATATCAGCACGAGGGTAGAGTGATAGGTGGGGCAATGCTGCCCAGTCTCCGTCGAACGTGGCCAGGAACGCGACGGCCCAGCCGCCGCGTTCCGTTGCCCGTTCCTGACCCGGTTACTGGCGGCAGCAGGCGGGCGGGCGCGGGATATTGACCCCGCCACTGCCGTGACGGATCGAGTGGGTTGCCGCGACTCCGACCGCCACGCTCATCCGCCCGGCCATCGGCGTCGCGATCGGTTCCTTGCCGTCAAGGACCATGTCGAGGAAGTCATCCGCGATGACCGGGTCGGCGCCGCCGTGCCCGCCCACCGCCGGCTTGATCGTGAGGTGCTGGTCGGCAATGTTCTTCCAGCGCTTCGAGCGGTTCCGGAGCTTCACGATCACGTTGGTGCCGTCGTCGACGTTCTCGATCCGGCCCTCGGTGCCGATGAACGTGTAGTTCCGGCAGTAGTCCGGCGTGTAGTGGCACTGCATGTAGGTGGCGTGGATGCCGTTTTCCATTTCCATCATGATGGTGCTGTTGTCTTCGACGTCGATCTCCTTGCGGAACACGCACTGGTTCATCCGATTCACCTTCCGCGTCGTCTCGTTGTACTGGTACTCGACGCACGTGCGCTTCTCCGCGCACTCGTTGCAGACCAGGTCGTTCGGCTTGTTGCCGCCGTAGTAGTCCAGGCTGCCGAACCCGGACACGCGCTTCGTGTACTGCCCGGTGATCCAGTGAATCATGTCGATGTCGTGCGACGCCTTCTGCAGCAGCAGCCCAGTCGAGTTCTTCGAGTTCCCGTGCCAGTCGTGATAGTACCAGTCGCCGCCAAAGCCGACAAAGTGCCGGCACCACACAACCTTGATCTCGCCGATCACGCCGGAGTCCACCACATCTTTCATGGTGCGGAAGATGTTCATGTAGCGCATATTGAAGCCGATCATGAACTTCTTTCCCGACTTCTTCCACGCCTTGAGCATGCGGTCGCAGCCCTCGGTCGTGATCGCCATCGGCTTTTCGCAGAACACGTGCTTCCCGGCCGCCAACGCCGCGCAGGCGTACTCCTCGTGCGTGAAGTCCGGACTGCACACCGCGACCGCATCGATGTCGTCGCGGGCGATCAGTTCGCGGTAGTCCAAGGTCGTAAACGCGTCCTTGTTGACTTCCGCCTTGAACGCGTCAAGCGCGTCCTGCTTCACATCCGCGCCAGCCACCAGCACCGACCGGCCACCGTCGGGCTTGTGCCACTGCCGCGCCAGACCACCGCGCCCGGTCACACCAATCACACCCACCCGAATCTGTGTCGTTTTCTTCATGCTTGTATTGCTCCTGCTGCCAAGGCTGACTGCGGGTCTATCTGGGCACCGGTTCTCCCGTGCCGAGCCCCGGCGCGGAACCGGAAACGAATACCATAGCTTGCGGGGGTGGAAAGGGAAGGCCCCAGACGAAGCGCCTCGGGGCAACAGGCCAGAGCCGGAGCAACTGCCCAGCCCCGACACATACGGCGACCATGGTGGTTTGACCCAAAAACATCCACCCGGAAACTTGACAACCCAACGACCGCACGACAAATTCCGTACTGGTGTTTTCACGAGTAAGGTTCCCGGTCTTGGGATTACCGGTCCCCGGCCGACAGCTTTCGTACCAGATACAGGGGACCAGGTGTTTTCTCCCTGCATTGGGAGGGCCACCGAGAGCAGGAAGTTCGCGCCATGGCTGAACTCAGGGAGTTGGTGGCCACCACAGGCCGCGTCCCTTATCAACAGCTCCTCGCGTTGCTGCGAACCTGCTCACCCACGGAGTTCACGCGCCAGGCGAAACATCCGCTGCTGGTTGGACACAAGCTGTACCAGGGCGAACTGGTGCCACGCCAGACGATGAAGACGGGCACCATGCGCTTCAACATCGTCCAGATCCAGGAAGAAATGGCCCGCCAGAAGCTTGCCCTCGAGGAGGCACGAAACGAGGAACCTGCGGCAGCCAGCCAGGAAGACAGCGTGGCACAGGCTATCTTCGTTCTGCGGAAGAAGCTTCCCTCCAAGACGCTTCCCAACATATTCACCATCGGCCGCGCGAGCGAAAACGACATCGTGATCGCCGACTATGCCGTCTCGAAGGCGCACGCACATGTCACCGTCTCCTTCAACTCGTACACCATCACCGACCTCAGCTCGACCAACGGCACGACCATCGAGAACCAGCCCGTCCAGCCCAACACACCCGCGCAACTGGCCGCAGGCACGACCATCCGCTTTGGGCGCCTCGGGTTCGTATTCATGCGACCCGTCGACCTCTACACCGCCCTGATGGCCAAACTGCACCCCGCATGACGTGCAGGGGTGTCGCCGTCGCGTCGCGTTGACCGTGCCAGACCCTCCGCGCGCCAAGTGCTGGTCGAAACGTTCAACACCCAAAACGCAACATCCAACATCCAATGGGGGAGGCAAGCGGTCGAATCGTTCGCCTGTCGATCCGTCACGCATGGGAGAACACGTACTCACACACCCACTCACCCCCATTCACCGCATCTTCCCCACCGGCGCCAGGTAGAGCACGAACTCCTCGTCGCCGTCCAAACGCAGCAGTGCGTCAACCGCCTCCTGGTCGTAAGCGCCGATAGCGCACGTGCCGGCACCAGGCTGACTTCATCGGTCAGCCAGCAATCAGGTCAAGCATCGGGCACGGGCACGGGCACGGAACCGGAGCCACTATGGGATGGCTGTGGTTTCTTGAAACAGCCCTGACGCCCCCCCGTCGCACCTTGCCGTATGCCGTGGGGAGACGCATATTATCAGAGGGTGATGCAGATTGCCCGTGCCCGTGGTGTCAGTTCAGTAAAGATGAGACAAGAGAACTCAGCGAAAAAGAGGTGCGCATGAAGAAGGGATTCACCCTGATTGAGCTGCTGGTGGTGATTGCGATCATTGCCATCCTGGCGGGGATGCTGCTGCCGGCGTTGAGCCAAGCGAGAGAGAAGGCGCGTCGGATCAACTGCGCGGGCAACCTGAAACAGATCGGGTTGTCTCTGCGCCTGTACTCCGGCGACTTCGGCGAGAATTTCCCGAACAACAACAACGAGACCGGGTTGAACCTTCTGTGCGCGCAGAGCTATCTGGTGAGCATGAAGATCTACACGTGCCCGAGCACGACCACCGGCGAAGCGTCGGCCTCCATTCTGTCGTCAGCGACGTTGGATTATGTCTACCGCGGCGGGTGGTCTGAGCAGCAGTGCGGGACGGCCACGGGCCTCGCGTTGGATATGCGAAACACGTCGTCGAACCACACGAACTTCGGGAGTGTGCTCTTCGGCGACGCCCACGTGAAGGGCTTTGCCGGTTCCCAGTGGAGCAGCAAGGACAATACGCACAACACAGGCGGTTGGCCGGACGATCCGCACACTTGACCGCGGCAGTGTGGCGGATGGGCGCTGCTTGATGTCCACGGCCTTGCCGGTCTCCGTACGAGCGGGACCGCGACGCCCCCCGCGCGTCGTCAGGACTTGTTGCCGGTCGCCTTCTGCTGCCCAGCGTCCGGCGCGACCGCCGTATCGGCGAGAACCGTCTCGGCGCTGGCAGGCCCGCCGTCGGACTCTGTCGCTGCAGTGATCGCCGTCGCCGTAGGACACGCCGCCGGACCCTCTGTGGCCTTGCCGCAGGCCTGGCGAATCGCGTTCCCCGCCTCTTCACGCTTCGACAGGTCCATCGGAATCGTCCGCTGGATGGAATCGTCCGGCTGCTCCTTGAGCGGGACATTGCCGATCACGTAGAGGAACGGGAAGTTCTCGCGAAGGTACTTCTCGAGGGAGACGACCGTCGGCCCATACCCCTTGTGGTAAATGAAGTACTCCAGGTCATGGGCCAGCTTGGCCGTGCTGTCGTAACGCTCCGCTTGGTCAAGCGCCAGCATCCGCCGCATAATACCCCTCAAGTCCGGATTCACGGTCTTCGGCAACAGTTCCCAGTTCAGCCATCCCTCCTGCGCCGTGGCAATCACCTCGGCACCGTCGCGAAACCGGGCCTTCTCCAGAGCCAGCAGCTCAAAAAGCACCAACCCCAGCGAATAGATGTCCGACCGAAAGTCCACCGGCTGCCGTTGTGCCTGCTCGGGCGACATGTAGTACAACTTGCCCACCAGACTGCGCTCCTGCAGCGGAATGATATTGTTCGCCGCCTTCGCGATCCCGAAGTCCCCGAGTTTCGGTAACCCCTCGGTGGTGATCATGATGTTGTTCGGGCAGACATCCCGGTGCACAATGTTCAGCGGCATGCCCTTGCGATCCTGCCGCGAATGGGCGTAGGCCAGCCCGCGCGCGATCCGGCTGGTGATGAATACGGCCAGTTCCGTCGGCACCGGTTGACTGGAGGCCACGTGAAAACGGATAAAGTCGTGCAACGATAACCCGTTGACGTACTCCATCACGATGAAGTATGCCCCCTGCGCATGCCCCAACTGGTAAATCTGCACGATGTTCTCATGCACCAGGTCGGCAACCAGCTTGCCCTCACCGATGAACATGTCGATGAACTGGTGGTGCTTGCAGAGAGTGGGCAGGATGGTCTTGATGGCCACTTTCTTGGCAAACCCATGCGCGCCCAACTGCGTGGCCTCGTAGACCGTGCCCATGCCGCCCTTGCTGATCTCGCGGTCAATGCGACACGTGTAGCGATCGTTGATTTCGCTCTGCATGACGCCTGCTCAGTCCCTATGCGTAAACAGTGTACCACGCACCCGCCAGCCAGACTCCCCGGATCGCCCTGCCCGAGTTAACTATACGCGACTCCCAAGCGCAAATCAAGGCTCTCTGCCCCCACCCCAGGGCTGTTTCAAGATCCGGCGCCGCGTCTCGGAAGGCCACGCCTCCGCGCACACC
>Ga0156402_1350_pt1 | contig 29859 bp, 20 predicted proteins | sample RifOxyA3_FD_108045 | JGI IMG/M metagenome (GOLD analysis project Ga0156402, IMG submission 108045) | Lentisphaerae bacterium RIFOXYA12_64_32 | reverse complement strand
CTGGCTTCGTGCAACCACTTCGCCGGGACACGTCGGTCCCGCGGATGTCGGAGCGAGCCGCTCCGACCACTTTGCGCGAGAATCCCTGCAACGTGTCGTAGGTTGAGTCAAGTACATAGCCCTATCCGCAAACGTATCTGTGGGAAGATACATCCTGGCAAGTGCCCCCGCAAACATGGGTGCTCTTGTGCAGCGCAGCCTGCGGCCACGCGCCGGCCCGATTACTCAGGGCTGTTTCAAGATCCGTGACCGTCGCGTGCGGTGAGTACCCCCGGCGTGTCCCCACGCCGGGGGGGGCGGCCTGAGGACAGGCCGCCCCTACTTGGTGTGCGCGGAGGCGTGGCCTTTCGAGACGCGGCGCCGGATCTTGAAACAGCCCTGCCGTTCACTTCCCGAGCGTGTCGCGGATGTAGGTCTGGATGGCGTGGCAGTCGGGCGGGAGCACGACGCAGCGGGTGGGCAGTTTCATCAGGGCGTCGAGCGCCGGGTGGCGCGCGACGTCCGCACCGAGCGCCTGCACGATGGCATCCTTGAACTTGGCCGGGTGCGCAGTGGCGAGGCAGAGCGTGGGGGTGTCGGCTGAGAGGTGCCGCTCGGCCACGGTCACGCCGACGGCCGTGTGCGGGTCGAGCAGGTACCCGAACTCGCGGTAATACTTGCGGATCGTGGCTGCGGTCTCCGCAACCGTGCCGCGGCCGGCCGCGATCGCAGGCTCCTGTCCCGCCACCTGGATGCGCCCGTTGACCGCGAACTCCTGCATCAGCCGCCGCACCGCCGTCGCGTCTTCGCCCATGCGGTAGTACAGGTACCGCTCGAAGTTGCTGGCAATCTGGATGTCCATGGACGGACTGGTGGTGGGGTACACGTCGCCGCACTGGTACGCGCCGGTGTTGAAGAAGCGCGCCAGGATGTCGTTCTCGTTTGTGGCCAGGATCAGGCGCCGGATCGGTGCGCCCATGCGCAACGCCACGTACCCGGCAAAGATGTCGCCGAAGTTCCCGGTCGGCACGCACACCTGCACGTCGGCCGCGCCCGTGCGCTCCATGACCCGGAACGCGCCGTGGAAGTAGTACACAATCTGCGCCAGGACCCGCGCCCAGTTCACCGAGTTCACCGCACCGAGCCGGTACTGCGTCTTGAACGGGATGTCGTTGAAGATTTCCTTCAGCACGCGCTGCCCGTCGTCGAACGTGCCGGTGATCGCGATGTTGTGCACGTTCTCGTCCAGAATGGTCGTCATCTGCCGCTCCTGGACGGGACTGACTTTCTTGTGCGGGTGCATGATGAAGATGTGGATGTTGGCCTTGCCGCGCACCGCGGCGATGGCCGCACTGCCCGTGTCGCCGCTGGTCGCGCCGACCACGTTCAGACGGCTGCCCGTCCGCGCCAGTACGTGCTCGAACATGTTGCCGAGCAATTGCAGGGCGATGTCCTTGAACGCCAGCGTGGGCCCGTGGAACAGTTCGACCACGTGCACCGGCCCGGCCGGCACGACCGGCACCAACTCGGGGTGCGTGAACGCGACGTAGCTGCGGGCAATCAGGTCCTGCAACGTGGCGCGGGGGATGTCGTCGCCGACGAACGGTTGCAGGACCTCGAGCGCGAGTTCGGCATAGGAGAGCTTCCGCCACGCGGCAAGCCTGTCGGTGACGTTGGGGATCGCCTGGGGCAACAGCAACCCACCGTCCGTGGCCAGGCCCATGAGAACCGAGTCCTGGAAGCCCATCGGCGGCGTCTCACCGCGCGTACTGATGTAGGTGGCGGAATTCATGACCCTCTTCTGGTTTCACTTGGGGTCAGGCCTTGGAATTTGTAATTGGCCGGCGGCCAATTACAAATTCCAAGGCCTGACCCCACTCGGATCCGCAACTCACACCTGCATCAGTTCTTTTTCCTTGGCTGCCATGGCGGTGTCGATCTGCTTGATGAAGTCGTCCGTCAGCTCCTGGATGTCCTTCATCATCTGGTCCAAGTCGTCTTCGGTGATCTTGGAGTTCTTCTGTCCCTGCTTGGCCACGTTGTTGGCATCGCGCCGGACCGCGCGCATTTCAACCCGCGCCGTTTCGGCACGGGTGTGGACGACCTTCGAGAGATCCTTGCGGCGCTCTTCGCTCAGTTCCGGGATGGGCAGACGGATGACGCGCCCGTCGCTGACCGGGCTGATGCCGAGCGCGGACGCCTGGATCGCCTTCTCGATGTTCTTGATCGCGTTCTGGTCCCACGGCTGGATGACCAGCAACCGCGGCTCCGGCGTCGTGATGCCGGCAATGTCGCGCAGTCGCGTCTGTGTGCCGTAGTATTCCACCATGATGCCTTCGACCAGGCCTGGGGATGCTTTGCCGGTTCGCACCGCCGCAAAGTCCTTCTTCATGGCCTCCAGCGCATCGGACATCTTCTTGTCGACATAGTCCAGCAGGTTATCAACAGTTGGTTCCATGGCGCAGTCCCCCTTTCGCAATCGTCGTGAGAACCTTGTGAGTCTCCGTTCGGGGTCAGGCCTTGGAATTTGTAATTAGTCGGTCGACCAATTACAAATTCCAAGGCCTGACCCCGTGGGCTTCAAACTGACCCCGTGGGCTTACCCGACGGCCGTTTCGCCCTCACTGACAAGGGTGGCACGGCTCAGGTCGCCCTGCACGATCCGGCGGAAGATATCCTTTTCCTCGAAATCGAAAACCACGATCGGAATGCCATTGTCCATGCACAGCGAGAAGGCGGTCGAGTCCATGACGTTCAGGCGCTGTCGCAGCGCGTCGGTGTAGGAGATTTGGCGGTACCGGGTCGCGTCGCGATTCACCTTCGGGTCAGCGGAGTAAACCCCGTCGACTTTGGTGGCCTTGAACAGGCACTTGGCCCCGATCTGGCAGGCGCGCAGCGCTGCCGTCGTATCCGTGGTGAAAAACGGGTGACCGGTTCCGGCCGCGAAGATCAGCACGCGACCGGCGGCCAGGTGGTCCAAGGCCACCACCTGGTCGAACGGCTCAATGATCCCGGTCATGGCGATCGCGGACTGGATGCGGGTGGGAACGCCTTGGTTCTCAAGGGCTTCACGCAGCGCCAGAGCGTTGATCACGGTCGCCAACATGCCCATGTAGTCGGCGCAGGTACGGTCCATGCCGCGGCGGCTGGCCGTCAGGCCTCGGAAGATATTGCCGGCACCGATCACCAGCGCCAATTCGACGCCCAAGGCGCGGAAGTCCCGCACCCGCGCGGCCACGTGGCTGACGGCGTCCGAGTCGACGCCGGCAGACTCGCCGCCCTTCAGCAACTCGCCACTGAGCTTAAGCAGGACCCGACTGCAATCCAGTTTTGCCATGCGCCGCCTCGCAGCTTCGGCAGAGATCAGACGCTCTCGCCGACCTGCCACCGCACAAACCGTTTCACCTTCAGATTGGGCGCCACCTTGGTCAGGGACTTCTTATCGTCCCGGATCCAAGGCTGCAGCATGAGGCAACTTTCGTTGTACCACTTGCTGATCTTGCCTGTGACGATCTTCTCGATCATGTTCGCGGGCTTGTCGCCAACCTGGGCCGCCGCAATTTCCTTCTCCTTGGCCAAAACCTCGGCGGGCACGTCCGCCGGCCCGACAAACCGCGGACTGAACGCGGCGATGTGCATGCACGCGTCGCTGAGCAGCTTGGGGTCGGTTTCGCCGGCAGCGTCGATCAGCACGCCGATCTTCCCACCCATATGCATGTAGCAGGCAAAGGCGCCGTCCGTCTGCCAGCGAATGACGCGCCGAACCTGGATGTTCTCGCCCAGTACGTTGATCAGGTCGGCCAGGGCGCCCTTCTCGGCTGCCACGACCTGCGCGGAGAGGTCGCCGTCCACACTGTAACTGGTCGCCACCCGCTGCGCCAGGGCCTTCTCATAGGCCTGAAACTTCTCGTTGGTGGCCACGAAATCCGTTTCGCAAAGGACCTCCACCAACGCCACGACGTTCTTGTCCATAGAGACCACCACACGGCCTTCCTTGGCCGTACGGGTGGCTTTCTTCTCCGCTTTGGCCATTCCGGCCTTGCGCAGGCCCTCGACCGCCTTCGTCATGTCGCCATCGGCGTCTGTCAGGGCCTTCTTGCAGTCCATCATGCCGACGCCGGTCTTCTCCCTTAATTCCCTAACCATTTCCGCGGTGATCGTTGCCATGGGTTCCTGCTTATCCTTCTGCTGGGTGTTGTCGCCTGTGATGCGGTGCGAGCCGCACCGCCCCCGCATCGGCCGGGAGCCAGGTGGGACGCACCGCGAGCCGGGGCCCGACATTACTGTACCGCCGCGGCCTTCTCAACCTCGTCGGCCGAGAGCTCGACCGGTGCAGGCGCTTCCACGGTGGCTGCAGCAACCGCCTCGACCGGCGCCGCGTCGGCTTTGGCGTTCGTCTTCCGCGCCGCCGGCACCGGCTCGTTCCGGTCCTTGCTCCGACTCTGGCGTCCCTCCTCGATGGCCGCCGCGAGCGTGTCGATAACCACCTTGATGGCGCGCAGCGCGTCGTCGTTGCCCGGAACAACATACTCGATGAGCTCGGGGTCGGAGTTCGAGTCTACGATTCCCACCACCGGAATATCGAGCCGGTTCGCCTCGCGCACCGCGATCGCCTCACGCCCGGTGTCCACAACCACCATGATCGACGGCAACCGGCCCATCTCGGCGATCCCGCCCAGCGTCCGCTCGAGTTTCTCCAGGATCCGCCGCAGCTTGGCCATTTCCTTCTTGGTCAGTTTCTCCGTGCTGCCTTCCGCGGTGATCTCCCGCAGCTTTTTCATGTACTGGATACGGGTTGTGATGACCTGGTGATTGGTCAACACGCCACCCAGCCAGCGGTCGCACATGAAGAACATGCCGGTCCGCTCCGCGGCCTCGCGCACCACTTCCTGCGCCTGCCGCTTCGAGCCGACGAACAACACGCTGCCGCCACCCGCCACGGTCTTGGTGAGGAAGGAACAGGCTTCCGCCAGTTGGCGCATGGTGATGGTCAGGTCGAAAATGTTGATGCCGTTGCGCGCCCCGTAGATGTACGGCTTCATCTTGGGGTTCCAGCGCTTCGTCTGGTGCCCGAAATGCACTCCGGCTTCCAGCAAGTCTGTGATCGCGATCGTCGCCATGAAGTCTTTCCTTCCTTTGACTGTCGGATGCTTTGCAAGTCGGGCGATTTGCGTCGCACGGCCCGAACCGTACAAGGGTTCGGACCGGTACTGTCCCCTCGCCAGACCGAAACATCTGTTGAACCAAGTGTGCGCCGTCGGGCTGGGACCGCCCGCCCTGTGCCCCAGGCACAAGGTCTACGGCGTTGCTCAGGCACGAAACCTGATGGCAAAACCGTTTACTATACCACCGGATAGGGCGGAGACAACTCCAAAGGTGCGTCTGCGGGAGAGCCCGCGAGGACGCGGGCGCTCCAAAGTCAGACCCCGTGCCAGACCGTGGAGCGCCCGCGTCCTCGCGGGCTCTGGGCGCCTTCAGTTTCATGGGATTGGCGGGTGCATGTCTGTCCGAGCCACGCGTCACCGCGAACCTTCGCCTGGCACAGCACCCAACAAAGCAGGCCCTGAGGTCGGGGTTCCGTCACGGCGCAGAGGACAAGGGCCAGTGCAGCGGCCGGTTGATCTCAGCCATCTGCTTGATGCCCAGATAGCCCACGATGGACACCGCCAGCATGCCGTTGCTGGTGGTGCGGCCGCAGCCGCCGGTCGGAGCACGGTCGAGGAAGTCGTGCCAACCGCGCTCGACGCTCCAGCGCCGGTCCATGACTTGCAGCCAGTCCTGGAACTTCGGGTCCGGACCGATGGTGTCGAGGTACTCGGCGAAGAGCCAGTAGGCGTAGGGTCCGACCCAAAACTCGAGCGGGTACTCGTACTTCTTGCCCTTGATCACGCAGTCGTCGGTGAGGTAGCGGTACGCCTTCTTCGTCGCGGCGGCGGCGGCCTGCGCCGACTCCTGCCGGCCGGCCAGGCGGTCCGCGAGGTAGCAACCGAAGAAGCCCTCGCCGATGTACATGTTGCCCAGGAACGTGTGGCAACCACCCTCGACGACGTCCCCACACTGCCAGTCAAACCAGCCGTTCGGCTTCATCCTGGCCTCCGACCACTTGACCGTGTTGTCGAGCACCGGCCACCAGGCCTCGGGAACCGTCTCGCCGAGCGTCTGCAGGGCATACGCGTAATAGGAGAGTCCGGACAAAGCGCGGCCGAGGTACACGTCGCACTGCCGGCCCTCCTGGTGATACGTCACCTGCGTGACCTTGCCGTCAGCGCCCTCGTTCAGCCGCAGATGCCGCATGACGCCCGACACGCCGTCGGAGTCCTGCAGCGCATGGGCAACCAGGTAGTCGCCGGCGCGTTTGCACGCCGCGCTGAGCTTCACGGCGTAATCGCGTTTCTCCGGTGAGTCCTTGAAGTACAGCAAAGCGTACACCAGCGCCCGCATCCATTCGCCGATCTGGTTCGAGTCGTACGAGCCGAACGCCTCGGTGCGGCCGCCCTTGCCGATGCCCTCGTCCGCGAGCTCGTTTGTCCACGTGATGGCCGCGCCGCTCGGCGCCTGCATGCGCGACATCATGTGGTTACAGCTGTCTTCCAGGAGCCACTCGGTGAACCGGCAGCGGTCGGCGTCGCCCGTCTTGCGGAACGCTTCCGCTGCGAGCGCCAGCCCGGTCACGCCCGCCTCGTTCCCTTCCGTGTGTTTGCCGGTCGTGCGCGCGAAAAGCCGGATGAACTCCGAATACGTCTCCTTGCAGAGCGGATCGTAGACGTGCGGCAGCGCGATCGCCGTGCCGCACATCACGTCGCCGTACAGCAGGTCGCGTACCCACATGACCATACCCGTGCGGATCGACAGCACCGTAAAGGTCATGCTCTCGTCGGCGCGGCGGATATAGAAGTCGTCGGACCCGACCCGGCCGCCAAGCAACGACGTGCCGCCGCGCATTACGTCGGCAACGGCCAGGTAGTAGCCCGCCGGCAGGCTGCTGACGTCGATCTGGGTCGTGACCCGCGTCACCTGTGCCGCGGGCACTACCTGCCCGAGCTTCGCGGTCCGGACCGTGTCCTGACCGGAGAAGACTTCGTGCAACCGGAACTGCAGGTCATCGTCTGCCGCCAAGGCCAACTGGCCGGTCGTCTCGATGACCAACAGTGCCGGCAGTTGCGCCGTGCCCGAGTCCAGCAGTACCACCTGGTCGCCGGTGTCGGCGCGAGCGCCGCCCCACAGGCCCACGGCCGCCGAATCGGGCGGCAGTTGCGACAGCTCCTTCTTGAGATTGCAGAGCTGGAAGCCGCCGATCTGGAACGTCATCTCGTCGCCGTGCTTGTAGTCGCTCTCGCACAGGAAGAAATGGACCCGGTCAACGGCGTTCATCTGCGGGAAGTCACGGATCCGGTGCGTCACCTGCACCCACGGGCCGGCGCGGAACGGCGGCAGCTGCTCGTTGATGCGGCCCTGGCCACCGCTCCAGAGGATGAACCGCAAGTCCAGGGGCCGGTCCAGCGCCGTCTCGCACCGGATCCAGTACTGGACAGCGTCGAACCCCGACCAGTCCAGCGGCGGATTCGGCCGGATCTCGAACGAGGGCCAGCCCATCGAGTACTGCGCTTCGTTGAAGTGATCGATCTTGACCTGGAACTTGAAATACGTGCCGCCCCACGGCCCCGGCGTGTCGGAGACCGTGAGACTGCCCTCCTTGCCCCCCGAGTTCTGCCACGGCAAACCAAAGAGGTCCGCCAGGCTCTTGGTCCCCTCGGGTACCGGCTTCTCGATCCAGCTCTGCCACGGCAGCAGTTTCTGGGCTGAGCCCGGCAGTGCGGCCAGCACGAGTGCGAACATCGCGGTCCAAGTACGTCGCATGTGTGGACTCTCCTCTGTTCCCAAACCGTGTCTGGCGCGCCGGCGGCCGACGACGGCCCGTGTCATACTCATCGCCCCTGTGCCGTCGAATATACCGTTCTAAACGGACCCTGCACGCGCCGCGACTCGACTGCCCCAAGGCGCCCGCCCGTGCGGCCGCTCTACGCCCAACGCAACGGGACGGGACCGTCCCGATCCCACGAATGTCGGACCGGGACGGTCCGACCACTTTGTCGCCAAGGCCGGCCAAATGCCGTGCTGTGGACGGCCGTCGTCCCCTTGCCGCACTTGCACGGCTCTGCCACTTGCAGTCGGTCTTCGGCGCGTGTACCTCTTATGTCAGGCCTGTGGCTCCGGGTCGTTTGTGCGAAAGGAACTTCACCATGCGCATCACCGGCAAGCGGATCCTGATCACCGGCGTCACGGGCATGATGGGGCGCGCGCTGGCAGAGCACTTGGCGCCGGACAACACGGTCTGGGGCGTGGCGCGGTTCTCCGAGCCGGCACTGCGCGCCCGATTCGAGCGTCAGGGCATCCGCTGCCTCGCCCTTGACCTGGCCAGCGGCGACCTGGCCACGCTGCCGCAGGACGTCGACATCCTGCTGCACTTCGCGGTCGCGTGGTCGCTGGCGCCGAACGCGGCGCTCGACTTCAACGGCCAGCTGGTTGGGCGCATCCTCGACCGGTTGCCGGCCCTGGAAGCCTACGTGCTGGGCTCGAGCGTGGGCGTCTACACCGGTGGTCCCAGCCGGTACGACATGACCGAGGAGACGCCGACCATTCCCGGGGGAGTGTACGGCACGGGCAAGCTCCTCGGCGACACCATTGCCACGTACATTTCGCGATGCCGCGGCCTGCGGGGAGCGCTCCTCCGCTACTGGTTTCCCTACAGCGACGAGCCAGGCGTGCCGCAGAACTACTACGAAGGCCTCATCGCCCGACTACGGAAAGGCGAGACCTTCACGCTGCCGCGCGACCTGCCCGGTTGCCAGCAGCCGGTGTTCATCGATGACCTGGTCCGGATCACGCTGGACAGCTTGCGCTTCGCCACGCCGGAACCGTTCATCCTCAACGTCGCCGGCCAGGAACGGCTGACGCTCAAGCAGGTGCTGGAAACTGTGGGCGATGTGTTCGGAATCGCGCCGAAGCTCGCGTTTGACGGCAGCGGCAAGTCCGACCTGCTGTCAGGCTCCTACGATCTCGCGAAGCTCGCCGCCACCTGCGGCCTGGGAACCGTGCCTTTCCGCGACGGCCTGACCCGACTGCGCGAGCGCATGGGCCAGGCAGGGGCTTGAGGCGCGGCACACATCACACCTCCCCGCGAACCGCGTGTCCTTGCTTCACGCACCGCGGCGCCCCATCGACGCAAGTCGCCCGCGCAAACGCGGGAACTCCAGGGAACGCCACCTTCTCCCGACGCATCGCCACCCTATGACGAAATGACGCGCTTTCCCAACCATTTGGTTGTATTGTATACTGCTTTCCAAGTCGTGATCGCCGGCCCCCAAGGCGCGTCCCGAAAGGACACTGAGGCCATGAACAAGAACCGAACGGCACACCTGATCCTGGCCGCGACGCTCGCGACGGCCGGCTGGGCGGCAGACCCGGCTCCGGCCTGGAAGCCCCTCGCGCCCATGACGTCGGCGCCGTTGACGGCGCCGCACCAGCCGACGCTCGTCACGGACCTGGTGAGGGACGGCCACACGTGTGCGGTGCTGCTCGTGCCCGACGCGCCCGCCTACGCGGCCCTGGCCGATGCCGTGGGCCGGAAGCTCGACACGGCGCTGGGCGTCGCGCTGCCGCGGGTGCCGGAGGCGCAGTTCACGCCTGACGGCCGCACGCTCATCCTGTACGGCAACGTGTTCACCGGCCCGCTCGTGCGCCGGCTCTATGCGAACCACCTGGTCTGCGCCGACGGGGCCTTCCCCGGCACGGGCTACGAGCTGCGCACCGTTCCGAACGCCCTCGATTTCGGCGCCAACGTCGTCTTCCTCGGCGGCTCGACTGCGGACGGGGTACTCGCGGCGGCGGATGCCCTGGTCAAGGGCCTCGCCCCGGCGGACGCGGTCACGCTGCCGCACCGCGTCGAGTGCCGGCCCTCCGACTACGCTTTGCCCACACCGCCGACCGACGCATCGATCAAGACCGCCGTGAGCGATCTGCAGAAGGTGTTCGACGGCTTCGGGCGCAGCGGGCACGACAAGCTGGCGTCGGCCAGTGCCCGGCTCGGCGACGCCGCCCGGGGTTACCTGCTGACCGGCGACGATGCCTTCGGTCGGCTCTACGCCGCCCTGCTGACGCCCACGGCCGAGTTCTACCAACACACCCACGCCGAACCGCCGACGTTCCAGATCCCGGACCTGGTCATGGGACTGGACCAGGTCGAAGAGTCGACCGGCATGACACCGGAGGACCGACTCCGCGCCGCGGAGTGGCTCCGCGTCATCGCCGAAGACACGATGAAATTTTGGGAAATGCGGAACCCAATCCGGCTCTACGCCGCCGGGACGCTCGGCCCGATCTGGAACCACGAGACGCACCCGGCGCTCGGCATGGGCCACGCAGCCCAGTACCTGCGCACGCACTACGAGGTTCCCGCAACGGCCTACTGGGAAGCGGTCGCCGACCACCTGTTCAAGGGCCAGGTGAACGTCGACCAGCCGCTGGAAGACTCAGCCAACTACCAGTGGCTCGTACACCAGCACATGACCCGGTACGTCCTGGTCACCGGCCGGCTGACCGAGCTCTTGACCGGCAACGGACTGCGCCAGCACCTGGAATACGCGATCGCCTCGCACAACAACCTCGGGTGGGAAGCGACGCATGGCGATGCGTGGGAACCGCTGGGCAGTATAGCCGGGGCCAGCTTCGCGGTCGGTGCGGCCATTTTCGGTACCCCGCGCTACGGGTTCATGCTCGACCTGATCGGCCGTCCGTCGAGCGCGAGCCTGTGGCAGTTCGCCGGAGTCACCCCCAGCGAAGCTCCCGCCGATCACGTCGGGCTGCGGCTCTTCACGGTTCACCCCGACCGGGTCAAGGCGTTCGGCATCGAGGGCATCGCTCCGGACCGCGTCCTGGACAAGGCCGTGTTCCGCAGCGGCTGGGACCCGCGCGACGAATACCTCATGCTCGACGGTCTGAACGTCGGCAACCACAAGCACGTCGACGCCAACGCCATCATCTCCTTCGTCAGCAACCGGCGGCTCTGGCTGACCGACATGGACTACATCCGGTCCGCGCCGAAGCACCACAACTCGATCGCTGTGACCCGCGACGGCATCGCACCCGATCAGCGCCCAGCCAGCCGCGGCAGCGCTCAAGTCATTGCCGCGCCACCTCTCGCTGCCGAACGGGTTGCCAGCGCTGCCGGTGACGGGATGGCGCTGACCCAGACACGCCTCAGCGACTACGCCGGGCTGGACTGGCAGCGGAACCTGTTCTGGGTTGCCGGCAACGGTATCGTGGTCATCGACGAGTTGACCGCACGGCAGGCCGGCGATTACGTCACCCGCAGCACCTGGCGCACGCTCGGCGAGGCGGACCTGGTCGGCCAGGCTGTGCACGCGCGCCAGCGGGGCGAGCTCCGGCGCGGCAACAAGTATCTCCGGATCCTTGAGGACGCCGGGCGCACCGCGGTCGAGCTCACGCACCGCGACGCCAGGATCGCCTTCACACAGGATTTCGCCTCTGGTCAACACAGCGTCAACATCATCGCCAAGGGCCGTGACGGAAGTTCGGACTCGCTCTTCCTCCAGTTGGATGACGGCGCGCCCATGGACTACCACATTCCGCAGAAAGACTACGGCGACAGCGGCGGCAACTGGGACCACAGCGCTGCCAACAAACCTCTGACCGTCGAGACGGCGGGGCCGCACCGCCTGACGCTCACGCTCCGGGAAGGCCCGGGGCCACGGATCGACGCGATTGCCTTCACCGCGCCCGACGGACGCGTGACTCGACTGGAGGCCGAGGACTTGGTGAAGGGGGACATTGAGACCGTCGAGGAGCCGGAACAGCATCTCTTCCTCGTCAACGGCGACGGTTCCCCTCTGACGCTCAAGGAGCAGTTCGACTACGGGCACGGTGGCGCGGATGGCTACTATACCCGCTACGCCTTCGCGGCCCCTACGACCAGGATCATCACCCAAGCCAAAGACCAGCACCTCAATGTCGGCGACGTCCTCCGGTACGCCAATCTCCTGCACGTCGTGGCCGGCGATCCGGCCGCACCGCGCGAACTGCGCCGGCTCGGGGACCAGCGCGCCTGGATCGCCGGCGGCGTGGAACCCGTTCTTGTGGCCATCGGCGGCCTGACCTCGCCGGGCGCCAACGGGATCGCCACCGACGCCCAGGCACTGCTGGTCACGCCGCGCGGTCTCGTGGCGGCCAACGCGCGGAAGGTGCGACTGGCCGGGACGGAGTGGTCGGCGCCTGAGCCGCAGTCCCTGGCAATCACGTTCGGCAAGGGCCAGGAGGGGCTGGCCGCCCTGGATCCCGCGCAGGTCCGCACAGCCCTGCAAGCGCTCTACGCCGACACGGCGCCGGCACCCGCGCCGGTACCGTTGCGCTCCCTGGATGCGCCGGTCCTCGCCGCGGGCAAGGAGTACGTGCGGCCTGCACCGATCACCGCCCTGGCGGCGGGCAACGGCCTGATCGTGACCGGGGACGAGAAGGGCCGCATTACGGCACTGAAAGCCGACGGCACGGTTGCCTGGGAGCAGGACGCCAAAGCCCGAGTCCGCAGTGTGGCTCCAGTTCGCCGCGCCGATGGCATGGACTGGGTCGCGGGCACCGCCGCGGGCGACGTCATGCTCTTCGGCCCCGACGGCACGCCGCGCTGGACCTACCGCTGCGAGGATTACCACAGCTCTCACGGTTCTGTCGGCACCGTGTTCGGCGCAGACCTCGATGGCAACGGTGAGCAAGAGACGATCGCCGGCAGCGACAATTTCCACTACCACGCTTTTGCGGCGGACGGCAAGTTGCTCTGGCGCACCGAGACGGTGCACCTCTCGACCGTCGGCTGCGCGGCCGATTTCAACGGCGACCGGCACGAAGGCGTGGTCGCCGGGACGGTCTACTACTGGCCCAAGCTCCTGAGCGCGGACGGCAAGATCCTGGCCAACTTCGCCGGCGGCCCGGTCACCTCGGCGGTCGCGGCGACCGACCTGGACGGCGACGGGAAGAGCGAAGCGCTAGTCGGGATGGAAGACTGCTTCGTCCGCGCCGCCAAGACCACGGGCGGCTGGATGTGGCAGGCCAATGTCGGCGGCACCCCGACCGCCATCGTGCCACTACCGGGCAAAGAACCACGGCTGGCGGTCTCCACCGATGGATTCGGCGTGGCCTTCCTCGACGGCAAGGGCACGCGTGTCGCGTATGCGGCCCTGCCGCAGGCCGTGCCCGGGCTCGCGTTGGCGGGAACACAGCTTGTGGCGCCCTGCGAAGACAGCCAGGCGTATCTCATCTCGCCCGACGGCAAGATCGTCGGGCGCAGTCCGCTCCCCGCCCGCCCCCACGCTGTCGCGACGTTGGACGAGCACAGCGCTGTTGTCGCCTGCGGCGCCACGCTCGTCCTGGTCCCGACCGGGGAGTGACAGCGCGCCGCGAATTGCCGTCGTCAACGCCACATCAGTTGATGGTGTCCAAAGTGCTGCCGGGACTGCGCGTGTCCGCATACACAACGTTGCCGCTGAGCCATGTGGCATGCCCGTCGACATAGGTAACGTTGACACCCATGTGATGCGGCGTGAGCCAGGCGTGAGTGTGGGTGATGTCGAGTCCGTTGGGGCAGCCATTGTCGCCGAACCCTACCCAGTACCATACCCCGCAGCGGCTGGCGGCCAGAATGGACCGGTCGTCGCCCAGCGCGTAGTGACTGCAGTCGAAAATCATGTACTTCTTGTCTGGACGCTTCACTTGCTTAGGCCCGCGCAGCGTCGAAATCCGCCAGATCTGGACGGGCATCCCCAGCGTGCCGTAGTTCGGGTAGACAGTGCCGTGATAGGTCCAGTTCTTGAGGGTCCGATTCGGATTCAGATTGGCCGGGCAGACGAAGGCTTCCCAGTTGCTCTCGACATAGGGCACGAGCTGGTGCGGCCAAAAGTACCACGGATCGACCGTGTAGCTGTTTACCTCTTTCGGGTACCAGTCGTCGTTCGAGTCGATATACATGACCATGGCCGTGTGCATCTGCTTCTCAGCCGCGATGCACAGCGCTTGCTTGCCTTTGTCCTTGGCGTCCTTCAGGGCGGGCAACAGCAGCGAGGCGAGAATGGCAATGATGGCGATGACGACGAGGAGTTCAATGAGGGTGAAGGAGCGGCGGGTGTTCATCGGTGACTCCCTTCTTCCATCGGGACCAAGCGCCCCACTCCGCTCGTCCAGTGCTGCCATCGGGCTTCCGGCAACAACAGCGTTTCATCCTGCCACCCGTTGAATATACCATTCGCCGGCGGAATCGGCAATCCGGAGAGAGGCGGGTTCGTGGTGCGCCAGCGGCTCCCGGGCCGCTGACGGCCCGGTCATGGGTGGATGTTACTCGCGTCCGTCCGCGCCGCCACGGTCCTTGCGGCCGTGGGGCGACGATTGAAAGGGGGGGGGACGGCTGCCCCCCTTTTCTTCAATCGTCGCCCCACCGAGACGAGCTCGGTGGCGGCGCAGAGCGGCCAGCGAGTAACATGGTACCCCACGACTGCAAACTCGCGTTTTCTGGCAGACTTTGTGACGATCGCAACGACACTTTTCGAGTGTCGGGGGGGGCGGACTTCAGCAATCAGCAATCAACGATCAGCAATCGGCGTCGGTCTTGGTTCCGGCTACGCCGGATTAGGAGCGCCGTCGGGCGTCGGTCGCTCACGGTCCCAGTTCGAGCACACCGGCGCTGGCCGCCTCCCACGTGCAGGCACCGGTGCCCTGCCACTCGAGCCACTGCGGGTCGGCGATCGAAACCTTGCGCACACTGAGGTTGAACTGCAGCCGCTTGTGCTGCGCCGGGTCGATCCCGAGCGAGGCCATGGGGATGCGCCATTCGCAGGCCCACCGGCCAGGCGTGGCGGCGGACGCCTTGTACTCGACGCCCTCCGCGGCACGCTTGACCAATGCCGCCGGCGCGCCGGCCTCGTCGCTGCTCTCGAACTGACCGCAGGGATAGCCGCGCAGGACCAGGATCGGCGCGTCCTTGCCGGCGGCCGGGTTGCGGAACGCGAGTTCGACCGCGTCGTCCTGCCCCCAGGTTTTGCCCGGACTCGCGGTCTTGTCCGCGTCCAACGCGTTGTCGACCGCGATGAACAGCGCCGTGCCGTCGTGCGCCAGCCACGCCAGGCTGCGCGGTCCGAGCTTCTCGCCCTCGATTCCCTGTTCGATGACCATGGCCTTTGCGGGGTCCGCACCGGCCCACTCCTCCGGCTTGATGGTCGCGTCAATCTGCGCCGGTGCGGCGGTGCGCGGCACCGTGAACACGACCGGCTGGCCCTTGCGCGCGACCGCGACCTTGGGCGGCGGTGTCTCGATCATGGGCCGCACCGTGTGCGTGACCGGCCAGGACGCGCGCCGCGCGTCCTGGTACACACCGATCTTGTCGATCGGAATGCGCTGGAACCCGAGAGCCCAGGCGGGCGAATCGTCGCGAAGCTGGAAGTTCTGATGCTCGTAGTCCACGAACTTCGGGTCCTGGTCGAGCAGGTTGTTCTGGATCGTCTGGAACGGCTTGGCCTTGCCATCGATGTTGTCCCATTTGCCGCCCCAGCAGACATTGCGGGCAATGATATTGCCCTGGGGTTCGGCCGGATTGCCGTCGAACAGGTGAAGCAACTGCGGGTAACGCTCGCTGTACGGCGGCTTGTTGTAGGCAATGCCCAGGTGCGTCTGCTTCTCCTGCGCCTCCTTGACCCAGGTTTCGGCGTGGTACTTGGCCCAGCCGAGCGCGCGCGCGTCAATGTGCAGTGCCGGCTTGCAGTCGACAAAGGTGTTGTTCACCACCGTATTGTCGCGGCCGCCGCCGATGAACGCGGCCATCGTGACCTTGTAGAACAGGTTGCCGTACAGGTCGGCGGAGGAGAACATGTCGTCGAGGTAGATGCCGACGCAGCCGCGCCCCTCGAACCCGTTGATGTGGTGCAGGTAGTTGTAGCGCAGCAGGTTACCGCGCATAGTCCAGTTACGCCCCGCGTAGATGGCGCCGGCGTCGTTCGACTCGAAGCAGACGCTGTGGATCTCGTTGTACTCGATGACCTGGTCATTGCCGCCGAACCCGATTGCCGTGTGCGGCGAGTCGTGGAGCAGGTTGTGCGCCGCCCGGTTGCCCACGCCCGTCAGCATAATCCCGGTCTGATACATGCGGTTCCAGCGACTCCAGTGGTGGATATGGTTGTTCTCCGCGCTGTGCCCGGCGGGGTCGAGCTTCACGCGGTCGCCACCGTCCAGGTTGATGCCGCCCTGGCCGGTGGCGTAGATGTCGCAGCCGTAGACCTCGACGTTCTTGCCGCCGTTCACCTGTACCGCCCAGTTGCCGACGTTGCGGATCACGCAGCCGGTGATGCGGTTCCGCGAGCTGTTCTTCATGGTCACCGCGGTGCCGCGCGCGCCCTCGAGGACGAACCCGCGGAACTCAACGTCGGTAACGCCGTCCATGGCGACGACGTTGGCCAGGAGCGTGACCATGGCCTCGCTCTTGTCGATCGGCGCCGGCGGCCAGAGGTACAGGACGCCCGTCTCACGGTCCAGGTACCACTCGCCGGGTTGGTCAATCTCGCACAGCAGGTTGAAGCCGTAGAACCACTGGTTCTTGCGGTAGCCGTAGCCGTGGTACGGCGACTCGAGCGTAATCAGCTTCTTCGCCACATCGATCGACGCCACCTTCTCGCGCATCTCGGCCCAGTCCCAGAACCAGTACCCGAGCACCCACGGGTCTTTCTCCTTCGCCCAGCGCGACGGCAGGTCGCCGTCGTAGGTGAAGATACCTTCCTTGCAGCCCTTGGTGCCGCGCACGTCGAGCGGCGTCATGCCCTCGACGGACGCGATCCGGATGAACCCGTCGTTCGGGCAGCGCGACAGCGTCGTCGGCTGATCGTTGAAGAACAGTTCCAGCCCCGGACTGCCGCCCTGGCCGAACCCGCCACCCATCTTGCCGTAGTCGGTGACACCCAGGCCATTCAGGTCCGCCTGCACCACTTGGCTGCGGGCGCACTCGGGCAACCGCTCGAGCACCGTCGCGTCCGTCACCGGCTGCCAACCCGTGACCATGCGCCCGGCGAGCAGCCGCACTTCCTCGCCCGGTTCGGCGCGGTACACGACCGGCGCCGTCTCGGTCCCGGAGTCCTCGGCCTTGAGTTCCAGCGCCTTGTCCAGCGTGTACCGGCCCCGGCGCAGTTCGACGACCACGCCGCCGGGCGGCAGCGCGCCGGCCTGCTTCAGCTTCCGGACCGCGTCCCGGGCGCGCTCCAGCGTCGCGAATGGCCCGTCAGACTTGCCCCAGTTCGGCCGGCTGCGCGTGCCCGACCAGGCGTCGTTCCCATCCGTGGCGACGTACAGCCGCGCCCCCGGTTCTGCCGCCGTCACCGCGGCCGCAGGCCCGCCCGCAGCCAGCATGGCCGCCAACACCAATCCGGAAAGACCGATCACGGTGCGATTCATGACGTCCTCCTGTTGCCTCTCAGGCCGCAATTTCGGCCGTTCCCGGTCATGCAGACGCTCTCTCCCGCATGTCACGCTTGCCCAGCCCCGGCTCCCCCCAATGATACCCGGCCAATCCGCACAGTCAAGATTCTCCGGGGACGATGACTGGGGGAGAAATGAACGCCGAAGTTCCGGAAAAAGAACCGACCTGTGCGGGTAAATCCTGAGAGAGAAAAGCCCCCGCCATGGACGCCAGGATGCGCCTGTTCGTAGTGGGCTCGCAGTGCGCGGAACGAAGTGGAGCGCCAAGAGCCCATCCGGTGTGTTGTGGCGACGCGGCGTGGGCACCTGTTCGACTATGCCTTCATCCGCAACGCGCGCGTGACCTGCGTCCGGGACCGGGCGCGATACTTCCGCGAACGCGTCTGGTTCCCAGGCCAGACGATCCGGGAACGACGCGACGGCTCGCTTGAGGCACGCTACCCGTCGGTCCCGAGCCCGCTGTTCGAGCAATGGGTAATGTCGTTCATGGGCGCCGTCACCGTCCTCTCGCCCGCCGCGCTTCGTCGCCAAATCCACCGGTCCGCCGCGTTGCTGACGGCAAACCACCGCACCGGGCGAGTGTGAACAGCAGTCTCACCGCTGACGTCACCGTAGGGAAAGAGAGGGGAAATCTGCGCTGACATTGCCTACCCGGACACGTTCTGTCCGGGGCTCGGATGTATTGTCGTTAGTATAGGGTGCTGATACATGGTCACCGCCAAGCTGTCATGCCACGCAGCTAATGTCACAGTTTTGGGTCGGTAATTGGTTGACACTCGGGGTACGGACGACGCAGCCCCTCTTCTTGCTACGTGCAGCGATGAAGGTCGAGAATCAGGGTGATGAAGCGCTTCGGCACTGGCTCGACACCGAGGTCACTGGCCCCTTCGAGAAGACCCTGAGACGCACTATCGACTACTACCTGGACGATCAGCCAGCTGTTGAAGGGCACCTATGAGGAGCGCATTTTCCATGCGGTGATGCAACGGGACCAGTGGTTCCAAGTCCTGATAGGCTCGAAGAGGAAGGAACAGGGCCAACGGGACGACGACGAGGCCACTAGGAAGGCCGAGGACGTGGATGATCCCCCCGTGGATGTCCTGGATGAGCCTGGCGGTCTTACACAAGAAGAGAAAGACTCGGTGATGATTAACCTGAAACCGACGTATGTTCAGCCTTTGCCTACTCGATTCCTGCTGGTCATTACCGCAGACGCCCGCTGCGACCTTAGCCGTACGACCCGAGCCAGCCGGTACGCAGCGGCGCGGCGGTCTTGCGCACCGTGATCGTCACTTCATACCGGCTTCGGTGCGTCCGCTGCGGAGGCGGACGTCATCGAGGTACGTGACCGCGGGGCCGTTGGCGTCGCTGATGAAGCCCACCCACGTGAGTTGGCGGAAGCTGTCCGACTCCATCGGCAAGCCGTCGAACACCACCGGTTGGCCTCTCTCGATAGTGACGTCAGACGCCACTTGCGCTCAGCCTTTCCGCCTACTTCGGCCAGCATCCCGATATGGAGCCACTTGCCTTCCGGCACGTCGAGCAGGTCCTTGCCTGCCGCCTGCAGTTTGCCGCCCGCGGTCAGGGTGACGTGCGGACCGGTCAGCATGGCGGATCGCCAGTCCCGCCATGCCGCGACCAGGATGGCGCCCTTCTCGACGCGGGCGGAAAAGGACAGTTCGACAAAGCCGCGAGCCACGCGTGGGCTGTACACCAGGTGCGGCTGCCAACTTGCCGCGAGTCCCGCGGCATCGGTGAACTTCAGACTCCGCTTGCCCGTGGCGGCAACTTCATCCGTCACCCGAATTGCCGCGCCGCCACCTTCGCCGTTCGGCTGCGCGCGTGCACAGGGGACATGCTTTTCGACGTGGGGAACGGGTCCGCGTTCAGGCTTCGGTATCGAGCCTCTGGCAGACCTCGCGCAGGAGGGATGGCGTCAGGTGCAGCGCCGAGCGCTCGGGGATCGACTGCAGGAGAGCGCGGACTTCGTGCTTCCGGCGCAGTCCCCGGCGTGACGCGGCCGGGCGCGCGACTCAGGGCGGGGCGTACCCGATCACGACCAGGTCCGGGATGCGGCGGTAGTGCGCCCCGTTCCGGGTCACCACGGGGACATCGTACACCAGACCGGTGGCGGCGACCCAGATGTCATTGGCGCCGATCAGCACGCCGTTGTCCTGCAGGAACCGGAACAGCCGACCGTATTCCCAGTCGACATCAGGAGTCGCCGGCAGGATTCTGAATGGCGCTACGAAACCTTCCCAGGCCGAGCGATCCGACAACGACTTGCCACAGGCCATCTCGCCGGCAATCGTGTCCGTGATGAACAGTCCGTAGTCGGCATACTGCGTGAGCAGGTCCACTGCGGGGCCCTTGCGGCCGCGACGCCTGGCGCGCTCCAGATCGATCAGGAATGTGGTCTCCAGGATCAGTGACTTTTCCATTTATCCCTCGGGGCCGCGTCGGCTGCCTTGGCACGTTCGATACGGTCAAGCTCCGCGTCCGTGAAGAACGGTGGACGGTCGCCCCAGAGGTTGAGCAGTTCGCGGGCGGTCACGGTCTGTTCCGGCCAAGTGGCGCGCAGGACCACGTGACTGAACGACTCGGTCGGCGAACGGCGCGCCCGCCGCAGCCGTTCGTACGCAGGCAGGTTCAATGAAATGGTCTTGGTTGCCATGCATGCAATATGCATGGCCTGTGCGGAAAGGTCAAGATAGGGATCTGGGGACGGGTGTCGTGGGTCGAGGGGGGGAGGCGGGATAGGTGTCAGGTGTCAGGTGTCAGGTGTCAGGTGTCAGGTGTCAAGTAACGTCGCCAACGGCGGTGACTTGCGCATGTGCCGCAAGATGGTGTCCCGCAAAGTGGCAGCATGGCTCCAGCCTTGCTGCCTCGCCCCCGATTCGCGCCAGGGTTCTCACCCGGCGCGAGAGACTGCAAGGCTGGAGCCTTGCACGACTTCCTCAGCGCGTCGATCCACAGCACCGACAGACAGACGCCGGCGTCTGATCGGCATGGGGTGGCGGCCTGGCCCTCTCTCCCTTGCATGGTGTCGTGCCGGACCCCGCGCGGGCCAGGGACTGCCCGCGCCACGGCGTCACGCCTCACGGTGTCCCCTGTGTCCGCCCTGAAACCTGACACCCGAAACCTGAAACCGCCCTCGTCAGGTCTCTCCCCCCCGCCCCCGACACTCGTCCCCTCCCCGTCACTTCATCTGCGGCAGGATGATACCGCGCAGGATGATGTTCTGGCAGAACAGGAAGACGAGCAGGACGGGGATGGAGGTCAGGACGTAGGCGGCCATGATGACGAACGGCTGCGAGCCGAAGGTCTGGCTGAACTGGTAGGTCCAGACCGAGATGGTCCACATGCGCTGGTCCTGGCAGACGATCAGGGCCCATTCCCAGCCGGCGTAGGCAGCGATGAACGCACTCAGCATGCTGACCGCCAGGATCGGTTTCACCAGCGGCATCGAAATCATGAAAAACACCTGCACTTCCGAGGCGCCGTCGATGGTGGCGGCCTCGAACAGTTCCTGCGGCAGCGAGTCGAAGAAGCCCTTGAGCAGGAAGATGGTCATGCCGTTGGCGGCGCCGGGCAGGACGAGCGCGGCGAATGTGTTCAGCAGGCTCAAGTCGCGCAGGAGCAGGAACCCCGGGATGGCAGACACGGCCGCCGGGAACGCCATGGTGGTGAGGCAGAACACGATGATCTTCTCCGTCTGGCGGAGCCGGAAGCGGCTGAGCGCGTAGGCGCACAGCGGGTTGACGGTCAGGGTGATCAGGATCGCCAGGATGACCAGGATCAGGGTGTTGCGCACCGCCGTGCCGCGCCGGAACAGGTGCTCGATGACAGCGCGGTAGTTGTTGAACGCGTCGGAGGTGGTGATCTTCCACTCGTAATCCGCAAACGTGACGAGAATGGCTTGCCGGTACGGGACCTGGAGCTGGCGCATGTCGGTCAGGTTCAGCCCGTACGCCTTGTTCACGCCGTCCAGCGTACCGTGGCGGTTCAGGGCGAGTTTCTGGAACGCCTGGTCGGGCAGCGTGTCGCGGATCGTCCACTCCGTCACCGGGACATGCGTGCGGACGAAATCGAACCAGACGCCGCTGCGTTTCTCGTCCGGCACGGTCGGAGTGAGCGGCAGGTCTTCCCAGGTCGTGACCGCGCGCTCGAAGACGCGGCCCGCATATTCGGGCGTGCGGAACCGGTCGATCTGGAACTTGCGGAACGCGTCCTGCCGCTCGCGCGTCACTTGAATTTCAATATGGCGCAGCGCGAAGCTGTTCATGAGGTAGGCGTGCCAGACTTCGAGGAGCGGCGCGGGTGCGTCAGGCGCGACCGGGAAAGGAAGTTGGCTCGGGTCGCCGAGCGCCTTGCCCTGGTCGCCCAGCGCGCGCACATAGTGCTCCCAGGTGAAACGCAGGCAGGACGGGCGCAACAGGTTGGCCGGGGCGCCCTTGAAGCAGGGGGAGAAGCGGTTTTCGCGGTACGCCTGGCGGAACGCGAGCAGGTCCTGGTAGCGCGCATCGTCGAGGGGCACGAACGTCGGCAGGTCGAACGGTTCGCCGCTCCACTCCGAGGCGTCGATCTTCATAAAGTCGTCGATGGACAGTTCCCAGGCGGCGTTGAACTTGTCGAGGGTCTGGTACCGGTCCTTGAGGAACAGTCCCACGTAGAGGGTGTTGTAGGACAGCGTCGTCTCGCGCAGGTCCCAGTTGGCCATGAACTCATGGTAGTCCTTGGCCGCGGCATCCAGGCACGCCCGTCGCGCCGGGTCCTTCAGTTCGGCAAACTGCGTCTCGGCCCATCCGTCGGTCTGGGCGCGTTCGTCGCCGATGGCGGCCCAGATCTGCCAGTCCTCCGGGCAGTCGGGGAAGAAGCTCTTCATCTGCTGGACCGAGTTGCGCGGTTGCGGCGGGAAAATGTTGGCCAGCAGGCGCATGAAACGGTCGTCCTGCGACCAGAGGAAGCGTGGGATCAGGCTGCGGCGCTCGATGTCGAACGGGTTGCTGAACGAGCCGGTCAGCATGATCAGGAACGGGCAGACCATGGCCATGCTGCCGATGGTCAGCAGCAGATAGATGGCGGCCACGACCGCGCGGCCTTTCACCATCTTATGGTCTGTCGGTGCAATGATCGGCATCGTCAGTGTCCCACGCGTACGTCGCGTACACAGAGTCTTGGGGCTCTGCCCCAAACCCCGCCAAAGGAACATTGTCCCTTTGGAATCCCATTGGCCTTTGCCTGAGCGCTTGCCGGTGACCCGGCAAGCGCTCAGGCAAAGGCCCACGGGGTGTCCAGAGGGGACGCGTTCCCTCTGGTGGGGGGTCGGGGGCAAAGCCCCCGAGCTCTGCACGCCGCTACACTCCTTTGGCTTGGCGGAAGTCGACCCGCCGCAGGATGTTCAACTGCAGGTACGTAAAGCCCATCAGAATACTGCCCAGGATCCAGGCGTACGCCGACGCGAGGCTGAAGCGCAGGTTCACGTACGCCTCCTGCCAGATAGCCAGGCTCATGACCATCGTCTCCTTGCCCGGACCGCCGAACGTGAGCAGGAAAATGTGGCCCATGGACTGGAACGTGCCGATGAACGCGCCCACGAAATTGATCATGATCAACGGCAGGATGGTCGGCAGCGTGATGTGCCGGACCTTGCCGAAGATTCCGAGCCCGTCGACGCTGGCCGCCTCGTACAGGTCTTCGGGCACGGACTTGAGCGCCGCCAGGTAGATGAGGCTGCTGATGCCCGCCCCGGCCCACACGCCCGGGACGATGACGCAGGCCATGACCGTGGTCGGGTTGCCGAGCCAGTCGACGGGGGTGAACGGCGCGCCGACCAGGCCGTAAAGCCAGGCCATGAGGCGGTTGATCGAGCCGGACGCGTTGCCGGCGAACATGTCTTTCCACATCAACGTTACGACCAGGCCGCTGGTCATCTGCGGCAGGAAGAACAGGGTCCGGTAGAGAACCTTCATTCTCGGCACCTCGGCCAGGAGCAGGGCCAGGAAGATCGGCGTGAAGAAGGCCAGGATCAGGTTCCAGAGCACGAACCGGAAAGTGGTCAGGATGTAGTGGATGAAGTTCGGATCGGTTCCGATGGCGATGAAGTTGTTCAGGCCGACGAAAATCGTCTTGCCGGCGATGCGGTAGTCCTGGAACGCCATGACCAGGCCGCGGAGCAGCGGGTAGTAGCCCCAGAGTCCGATCGAGACCAGGGCCGGGACCATCATCAGCCACGGCAGCCACCCGGTGTAGACACCCGCCAGGCTCTGCTTCTTTTGCAGTTGGCCGCGCACGATCAGCACCACCCCGACCAGCATGAAGGCCATCAGACCACTGACGATCACTCGCGCTTTGGGCCGCAACGCCTCCATCTGTTCGGGCGGCCGCTCGTACATGATCCCGGTGTTGGCGTCGCGCTCGAGCCGCTCCAGCGACGTCTTGTAGTCGAAATCCTTGCCGCTCGGGCGCAGAACCAGGTCGACGACCTCGCGCGAGTAGTACTCGCGGAACTGCAGCCAGCGGCCGGTGAACGGCTCGACCACCTCGAGGAACTTGCCCGCGTCGATGTCGTCCCACAGCAACCGGTTCTCGGGCGGCATGTCGCGGATGTAATCCTCCAGTCCGAAGTGGCGCAGATCACGCGGATTGAGAAACTTCGCCTGACCGGCGGCAACTTTCTGGCGGACCGCCTCCTCTTTGCCCTCCGGGCTGACGATCAGGGTCAGCAGGTCCCAAACCGCGCGGCGGTAGGCGAGTCGCTCCTCGGGCGTCTTGCCGCCGCGGTCGAGCACGTCTTTACCGATCATGAAGAAGCAGTTCGAGTGTTGCAGAACCGGGCGCTGCTCCTCGGTCATGGCCGGGAACGGCAGGATCCCGACGTCGTCCGGGTCCACGCCGGAAGTGGCGAACTCGGTCATGTCTCCCGACCAGAGCGGGTACATGGCCAGGTCGCGGCCGAGCCGGCGGATGACGCGCATGATGTCTTCGCCCGCGCACAAGCGGATCGAGCCTTCGACCACGTCGTCGGGCTTGAAGCTGATCGTACGGCCGTCGACGGTCACGCTGCCCTGGGTGATGTTGGCCGGAGTGAGGGTGACCGGTTCGCCCGTCTGCGGGTCGAAAACCCACGGCTCCCAGCGCAGCCGGTGATAGAACCCGACAGCCGCCACGCACTCCGAACTTGCCACGTTGCAGCGCCACTTGGGGACAACACGGGACAAGTCTTCGCCGGTGTCTGGAGCGCGGAACTCGGTGTCCTGTTCGTTAAAGATGTAGACCCTGTTGGTAGTCGGGCTGGTGCGCAACTGAACGTTGATACTCGAGCCGGTGGTGGCCACCCACGGCGCAAAGGACCAACTGGCCGAGAGAAACTCGACCCCGTGCACCTTCGTCTCCGGGTTGTACAGCTTGCGGCTCCAGCGCATGAACTCGGCCCAGGTCCGCGGCGGATGCATCGGGTCCAGCCCAGCCTTGCGCAGCAACCGCTTGCTGTACAGCACGCCGACATACGTGCCCTCGCTCCAGGGCAGGGCGTAGGGCTTGCCGTCCACGGTACAGACCAGCCGGAAAATCGGCTTGATCCGCATCCATCCATCCCACTTGGCTTCGTCTTCGTCGATCTGACCGTTGAGGTTCGGCTTGCCGTCGGCGTCCAGCTTCGGCTGCCCGTCCTTGAGCACGCCGTCTTCGCCGATCCACTCGGTGAGCGGCACGGCCAGGTTCTGCGACACCGCCTGGCGGATGTCCATCTCGAAGATATCCGGGCCGTTGTTGCCGGCCATGGCCATACCGAGGGTCGCGGTCCAGGCGCCGCCGGGCATGCGCAGGCTGTCCCACTGTTTCAAGTGGATGCGCGGGTTGTCGGCGAAGAACTTGCGAATGGATTTCGGCTGCCGCCCCTGCGCGTTGTACCGCGAGGTGATGGTGATGTCGTACTCGGGCGGCGGCGCCGCGACGGCAACGACGGAGACCAGACAGGCGAGCAGGGCCGTGATGTGGACAGAGAAACGCAGAGCAGCCGAGCCACGCCCGGTCTGCAGGGAATCAGGACAACTTCGGTTCTTCTCGGGTAGCCCCATGCGACTCCGCGACGAGATTCTCTGCTGCGTCCGGCGGTCCGGCAACGCACCCGGTGCACGACGCCGACGGTCGGAGCGACTCAACCATTGCGGAAAATTCCGACTATACGACCGGCCGTGCATAAGTCAAGGGAAGGAGCGGCCGCCGTTGGGGCGCTGCCTGGCCGCCGCCGGCCGTCGACTGCAATCGCCTGCGACCGATTGCGGTCGACCGCAGTCGAGGTCGGCCATATCGCGGCCAGCGCCGGGTCAGGTGCCGCTTGACAACCCGCCTGAGCGGGGGCATTGTCCGGACCGCCGCGCGAATACGTCGGCAGGAACAACCGTCTACGTCACGAATGTTTCCGATCGTCACCGATGGAGTTGTTGGAGATGAAACACAGCTACGCGTTTCCCAAGGGCTTCATGTGGGGCTGCGCCACCGCCTCGTACCAGGTCGAAGGCGCTACGCGCGAGAACGGCCGCGGCGATTCGGTCTGGGACGTCTTCTGCCGCCAACCCGGCGGCAGTGCCGCATACCGAAGCCGTCAGGGGATCGTGCGTCGCCGCGCAGAACTGGACCTGAGCAAGTAGAGTATGGCGTGGCAGCAGCCGGCGGCCGCGCGGAAGCCTGGGGGCCTGCCGCCACCTCGGAGGAGTCCGTTCATGGCCGACCTCACACGCCGGGACCTGGTGCTGGCGCAACTGCGGGGCGAAGCGACGCCATGGGTCCCCTCAACCCTCGGATTCGAGGGCGATGTGGCAGAGCGCCTGGACGCCTTCCACGGCTCACCCGTGTGGCGCCAGCACGTGGCCAATGACATCGTACGCTTCTGCCCGTTTGACTCGGAAGGCCGCCAACCGATCGACGCCACCCACGTCCGAGACGCGTTTGGCACCGAATGGCGCATGGACCTCCGGCCGTCCCATCTCGAGAAGCCCGGCTTGGAACAGCCCTCGTTCGACGGTTACGCGTTTCCGAGCGTCGAACAGTTCCGCAACCCGGAGAACGAGAAGCGGACGCGCGAAGCGCTCGAGAACTGCGCCGACCGTTTCCGCGCCATCCGTTTCGGGTTCGGCCTGTTCGAGCGGACCTGGACCATTCGTGGCTTCGAGAACAGCCTCATGGACGCCGCCGCCGCCGTGGTCGATGCGTTCATGAAACACTCGTTGGGACGGTAGGAACAGGCCATGAGATCACACGTCCTCGTGTTGTGCCTGGTCATCGCGTCTGTGGGAGGGCTGTCGGGTATGAACGCAGGCGAAAATCAACGTCTCAAGCTGTTCCTGCCGGCGGACATCGACACCGTCGTGGGCGACACTCTGGAGATCTTCTACGAGAGCCTCACCAGTGCGGTCACACCACTGCGCTACAACATCGTGACGGTCGCTGACAAGGGTCGGAGCTACCACCTGAAGTGGGTCTACACCGCGCAGCCCGGCGACAAGGACTTTCCCCTGAGCATCCGGTACTACGACGACTTCGGCAATCTGGTCGGCCAAGCGGACACAACCGTCAGAGTCCAGGAGAAGGCCGTTTCGCCGCCCGCGAACGTCAACATCCTGTGCCTCGGTGCGAGTTGCACGGCCGGCGGCGAATGGGTTACGGAGGTGCAGCGGCGACTGTGCGGAACGGGCGGCAGCCCCGAGGGGCTCGGCCTGACCAACATAACGTTCATTGGCAGTTGCGGCCGCAAGCCCGCCCGGTTCGAGGCCTACGGCGGCTGGACATGGAACTCTTACCTCGCGAACGCCTCCGCGTCGCCGAACGCGTGGGTCTATGTCCTGTCGGGCATGAAGACCGACCCCGCCACGCAACACAGCGTTTGGGCGGATTCGAATCACAATCAGTGGCAACTGGAGACTCTCGACGCGGAGGGTGACCGCCTGAAGTTCAAGCCGTATCCGCCACCAGCCGGGAAGCCCACACCACTGCCGCCCGAAGGGGTCCTGACCTGGGTCAGCGGCGGTGCCGATTCGGACGCGATCCGCTATGCGGGCACGCAGCCGGAGAAGGGAAACCCATTCTGGAGTGTGTCCAGGAATGCCGTTTCCTTCGGCGAGTATCTGGCGCGGAACAAGATTGAGGGTGGCATCGACCTCTGCCTGATCGGACTTGGCGGCAACGACATCTTCTGTCAGAAGGACCGGGAGGTATCCGGCGCCGACTTCACTGCCATCCTTCGTTCGGCGAAGACGTTCCTCGACGCCCTTCACGCGGAATTCCCCCGCTGCAGGGTCGTTATCTCGTCGCTCCAACTCCCCGATGTCGACGGGTATGGCGAGAACTATGACTGCAAGACGCCCATCTCCAATGCCTTCGCCCTGAAGAACGCGATCATCGACATGGGCGCTGCCTACCAAGGGCTGGCAGCCAGCCCCGAGTACTCCAGCTATGTCGGCTATGTGAACCTGGCGTGCCAATATGACGGCCGGAACGGCGGCAGGTTCCAGGAACGGCCGGCCAGTCAGCGCAGTCCGGTGCGGGAACCGATCTGTATCAACGCGCTGCATCCTTCGAAAGACGGCTACATGATGATCGCCGACGCCTGGTACAGGAAGATCATCGCGAGCCTGAACCAGCAGTGACATTCCCTTGCCGCGATGTTACCGTGAGCGAACTTCAAATCAGGGGAGATAGAATGGACAACACCGCGAACCGTCAGAAAATGCTGTTCTGGGGCTGTTTCATCGCGCTGATCGCAACCGCTTTCGGATTCATCATCCGGGCCATGATCATCGGCGACTGGGCCAGGGAATTCAACCTGACGCCGACACAACAGGGGGAAATTTTCGGCGCCGGGCTGTGGCCGTTCGCCATCAGCATCGTGCTCTTCAGCCTGATCATCGACAAGATTGGTTACAAAGTGGCGATGATCTTCGGTTTCATCTGCCACGTCGTCTCGATCGTCCTGACGGTCACGGCCAAGAATTACAACCAGCTCTACCTCGGCATGTTCATCGTGGCCCTTGGCAACGGCACGGTGGAAGCCTACATCAACCCCATGGTGGCCACCATGTTCAGCAAGGACAAGACCAAGTGGCTCAACATCCTGCACGCCGGCTGGCCGGGCGGGCTCGTGCTGGGCGGCGTCCTGACCATCCTGCTGGGGACCACGTCCTGGAAGATGAAGGTGCTGCTTCTGGCGATCCCCACCGTCATCTATTTCGTCATGCTCATTGGCCAGCAATTCCCGGTCAACGAACGGGTTGCGGCGCGGGTCTCCTATCGCGACATGATCGGCGAGATCGGCGCCGCAGGGCTGTTCCTCGTATTCTGGATGATCTACTCGGAACTCAGCCGTGTCAGCGGCGCCAGCACCAGCCCGGTCGTGTTCGGCGCCTTCCTCGCCTCGGCGTTCGCGCTGGCGGTGGGGATCACGCTGGAGGCGGGCGGACGCCCGCTCTATGTCCTCATGCTGCTGATCATGATTATCCTGGCCACGACCGAACTCGGGGTGGACAGTTGGGTCACGGAACTCATGAAGCCGGCCATGGGTGCCCACGCCCCGTGGCTGCTGGTGTACACATCAGGCATCATGATGGTCCTGCGCTTCTGTGCCGGGCCCATCATCCACAAACTCTCGCCACTGGGGACGTTGGCCGTTTGCGCGGCCCTGGCCACCGGCGGCCTGTTGGCGCTGTCGGCCGCACCGACGGCGGGCATGATCGTGCTCGCGGCCACACTCTACGGCGTGGGCAAGACGTTCTTCTGGCCGACCACCCTGGGAGTGGTCGCCGAACAGTTCCCGCGCGGCGGCGCGCTGACCCTGAACGCCATGGGGGGAATGGGGATGCTGGGGGTGGGAGTCGTAGGCACCATGCTGATGGGGAATGTTCAGGACCGCGCCATTGACGTGACGCTGCAGCAGCGCAGCGCCTCTGTGCACGAGCAGGTCATGGTCGAGAAAAGCGGCCTGCTGGGGAAATACCAGGCCATTGACGAGGCCAAACTGCAACTGGCCGACGACCCAACCAAGGTGATGGTCAAGGAGGCCCAGGACGGATCGAAGAAAGCCGCCCTCAAGTACGTGGCCATCCTGCCCGCGATCATGTTCCTTTGCTACGTCGGACTGATCCTCTACTTCCGCTCAAAGGGCGGCTACCGCCCGGTCGATATCACGGCCACGGACGCGTGACATCCTGTCCCCTTCGCGCCCCAGTGACGGCTGCCAAACCTGACCCCGGCTCGGTCCGTCAGGTCACGGCTCGGTGTCGGTGCGGAGCGTGCCCCCGTCCCTGCTGACGCAGATCCAATGACCCTTCCGGAGCCCGCGAGGACGCGGGCGCTCCAAAGTCAGCCCCCCCG
>Ga0156402_1296_pt1 | contig 29929 bp, 29 predicted proteins | sample RifOxyA3_FD_108045 | JGI IMG/M metagenome (GOLD analysis project Ga0156402, IMG submission 108045) | Lentisphaerae bacterium RIFOXYA12_64_32 | reverse complement strand
CGGCGGGCCGGGCAGGCCCGCCGACACGCGGCAGAAGAAATCCGGGATGGGTCCGGGAAGGGCCAATGGTCCTTCCCGGCGGGGGTGCGGGGGCAGAGCCCCCGCGCTTCGGACGGCAGTAACACACAGGGAGAACAGCGATGCAGCTTACGGCAGGCGTGATCGGGTGCGGGAACATTTCGAAGTATCACTTTTCCGGGCTGGAGAAGGCGGGGGTGCGCATCAAGTGGGTGTGCGACCTGAACGCGGCGACCGCCAAGCCCTGGGCGGACAAGTACCAGGCGCAGTATACGGCCGACTACCGCGCGGTCCTCGCAGATCCCGAAGTGAACCTGGTCAACATCACCGCGCTCTCGTTCCTGCACAAGGCGATGTGCCTTGACGCCATTGCCGCGGGCAAGGCGGTGATCTGCGAGAAGACTTTGGCCGAGAACGCGGACGATGCGCTGGCGATCGTGCAGGGCGCGGAATCCGCGGGCACGATCTTCTACACCTCGTACATGAAGCGGTTCATTCCGGCCGTCGAGCAGGCCAAGGCGCTGCTGCCCAAGCTCGGGCGCATACTCTCGACGCACATCCGCGCCTACCAGTGCTGGGGCAACCTGTGGGAGGACACCTCGAACACCGGGTTCTTCGGCACGCCGAAAGGCGGCATGTCGGAAGTGCGGCGGCGCTACGGCGGCGGCATTCTGGTGTGCGGCGGCAGTCACATTCTGGACCTGGTCGTGTTCCTGCTCGGGCGCCCGCACCGGCTGTTCGCGCAGATGCACACACCGCCGGGGCGCGATCTGGACGTGCAGGCGGCCGCACTGCTCGAGACGGCAAACGGCATTGTACACTACGAAGCCTTGGCGCACCCGCTGCACAAGATCGGGTTCCTGCGCGACGGTTGGGACGAGCGGTTCGAAATCAACGGCACCCAGGGCCGGCTCGAAATGTACAGTTCCGCGTGGACCGACATCGACACCAAGGCCTCGCTGCTGATCCACTACGACAACGTGACCGGCCAGGCGGTCGAGTACCGGACCGCGCCGCAGTCGCCGTTCGACCGCGCCATGGCCTTCTTCTGTGCGAACATCGCCAAGGGCGAGCAAGGCGCACAATCGCGCCTGACCGGGTATGACGTCGACGAGCTTATCGCGCATATTAAGAAAAGCGCGGACACGCACCAGGCCCTCGATGTGACCTGGCGCGCGTAGAGGAGGTAGCGAAGTGCGAGGGCTCTGCCCCCGCGCCCCCGCCGGGGAATCGCGGACTCCCCGGACCCCACGATGGACGTGTGCGCGGTTGCCGCCCAAGCCCGGCAACCGCGCACACGTCCGACGGCCGCCGCTGGCGCGAAGGTCGGGTGACCCGTGGGGTGGCAGCGCCAGAGTCATGCAGTGCGTACTCAGGGCTGGCAGCAGCGAACGGGTGTCGATAACCGCGTCAGAGTTCCGCTCTTGCTCGCTGCAGATGGATGCTGGATGGCGAATTGTGACGGCTCGCGAGTCCGAGAACGTCACGGTCCTGCCGAACCGGCAGACAGCATAGAGCGAACTTGCGACGGTGCCATCGCCTGGCGCTTTGGCCAAGCGCGCCAGCGGCGGCCATCGGGTGCGAGAGTGGCAGCCGGGCTTGGGCGGCTACCACTCTCGCACCCAACCCCGAGGGGTCCGGGGAGTCAACGACGCCCCGGCGGGGGTCTGGGGGTTGAGCCCCCAGGCACAGGCAAGGAGACGAAGCACATGTCGACTGTCACGATCACACCGAAGCAGCGGATGCTCAACGCGTACCGGGGTGCGGCAAGCGACCGCCCGCCCGTCGCACCGGAGTTCTGGTACTACTATCCCGCCAAGGTCTTGGGCGTGGACATGATCGAGTTTGCGCGCAAGGTCCCGTTTCACCAAGCACTGAAGACGACCTTCGAGAAGTTCGGCTGCGAGGGCTGGGGCATTGTCGGGGTCGGCGTCCCGAACGGCGCCGTCGAGGGCCGCAGTTCCGAGCACTGGCTCGACGCCGACACGCTCGAGATCCGCTCGACCACGCGCACGCCGCGCGGCGAGTTCACGTCCGCCAGCCGGCTCAGTCGCGACGAGCCCGGCTGGGCCATCGAGCGCCCGGTCAAGGACGTGGCCCGCGACCTGCCCGCCTACGAGTTCGCCACGCTCGCCGGCAATCCTGAAGACATCGACGTGTCCGGTGCCGTGCGCGCCTGGAACGAGGTCGGGGAAAGCTACCTGCTCGAAGTCTGGCTCGGCGTCCCGTTCTTCGACTACTACGCCGGCGGTCGCGAGGGCGGGTTTGAGACCGGCGTCTACGACTTCATGACTCCCGAACTCGAGCCGGAACTCGAGCGGCTCCGTGCACGCTACACCGAGCACATGGTCCGCAAGGCGCGCGTGCTGTGCGAACGCACGCCGTTCGAGAGCTTCTGCATCGGCTGCTCATGGAGCTGCAACAGTTTGATTGGACCCATGTTGTGGCGGCAGTGGGACAAGCCGGTCATCCAGGCCGTGTGCGACGAAGTGCACCGGCACGGGCGCCTGCTGCACATCCATTTCCACGGCAAGTGCCTGGAGACGGTTGCGGACTTCGCAGAACTTGGCATCGACTGCGTCTGCCCGTTCGAGCGCCCGCCGGGCGGCGACGTCGTCGGCCTCGACGGCCTGAAACAGGTCGAGCGGTTGCTCGGCGGCCGCACCGCCATGAACGGCAACGTTCACACCGTTGAGACGCTCATCCGCGGCACGCCCGAGGACGCGCGGCGCGAAGTCCGCGAAATCCTCACGGCGTTCGCCGGCAACCCGCGTGTCATCGTCGGCACCGGCGACCAGGTCGGCCGCGAAACGCCCGAAGAAAACCTGCACGCCATGATCGAGGAAGCGAAGCGGGGCGCGCCCGCCGATGGGTGATGCTCTCGTGGAGGTGACGTGGCGCGGTGGCTCTGCCCCCGCACCCCCGCCGGGGAATCGCAGACTCCCCGGACCCCACGATGGACGTGTGCGCGGTAGCCGCCCAAGCCCGGCAACCGCGCACACGTCCGGTGGCCGCCGCTGGCGCGTTCGTCGGGTGCCCCGGGAGGTGCCAACGTTAGAGTCATGCAGTGCGCACTCAGGGCTGTCGTCGCGATGTCTCCCGGCAGATATCCGTGTTGCACCCGCGACTGTCGCATTACTCTGGGTGCCCCGGGGCTGTTTCAAGATCCGTGACCGTCGCGTGCGGTGAGTACCCCCGGCGTGTCCCCACGCCGGGGGGGGCGGCCTGAGGACAGGCCGCCCCTACTTGGTGTGCGCGGAGGTGTGGCCTTTCGAGACGCGGCGCCGGATCTTGAAACAGCCCTGCGGGCGCCCCCGCGTGCCTTGCCATAGCGCCATTCCTGCATTACATTACGTAGTAGTAAGGCAATTTGGAGAAAGCATGGCACCTACAGCGACCATCACGGCCAAAGGCCAGATCACTCTCCCCAAGCGTGTCCGGAACGCGTTGGGATCGCGGATCGTGCGCCTCGAAATCCAGGGCCATACCGTGCTCCTGGCGCCGGTGCACAGCGTCGCCGGCAGTCTGCACCGGTACGTCAAGCCAGCCCCGGACCTCCACGCGGTCCGCGAAGCGGTATGGAGGGAGGTGGCGCGTGACAAAGGCAGTCGTCGCCTTTCCTGACACCAACACAGTCCTGCGGTATCTGCTGCATGACCACGAGGATATGTATCGGGAGGCAAACACCTTCTTCGAGGCGGTCAGGGTCGGCGAACGCCATGCCGTGCTCCTGGAGAGTGTCGTCGCGGAATGCGTGTACGTCCTGACGAAGTTCTACACCGTCCCTCGTGCGGAAGCGGTTGCCCAGCTACAGGCCATCCTGCGCTATCGCGGCATACGGAACGCCGACGCCGACCAGCTCGTGGAAGCGTTGGGCCTGTACGCCGAGCGGAATGTTGACCTGGTGGACGCCATCCTCAGTGTCAAGGCCGCGGCCGCTCATGCCGAAGTCTTCTCGTTCGACCGCGACCTGCACCGGAAGCTGAAGCGGCATGTGCCCCCGGCCCCCGGTGGCGGGTGCACGACAGGGGCCTGAAGATGGCGTGTCGGTTGCCAAAAACCGTTGACGACCGCGTTTGGGTCCAGGAGGCTGATCGTCGCGTGAAGGCCTATCGAGCCGGAAGAATTCCGGCCGTTGACGGTCCACGGGCCATGGCCGACCTTCGGTCACGGTTCTCTGGGTGATACCGCTTGCGGCATGCCATTCAGTGCCGTCTGGCCCTGGCGATCAGCATGAGCCAGGGGCGCACGGCATAGGGAGTCACCACGAGCAGGTTTCGGTTCGCCACCGCGAGCTGGGTTCGGTATCGGGTCAGAGTCTCCAGATGCGGCAAGGCGCTCTTCCGCAGCTTCTCCGTCCTGGCCAGAACCCGCCCGTACTCCGCCGCCGCGGTCCGGTACTGGTCGACCGTGGTCCGGATTCCGTCCAGCACGGCCGCGGGCGTGTACGTCCGCCAGTCCGCCATCCGCTGCGTCAGTTCCCGCTTCTGCGCGGTGCCCATCTCCGCGAGCCGTGCCAGGTGGCTTCTGCCTTCCGTCAGGTGCCGCGCGAGTTCATTGCGCCGCTGCTCGTACTTCATCGCCACAGCCGCTTCCGCTCGCGGGTCGCGCGCCATGGCAGGATTGAACCGGAACGATTGTTCCGTCCTGATGCGCCAAGTCAGCAGCGCATCCTGCCGGGCTGGCCCGAAACCCGGCGGCATTCGCCGCGGGCTGACATCCCATGCCGTCTCGATCCCGTAGGACTTCAGCGTCGCCTTCAGTCCCGAGCCAATCCCCGGCAACGCCACCCGGTCCGCATCATCGATGAACCTGCTCCGCAAGAACGCCTCTGTCTGCCGTTGCTCCGCGTGCGCATCCAGTTCGCGAAACGCATCGCGCTCCCGATGCTCCAGATCGGCATACAAGGAACGGACCTTGCCGAGAGCGGTGCGGAGCTTCTTTGCCATCTCCAGACGCTGCCTCGCCTCGGTGCGCCAGGTCTCCTGGATCGATTCGAGCCATGCCTGTAACCCTCTCTCCAGTGTCCTGAAGGCCGCTATCCACTCCTGGCGTGCCGCTTCGCATCGCGCATGTGCCTGCCGGCATTCGCCCTCCGCCGCGGCCAAGATGCCAAGCGGCTCCTTGACGCTGGCTTCGACCCGAGCCAGCTCCGCTTGAGCGGCAGCCACCGACTGCCTGCGCCGCAGCCATTCCTGGTCGTGCACATATCGCCAAGCCCTGCGCCACACAACAGCAGACGGCACGATCAGTCCGAGTGCCGCCAGACTGGCCCAGATGGTCCCCGCCCACCGGTGCAACAACATGAAGACGACCGGCGACAAAGCCACGCCGATAGTGGCGAGAAGCTCGCACCACAGGGCCAGCCGTACCGGACCTGGCACCGGCTGCCTGGCCGCTGTTGCCAGCGCGGCCACGGGTGTCAACTGGGTCTGCGGCGGTGGGAGCAGAGGTGCGGGCGGCACGGTTGCGGCATCCGGTTTGGCGCCTTCGGGAACCGCAAGCGGCGCCGTCTCGGGGGCCGGAATGCGCAATATCTCTTCCCAGACGGCATCGAGGTCAAACCGTCTCCGGCTAACGCCTCTGGTGTACAAGGTAATGAAGAAGTCGGGCCCACCCGCCCGCACAATCTCGCACCAGGGACAGGCGGGCAGAGACGCGTAGTACCGGTGCCCTTGATGCGCAGCGCAGACCTTCAGCTCTTTCCTGAACTCATCCAGAGCCTTGACCCACTCGAGCGCGGTCGGCCGCGCTTTGGCCCGCACCGCGAACGCGCGCTCGAACAGGTCCGCCAGTGAGAACGGCAGGTGGCCCAGCAGCAGAGAATTGGGCGGCGGCAGCAGGCGCAGCGTTGCCGCCTTGCGGCTGTACGCGAACAGGTGCTCCGCGATGGCCCGTTCGATGGGCATATCGCCCTTTCCCTGGAACCGCCCGGCGAACGGGTGCCGCCCAACAAACAACAGGTGGAAGCACAGGACCGCCAGCCCGAAACAGTCGTGATCGGGCGTCCGTTCGACCCCCTCGAACGGCTTGCCCTGGAGTTCGGGCGGCGTGAAGTGACCGACCCCGACCTCACACAAGTACACCCGCCCATTCTCCCGAATCTGGAAGGAGTCGCAGTCGATGAGTTTGACGACCGCGTCCTTGGCGACCACGACGTTGCCTTGATTGACATCGCCAACGACGTGCTGGCTCGTATGGATGGCATGGAACGCCGCCGCGATATTGCGGGCGGTTTGCACAAGAAACGCCCAGTCCTTATCGGGGAATTCGACCTGCCTCTGGGCTGGGGAGTACAGGCGGTGTATCTCGCTGAAGCCCTGGACCTTGGGCATGGTCAGCCCCAGCGTCTGCCCCTTTCCCGACAGAAGGACGCTGATCGGCCAGGCCGCGATCTGCAACAGGCCGGGAGTCGCGCAGCGTGCCATGGCCGCGAGTTTGGCGGCCTTGTCGGCGGAAACCGCATGGTGGTACACCTTGGCGACGAGGTCTGGCGCGTTGGCGACCTCGTACACGGCGCCTTCGCCGCCGCGGCCTAGCTCGCGCCCGAGGGTCACCGGGCGACCTTTCATGTCAAGTAGCGTTGCCTTCGGTGGCACAGGGGGATTCCTGCAATGATGGCAGAGCGGGTGGTGGCGGCGTCACCGCCGCCGACCGCGAGGCCAGGACGAGCGTCTTGTCGTCGTCGGTGCGTTCAAGCACGCGAGGCGAGGACAGGAAATCGCGCAGCAGAGGCGTGAGGACGGCGGATTCCCCAGGCGGTTCCGTACGCAGTCGTGCGAACATGGGCTGGAAGAAGGGCGCATGCACCGTCCGGTCCTCGTAGCGCAGCGCGAGCATCTGCAGCCCGTCGGTGAAGAGCGCGACCTCAGCGACCGATGTCCCCGGAGCGATCTTGATTTCGAGCCGCTCGCAGGCAGCGGGGTCGGTGACGAAGTTGGTCGTGTTTATGTACTCGCCCGACTGCGGCCACACAGCCCAGGCATACCCGGCTTCCGACGAGTAGACGATCGCGCCGTCTCCGAGTTGCAGGCACGCCATTTGGTCGGGCCACACGATTGCCGCCAGAAAGGTGCAGGCGAATTGGCGCGGGGACAGTCCGCGATCCTCCGCCTGGGCACAGAGCATCTCGGCGGTCTGGCGGAAGACTTCGGCCAGCTTGGCCTCCGCCACAGGCAGCAGCGCCCCGGTGGCCAGCAGTTCACTCACCCGCGTCACAAAGCTGTCACAGACGAAGCGCGAACCCTCGGCGGCACAGGCCGCGCTGCCGGCCCCGTCCGAGACGACCACCACCAGCGCGTCGTCTCCGGACGGACACGCGCACACCGCGACCGCATTCGCGTCCTGACAGGGCAGACCGTTCTCGACGTGCGCCTGCCCGATCACAGACCCGGCCACATACCGCCATGACAATGGCATCGTCAGTCACCCTGTAGGAAGTACCAGATGACGCCGGAGATCAGACCAAGAACTACCAGGAACTTCTGGGCCTTCTTCGTTCCGTCGGATTTCTTGGGAACAGTGGCGTTGCCCTTATAACCAGTCTTGGTACGCTTATCTTTCTTCGGTTCCGTAGGTTCAAGTCCGGCGGCCAGTCCCAAAAGCACAAAACACGCCCAGCCAAATATGGTTGCCATGATTGCGGTCCCTACGGCGTTTGCCGTCACATCGTTGCCCGGTCTTGATGTGTGAAGCGGCGCCACCTCGCCGGGTTCTTCGACGGTAGCCGGCGGCCGCCGGGCACTACACCGCGGCCCAGCCGTCGGGCGCCGTGGGGTTGGCAAGCTTCACCTCGTCGCCGGGCGTGGAACTCGACACCGATTTCATCGAGCTTGAGAGCCACTGGAAGAGTTTGCGGAACTGCAGGCCCTGCAACTTCAGCGGGTCGCGCTTGGCTATCTTCCCGAGAACCTCCATGTCGGCATCCTTAACCCCCACCGCGAAGAACGCAAACGCCTTCTTGTCCTCGCCGGCGTGGACTTTCGCGCACGCGTCCGCCCACTCGTCGGTCGGCTCGCCGTCCGTAATGAGAAAGACCCATGGCCGGTAGTAGGCAACACCGTTGCTCTTGTAGGTTTCCTTACGCCGCGCCAGGGACTCCAACCCCTTGACGATCGCCTCGCCCATAGGGGTCTTCCCCTGTGCAGCGAGAGCCGGCGGCTGGAAAGTTGCTACGCCCTGAAACTCGCTCACCACCTCCACAGCGCCACCAAATGTGATGATACCCACCTCGACCCGCTTCGCCGCCAAGGGATCGGCCAGCAGCTCCTCCTTGAACTGGCCCAGTCCTTCGTTCAGTTCCCGAATCGGGTCACCCCCCATCGAGCCGGAAACGTCCAGCAACAGAAGACACGGGCACCGTGGCTCCGGGTTGAGCGCGAAATCGTCCGTCCCGAATGGCACTTGGGAAACGGCATCCTGCTGACCGCTCATGGCTCACTCCTCTCGTCTTCCTCGACCTGTGCAACAAGCGCGACGCGTCGTGGCACTCCGCCGTAGTGAAGGTGCCACTTTCTTGCGACAGTCATTCTGGATTCCAGCCCCAGCCCCAACGGGGCGTCACATACCAGCCCAGGGCAACGCCCTGGGTAACGGTCGAACCAACAAATTGCACCCTGCAGGGGTGCGACAATCATCCGATGCCCGTGCCGCAGTCCCCATGCCTTGTCTCGCCCCTGTAGGGCTCAATCACGTCTTCGTCTCCATTCCCAGGGCGTTGCCCTGGGCTGGTATGTCACCGCGCCTTCAGCGTTCCGGACGCGTTCCGCTATTGCGGAGGTCGCTTCCGCTTTCCGGAGACATGGGGTATTCCCGCCCGCCGTGGTTACTTGTCCGCACCCGCGGCGGGCGTGTCCTGGTGCGCCGCGAACGCGCCCAGGACCCGGCCGAACACGACCGTGAACGTCAGGTTCTTGTCGTCCTGGCAGACTTCGGGCAGGAGAAACTCGTCGATCTCGGTCAGCAGGGCCGGCACATCGCCCTCCTTGACCCATGAGCCTTCGAACACGATCAGTGTCGCCTGAACCGCGCCGGTGGACATGTAGTGCAGGTCCAGCGCCGCGAAGTCGGTCCCGTCGCGCCGCAGCAACACGCGTTCCGAACTCGGTGTCCGCAACAGCCGGGTGATGAAAATGTCCATGTGTCGCCGTACCTCCGATTGCCTCACCCATGATACCAGGCCAGCCAGAGCGCTCCGACAAGCCCAAGCGTAATCGCAAGCACCACCAGGCACCCCATGCCGCCGGCCTTCTTGCCGCTCGTCGTGTTGTAGTACACCCCGGTGCCAGGAATCGTCACGCGTGAATAGCGCCGGCCCTTGGCGTTCACTCCGGTCCGGAACCCTCCGCTGCCCAGGGAGTATCCCAGACCGGACTTGCTCGCATTGATCCGGAACGGCCCGAGGTTGACCGATTTTCTGTAGCACCAACCCATGACCGGACACTCCTTGTCCCTGCGCCGCTTCATTGCCGCCGAGATGCTGACACCGCCAACGCGCCGCCGACCTTGAAACGCGCCCGCTCACTGCCGCCCACGGAGATCAGGACTCGCACGGTCCACGTTGCGTTCCGCGTGCTGCGCCGTCTCGCATCGTAGACAACGCTCACGCCGTGCCAGACGGATTCCCGCTCTGCGCAACGGCACGGGCAAACGCCGGGACGACTTTGTCCAAGACCTGGCGGCTCAGAGTCTTGAACCGCTCCACGCGCACGTCCCAGGTATCTTCGCCGGGTTTGAACTCCACCTTGCAGAGTTCCATAACACCGGTTCCCTCGTAAATCTTCAGCGACCCGAGTTCCGCGCGCAGGTTCGCCTCCGCCCATTGCGCGTTCCTCTTCTCCGATTTCTTGTGACGCTGGTACAACCAGGCGCCGGCCTGCTTAGGCCCGAAAACGAGATACACACCGAGATCAAGTCGCGACACGAGCAGATTCACCTGGACGTCCACGACGTCCGTCGATTTGACCTGATAGCGAAAGAACCCGCCCCGCTCGAACGATTCCGCGATCGGGGACAGCGTCGTCTTGTACCTCTCGTTCAGTTCCGCGGCGAAAACATTGGCCATGTTGCGATTGTCGTAGCGTTCGTCATTGCTCGCCGGCATTTCCTGCGCTTCGGTCGAGACAACCGAGGAGAACGACAGCAAAGCACGCAGTCGATTGATTTCCTCAGGAGACAGGGTTTCGTCGTTGCCTGACCCCGACTGGACCGAGTGGTAGAAGGCGTCGACGAAGTCCCCCAGCCGCTGGTAGAACGCGCTATCCTTGTCAGCACCAAACTCGCCGCGTAGGTCCGCGAACTCTTTCCCGTTCTGAAGACCTTCAGGGTCGCGGAGCTTCTGGAACGTCTCGTCCGAGATCTCGCCATACTGCTTGGCCAGGTACCGATACAGCGGCTCATAGTACTGCTGCAGGCAGAGGATGGCGAAAAGTATCTTGGTCATCTCAGGGGTGTTTGTGTCCGCTCCTGCCAAAGTCTCCTGGCCGCCTTTCTCCCTCGGGACCATGTTCAGGAGCTGCAGCGAGTTGAAAAGCCGCTTGACGGTCCTCGGGTTGAACCCGACCGAGCAGTTGACCAGGTTGACGTAGTCGGTGACGTACTTGGCGGCAGATGCTGGATCCTTGGGGGCCTTCACATCGATGCGGTCGAGGAGTTTCGTGAAGTACTCCTGTACCTGGTACTGGGACACCGGCATGTTGAAGGGGACCTGGATGATCTTGTCGAAAAAGCTCTTCCCCTTGAGTTCCTCCTCGCTGAGGTTGAACTTTGCCTTGAGGCCCTGGATCACGACCTTGTAGTCCACGGCCAGGATGTAGACGCACTTGGGCAGATCGAGGAACAACTTGAGACTCTCGAGCAGTTCAACGGCCTTGACGGGAACCAACCGATCGAGATCGTCGATAAAAACGACCACCCTGTCGTGGGGCGAATCCCGCACCGCATCTCCGAGTTGCTCCTTCAGAGTCTTGATGTGCTTGGCCGAGTCGAAATACTCCTCCCCACGCGCGGCGGCTGCAGCCTCCTTTGCCGCACCGCTGTCGCCCGTCGCATAGGACGTCGCTAGGGACCCAAGAAACTTACCACCGGCGGCTAACCCCCGAACGCATTTCTTAAGCGAGGTGTTCGGCTTGTCGGCCTCGATCTCGTCGATGAAGGTCTTGAGCAGGGACAGGGCCAGCGTGTCCGCCATGGTGAACTGCGAGTACTGCCAGGTGTTGAACCAGATGACCTTGGTTCCCTGGTCCTTTCCCACCTCCTTGCGAATGAGATTCATGAGGCTGGTCTTGCCGCTGCCCCAATCGCCCTGGAGCGCGATGGTCATGGGCGTGTCGCAATGCTTAACGAACTCCACCAAGCCATGTGCGTACTCTGTGAGCCCAAGCGATTCCTCGCCCGGCTCCGAGATCGGCGTGTCTTTCAAGCCGTACGGGCGGTTCTCCATACCACACTCCTCCTGGGTTTCGTGCGTTCCCTGCTCCAGCATTGTGGCAGGCTGACTGGTAACCGCGCGGGGAGCGCCCTCCCGCGGCGGATATGTTTGCCGGAAATAGTCATCCATCCGCCGCCACACATCGGAACCCCGAACAATCTCGGCGGCCTTCTCCTGCGGCTTGTCGCCCGGCAAGATCCAGTTCGGGTGGTACTTCGGCATCAACAGGAAACAGCAGTCATCGTGGCGGCGGAACTCGGAGAGTTGCTCCCCGTGCTCGTTCACACCGGTCACGACCACGGCGGCCCACGCCACGGGGGTCGCGAGGCTGACGTTCACCGGTCGCGGTTTCCCGTTGGGGGTAGGCTCCAGATAGGACACAAGCGGCGTCTCTGGGAGCGCTGCGACCGTAGCCTGGGAAGCCTGAACCCAGTTGTCCGCCGTGTAACTGACATCGGCCTTGATCTCGACCACACCGCACAGCCGCGTGCCGTGCATGTCCAGGATGGCAATATCGGGGTACCACCGCTTGGCTCCGCCCGCGTGCGATCTCACACTGAACGGATGATCGACAAGCAGCGAGTATCCCGCCGGAATCATGTCCGCGACGGCCTGCGCGACCAGTTCTTCGACCTCGGACGCACACGCCTTCGAGCGGCCACGCCGGATCCGGTCGCTGATGGCTTTGCTCTGCTTCCGCTGCTGATACAAGCGCAGCACGGCCTCGGTGAATTGACGGAAATCCATTTCCCCCTCTTTCCTCGCGGTGATGGTCTTGCTCAAGGTCCGTGGCCGGAACAATCGCAGCACCCTATCGGTGAACTCACGCGAATCCATGATTCGTCGTCCCCACCCTGGGCAGTAGTTGATCCCCGATACGTCGCGGTGCCCTGCCGCTCGACGGTCAACGCTTCTCCCGCCTCATGGACGCCATCAGACTCGCCTTCTCCTTCATCAGTCTGGCAATTTCATTCCGCCTCGAGGCAATCTGAAGGTCGAAGCTGTGATTGGAGTTGATCCTCCGGGTCCTATAGGACGTTTTCAGGTCCCGACTCTTCGTGTTTTTGATGGACATCGCGATGTGTTGGTTCTCCAGTTTCTTCGTCGCGCGTAGTCGCGCGATGGCGTCTCTGGCGTGATATATCGCCTTCTTCTTGTTGTCGATCTGGTCGCGGTAGTACTGCTTGCTCATCCCGTGCCTCCCTGACGCTATGGCGCAAACTCCTGGCGGTGTCGCCGCTCGCCGGCCGGCCCCGGCTTGTGCCCCGCACTCGCCCACTGCAACGGCACATGCCAGCCTGCCGACGAAACCGGACCCCGCCCGCCAGGTCGAACCCGGCGGGCGGGTCATGCCGTAGTTCCAATCGCGTTCTCAATAGGTGTATTTGTCGTAGCCCTTTGCCGCTTGCTTGTCATTCAACTCCTGCAGGGTGTCCTTGTCCTCGGCCCCTGAGGTGTAGAACTTCTCGTCGCCCTTCTGGGTGCAGACCTGGACGTACAGGCCGAAGATTTCCCGCATGCGCGCCTCGAATGTCCCCACCTGCAGGTTTCCCACAATCTTGAAATCGCTGACGACCTTCACGGTTCGGACCTCGCTGATCTTGAGTTTCGGATCCAACGGCGTCATCGCCTCGCCTTTGGCCGCCTTGCCGAATTCGTCCTTGCTGAAGAACTGGACGCCAAGATGGGGGAACCGCGCCGTAAAGTCGCGCTGAAACCTCCCAAGTTGCTTCTGTCCGGTAATGTGGATCTCTGCCGCCACCACGATTCTCCTTCGTTTGTTCGCGCACAGGCATGGCCTCCCTACCGGGTTCCGACCCGGCGAGTGGGCCATGCCGTTGCGTATCCCGTTTGCCTTCTTAGTAGGTGTACTTGTCGAAACCCTGCGCGGGGCACTCGTCATTTGCCTCCTGCAGGGTCTTCTTGTCGTAACTCACCCCGGTCACGAAGTGCTCGCCGCCCTTCTGCACCATGACTTGGACGAACAGGCCGTACAGTTCCCGCATCCGGGCCTCGAACGTCCCGACATGAAGGTGCCCGACGACTTTGAACTCCGTGTTGTTCTTTACCGTCCGCACCTTGGCAATCGTGAGGTTGGGAGCCAGGCACACAGCCGGCTCACCCTTGGTTGTCTTCTCAAACTCCTCCTTGCTGTAGATGTTGATGCCGAGGTAAGGAAAGCTCGCGTTGAACTCCGTCCGTAACCTCCCAAGTTTCTTCATTCCGATGATGTTGATCTCGACGGCCATGACGATTCTCCTCCGTTTGTTCGCACTCAGGCATGGCCGCGCCCACCGGGTTCCGACCCGGCGGGCGGGTCCATGCCGTAACTCCGCTCGCGGTCTCAGTAGGCGTACTTGTCGTGGCCCTCTGCGGCGAACTTGTCATTCAGTTCCTGCAGGGTGCACTTGTCCTCCGCCCCCGACGTGTAGTGCCTCTTGTCGCCCTTCTTGTAGACGACCTGGGCGTACAGGCCGTAGAAAGCCAGCATCCGCGCCTCCAGTGTCCCGACCCCGAGTTGCCCAACGATTTTCAACTCCGTGTTGTTCTTCACAGTCCGGACCTTGCCGATCGTGAGTTTCGGGTCCAACTGTTGTATTGCTTCGCCCTTGGCTGCCTTGTCCATCTCCTCCTTGGTGTAGAACTTGATGCCGAGATACGGAAATCGCGCGGTGAACTCCTGCTGCAACTTCCCAAGTTGTTTCATGCCTATGATTCGAATCTCTGCCGCCATGACGATTCTCCTCCGTTTGTTCGTGAATTCTTCCCGACGACATCACCCGTGCCGTTCAGGCGCCGGGTGACCAAACGCTGTAAGTCACAATCGGACTGTTGTCGGCCTACCACCCCTTCGCTGGTTCGTTATATGTCTGTCCGTCTGAATCATTTCCCCCTGCGCCGGCCTATCGGGCCGCCACAGCATGAACCACGACAACACACACCCACGCCAAGAGCGTCAAGCCGGCGCCAAGGAGTAGGAGCATTCCCAGGCATCCCTTCTTGTTTTCCGGCGCACTCGGCGCCTGCACCTTTGCCGGTTCCTCCGAGGGTCTTGTCTCCTGTCCGCCGGAGACTTTGGACGACCGGCCCGGGAGGATCGCGCCTGGAGTGGCATCACTGCTGCCCTCGCGTGGCGTGGCCTTGATGGCCGCTCCGGACTCCGGGCGTTTGTCGTCCGGACACGCCGGAGTTTGGGAGATTGCAGGTGTTGCAGTGGCGGCCTTGTCGTCTTTCTGCGGCGGCCTGCCGCTTTCCGCCAGCGACATGTTGTTGTCGACCAGAAAGCTGTTGTCCGGCGACGCCACCTGCACCGCGAAACCCAATTGGTCTCGGATCTGGTTCTCGAAGTTGCGGACCAGCAGGCGGCCATGGGCCTTTACTTCCGTGCCCTGCTTGACCGTCGCTTCGGCGAGGGACCCCACGGTCGCCTCGTCGTCAGCAAAGTGCTTGCTGTTCCCCTTGTAGACCCGGAGCGTGCTGCCGAACTCGGCCTTGAACCGCTCCTTGAGTGTGCTGACCTTCATGTTCCCAGAAATGGGAAAATCAGCCATGACACCGTTCCTCCTCTGCTCTTCTCGGTCACCAGTTCCGTTGCACCTTGCGCGCTGACGGTCTCTACACCCGCAGAAAACGTCCCGACCACATCCACACTGCGGAGGCAACCGCCATTCCGCGTTGGTTTCGTCCGTTTCTCGATGGTCCTTCGTTGCTCGCGAGCGAACACGCGCGCTGTCCAGGTTAGTGGAACCACCGCCGGAACAGCCGTTCCGGGTTGTAGGTACCGGTCTTGTTGCGCACCAGGCGCATCATGACCGGCGTGAGCAGCGTCAGCGTCACGAGTGCGCTGGCGCGCGTTGTCCGTCGTTTCTTGCCGGTCTTGTCCTGCGGGTTCAGGAATGACAGGAGATGGGTCAGGAACAGGACCGCGAGGAAGACCTTTGTCGTGAGGGCCGCAAACCAGGCACCGTATCTCGGGTTGTCTTCCCACGTCCTGGCGCTGATTCTTCCGAGCAGCGCCACTTCAACGCCCACCAGGCCGAGCAGCAGGAGCATAAGCACGATCGCCGAGTCTGTCAGCGCATAGACCATCATGATTCCCGGCAGTGTGATTGTCGGCACGATGCCGAGCAGGGCAATAAAGAACAGGTCGTCGTAGTCGCGGTACACCGTGATCCTCCCGGTGAATCCCAGGTAGGCGCCGATGCCAACCGTGATGGCCAGGAGCAAGCAGATGATGGCCACGAAACCGAGAAACGCGGTTTCGGCGGCACTTCCATCGCTCGCCGACGGCGGTGGTTGGCCGGGCGACGGCTCGTTTGGTACGGCGGTCTGCGGTTGGATTGCCACCGCCGGCGCTGTCCCGTCCTTTGCGGGCGTCACATTCTTCTGGGCTGCGTCCTGCCCTGTGGCGACGTGCACCAGCGCATAGACCACAACAAGTGCCGCCAACCCAGACGGGAATACTGCAGGCATACGCGCGGCGAGTGCGCCAGCGCGCCTGACCACACCACGCCTTGCTCGGGACGCTATCTGCATTCGATCCCCTGCCACGCCACCCGCCCCGGTCGGACCGATTCCCACCGATGTCCTGCGTGAATGCTACACTTGGCACCCGGACAGAATGTGTCCGGGGCCTTCACTCGCCCGCTTTTTCGCGACCTGTGCAAGCACGTCCACATAGATAGCCGGCCCGCGTGGCGGCCTGGATACTCTCGCTTGTAGTGGGCTCGCAGTGCGCGGGACGAAGTGCAGCGCCAAGAGCCCATCCGGCGCGGGGCTTTGGCTGCGGGGATGGTGTCTTGCCCGGCGGACGACCGCCGGGACTGCGACACCACTACGAACGGTGCCGCGATGCCTGGCGAGGCGAGGACGGACGTGCTTGCGCAGGTCAAAAAAAGAGGGCGCAACCTTCCGTCCATGCCTACTCGAGGGACCGTCACGCCCCGTGAATCGAACATGGCCAGAAAGCGCGCCCAGGTGGGCGCGCCACTGGCAGGTGCGTTCGATTCACTCAAAAGTGTGACGGTTTTCGAGTAGGCGTCGCCTGCCGCGACGCGAAAGCTATTCAGTTGTCAGTGTGGTGCCGTTGTTGCTTTGGTTTGCTCCTTGTCTTGCGGCGGAGTCATGCAGTGACCGGCAGCGGGACATCTGCCCCGCTACGTCTTCGTGGCTTGTCGCCGCTGCATTGCCCGGCGGCTGATTTCCTCTCCGCTGAGTTCGGCGAAGAGGGACTGCCGCCACTTGGTGTAGTCGAACTTCTCGCGTTGGATCAGGCAGATGAATCGTTCCGCCTCCACCAATCCCATGGCTTTGGAGAGGAGTTCGAAACCGCGCAACTTGAGTTCAGAATCCACCATCATTGTTCACTCTCCCGCTCCATCACGAAATCGACGGGATTGCGAATGCGAAACCCCCTCCCGGACCTTGTGCGTTTCCCATGCGCTATCAAGCGCTTGCACAGAATCGACAATAGCCCCGAAAAGGCGACGGCGCAAGCGGCCGCGCGGTATCTCGGTAATGCGTCACAGGCAGTCACGGCGGCGCCAGCGCCGTTGAACGTGCCGGGACGCAGGTGAAACGTCGGTGCATGGTGGCTCAGGTCCGGATCGGCAGCCAGGGCTGATGGGGCGCGGCGCTTTTCCCAATGTACCGATTCGCGGCCGCCGCCACGGCATTGAACGCTTCCGCCGCGCCGTCGACCAGGGGGGCCATCATCTCGCGGTGGAGTGTTTCACTGCTCATAGATGACTGTCCCGGTCTCTTCGGCGAACCGCGCGAAGGGCGTCGGCTCGGACAGGTCCAGGAGATCGACCTCCACCTCCACCTCATCCAGGAGTTGGCCAACGGTTTGCAGGAACGCACGCGGCGACAGCCCCGCATAGGCCAAGTCGAGATCACGTGCCTGCCTGGGGTCGATCCGGGCACTGCCGAACAGCACGACCCGCGTGGCACCGTACCGGCGCAGAATTTCGACACTCTTGGCGATGGCGGTCTTGGAAACAGCCATGGTGACCCCGTGCCTCCGCCTGCCGTTGAGGGCCCCAACCGAGGCCCCTGCTCAATGACGGCCTGAACGTCTCCATTTTCAGGCTCGACAAGACAATAGCCGGACCCTATCGCGAAAGCACGCGGCAAAGCACGCGGTGGCCGCGCGGTCGCCGCCGCACTTGACCGGACCCAACAGTGGTTATACAGTAGGGTATAACCATCGAGGGCAATGAACCCGCGCGCGATGCGGAAGGGCCAGAATCATGCTTGCCAAGGTTTTCGCCAAAGGACAGGTCGTCATTCCCGCGGATGTGCGCCGGCAGTTCCATGTCGAGGTCGGCGACTTCCTCGATATCGTGCCGCGCCCGGACAGCGGCTGCATCGAGTTGCGCCGGCCAGCGGCACTGAAGTCCGGGGCCCTGGGCGGGTCTCTGGCCAGCTACCGGAAGGGCCGGGCCTTGCCGTCCAGGAAAGAGATGCATGACCTTCTCAGGAAGGGGATTGTGCGGGATGCGCAGCGTTCTTGACACGAATGTGATCGTCCGGTTCCTGGTCGAGGAACCAGGATCGATCCCGGCCAAGTTTCGGGGCGTGTTCACGTTCTTCCCGAAGCTCGAGACGGGTGAAGTGGCTGCAGAGTTGCCGGCACTGATGGTATTCGAGGCGTTCTTCGTACTGACCAGCTACTACGAAGTTCCCCCGGCCGAGGCCGCCTCGCGTCTGGCCGACATTGTGGGCTTCAGGGGCGTGATCATGGGCGAGAAGCGGGTGATCGCGCGGAGCCTGAAGATCCTCCAGGACCGGAACATCGGCTTGGTGGACGCCTACATCGTGGCCTTGTCCGAGGCGACCGGCGTCAAGACCGTGTACTCGTTCGATGCCGGCCTTGCCAAGTACGGTCTGGAGTTGCTGGACGTGAAGTAGGGGCCCCGGGGACCTGCGCTCAGTTCCTGTCGAGGAAGTCGTTGATGTCGTCCTTGATCCAGAACGTCGGGCGCCAGCCGGACATGCGCTGCCGCTCCTCGCCGTTGTTGAAGAAGACCCACAGCGGGACCCAGCGTGTCCCGTACGTGCTGCCGAGCGTCGGGCACACGGCCACGTCCACGGTCACGAACGTGACCCTGCCGGCGTAGTCGTCCGCCAGGTCCGGGAGCGCTTTGAGAACCTTGTGGCAGGTACCGCACCCGGGCGAGTGAAAGATCGCGATGACCGGCCCGCGCGCCTGCAGTACGGCCTTGCTGAACTCCGCTTCGGTGCTCACCTCGACTGCCCGCGAGACCCGTTCCTTTGCACCGAACGAGACGCATCCGGAAAGCAACGCGCCGCCGACGACGAGCGCGGCTACGACATTCAGACGGGTCAGGGTCTGCCACATGGTATGGGTGCGGACGCCGCGTGAATTCACAGGGCTCACCATGGTCGGACTCCTTCGTTGGTCTGCGGTTTGGGCGGGTACGCGCTGACACCCACATCCACGTTGGATCCAAGTTAGCCGGTGACACCGGCGAAAGCAAGCCACGGCGTGAGGCGTCAGCACCCCACCGAGACGAGCTCGGTGGCGGCGCAGAGCGGCCCGCGAGGGCTGGCGCCCAGAGTGGTCGGAGCGGCTCGCTCCGACACCCGCGGGAGCGAGCCGCTCCCGCCACTTTGGCCAGCCACCCCCAAACCTGCACCCGCGACTGACGCAGCACAGTTCCCGTGCAGCCGCGGCTTGAAAAAGCTCCAGGGCCATGGTTCATTGTCCTTGGTCTCCAAGGCCGCGAAGCGCCAGCGTGCGATGTCCGCAGAAAGGAACCGCCCATGAAGCCGATGACGACCCGCGATCGCGTTCAGGCCGTGCTGAACTTCCAGCCGTTCGACCGCCTGCCGGTCATCGAGTGGGCCGGCTGGTGGACGGAGACGATCGACCGCTGGCACCGGGAAGGACTGCCCGCCGCACTCACGGACCGCTACGACATCTGCCGGCACTTCGGGCTCGACCTGCTCAAGCAGGTCTGGTTCGGCGTCATGCGCCCGGGCGCGCCGCAGCCGGCCGGCCACGGCCTGGGTCTCGTGCGGAACATGGACGATTACGAGCGCCTGCTCCCGTTCCTCTACCCGCTGCCGGCCGTGGACCCGGCGTTCTGGCGCGCCTGGGCCGCGGAACAGCAGCGCGGCGACGCGGCGCTGTGGTTCACCATCGAGGGTTTCTTCTGGTTTCCGCGCCGGCTGCTCGGCATCGAACCGCACCTGTTTGCGTTCTACGACCAGCCCGAACTCATGCACCGCATCAACGCGGATCTCAGCGACTGGCACCTGAAGATCCTCGACGAACTCTTTGCCGTGTGCACGCCGGACTTCATGACCTTTGCCGAGGACATGAGCTACAACCACGGGCCCATGCTCTCGAAGGAACTGTTCGACGAGTTCATGCTCCCGTACTACCGCAAGGTCGTGCCGCGCCTGGTCCAGCGCGGCGTGGTCGTGCTCATCGATTCGGATGGCGATATCACGGTACCGGCGCACTGGTTCGAGACGGCCGGGATCCAGGGCATTCTGCCGCTCGAGCGCCAGGCGGGCGTGTGCATCGCGAAACTGCGCCGGGAGCACCCGCGCATGCGCTTCCTCGGCCACTTCGACAAAATGGTCATGCACAAGGGCGAGAAGGCGATCCGTGCCGAGTTCGAGCGGCTGATCCCCACCGCGGCGGCGGGCGGCTTCATCATCGGCTGCGATCACCAGACGCCGCCCGGCGTGTCGTACGAGGACTACCAGCTCTACGTCCGGCTCTTCCACGAGTACGCCGCCGTGGCTGGCCGCTTGTCCCGCGACGCGTAGCGGGAGAGGCGGGGTTGCGCACCCCGCACCCGCGCCAAAGGGCCATTGGCCCTCTGGACTCCCGAGGGGATTGCGGAGTGCGCACCGCGGCCGCGGTGCGCACTCCGCAATCCCCAGTGAAGTCCGGGGGGGCAGGGCCTGCCCGTCAAGACAATGTCGGCGGCTTGTGCGGATTCCGCCAGGTGGTGTTTCGCGACGTGGAGCAAGGCTCCTGCCTTGCTGCCTCGTCCCGGAACCGCGTCTGGGGGGCGTTACCGGCCGCCGGGCACGGCAATGCCGCGCTGGGACAGGAGAGTGCCTTCGAGCCGGTAGAGGCTGGTGAACGCTTCCAGCAGCCCCACGCGGGCTTCCTCTTCAGTGATCTGGCTGCTGGCCAGGTCGCGCTGGGCGCCTGCCACCAGAAGCGTGGTCGACCTGCCGACGCGGAACTTTTCCGTCTCGGCGCGGAGTGTTTCCTGGCGCAGCCGGCTGGTGGCCGCACTGGCGGTGACCACCTCGCGGGCGCGTTCGATGTCGACATAGGCGCTGCGGACGTCCAGTTCCACCAGGCGTTCCAGATTGGTCAGCGCCAGTTGCATCTGTTCCTGGTTCAGCGTGGCACGGCGGTGGCTGGCCTGGGCGTCGCGGTTGCCGAGCGGCCACTGGAACGTCAGGCCGGCCATGAGGTTGTAGTCCTCGCGGCCGATGTTCTCGGCTGAACGGAAGAACGATCCGGCGTATCCCGTCTTTCCGAGCTGAATGAAGAGGTCCAGTTTCGGCAGCAGTCCATTGCGCGTGCTGACGATATCGAGTTCACCGGACTTGAGGCGGAGCCGCGCCTCCTCCAGGTCGTGCCGGTTGGTGAGCGCCAGAGCCACATGCGTTTCGACGGCGCCGAGGGTGATGCCCGGGACCGTGGCTCGGTCCTTCAACACCGGCTGCCGTGACCACATGTCCGGGCCGGAGGGCGAGAGCAGGTGCAGCAGCTGCAGGCGCGTCTTGGCCAAGTCGCCCCGGGCGCGGATCAACTGCTCGCGCCAGCCGGCGACTTCCGCTTCGGCAGCCGCTTGCTCCGTTTCGGCGAGTTTCCCGACCTGGATACGTTCGCGCGTCTCCTGAAGCTGCTGTTCGGCGATCTTCAGCGATTCGGTAAAGATCTCGATGCGCCGGGCGGCCAGGGTCAGTTCCCAATAGGTTGTTTCGACTTCGGCGGCCAAGGCTTCGGCGAAACCGGCGAGTTCGTGCTCTGAGGCAAACGTGCTGAGTCGGGCCTGCTGCAGCCGGATCAGGTTCACGTCGCGGCCCGCGCCCTGCAGCAACGCCTGGGTCACGGTCAACTGCGGGCCGGTTGCGAACTGCGCGTCGCCGCCGCCGGCCGGTGCGCCGCTGTACTGCGCCGCCGCTCCCAACTCGACGGTCGTGCCGGTCGGGAGGAACTCGCGGACCGCGAACGCACCGTTTGTCTGGTCGGTGATCGCGTCGTGTGGCGTTGCGGACAACTCGGCCCGGCCGCGGGAGCGCGACAAACTCCCGGCCAGTACCGGGTCGAACACCGCCTGTTCGGTCGCTTCATACGTCCGGCGGATATCGGGTGTCAGGCGTTCTACAGCCAGCGCCGGATTGCCCTCGAACGCCATGACCAGTGCCTCGCCCATAGACAGGGGCAGGTCCCGGCCCGTCGCACCGGCAACCGGCGCTTGTGGCTGGACGGCGGGGGCTGCCACGGCGGCGGGCTGCGGCGCCGGCGCGGTCGTGGCCGCAGGTTCTTGGGCCTGTGTCACGGCCCAGCCCAACGCCACCGCCCCCGTCGCGACCCCAAACGCACAGTGGAGACCACGGAACCGTGAAGTGAGACATGTCATGGTGTGAGACTCCAGCAACTTTTGGCCTCAACGTGAAACGCAGGCTCTGGGCTGCCGATCCGTGCGATTCCTGAACCTATTGCCACAGGCTCGGGCTAAGTTTCCGCATCCAGTTCCAGCACCACCTTGCCGCACTGGCGCGACTCCATGGCGGCGAAGCCCTTCTCAAACTCGGCAAACGGGAAGCGGTGCGTGAGCACCGGCGCGATGTTCAGTCCGGACTGGAGCATGGTCTGCATTTTGTACCACGTCTCGTACATCTCGCGGCCGTAGATGCCTTTCAGCGTCAGGCCCTTGAAGATGACCTGGTCCCAGTCGATGCGCGTGGCGGCCGGCAGGATGCCGAGCAGCGCGATGCGGCCACCGTGGTACATGCTCTCGAGCATAGCCTCGAAGGCGTCGCCGTTCCCGGACATTTCCAGGCCGATATCGAACCCGATCATACCGAGCCGTTGCATGGTTTCGCGCAGGGTCTCGTTCTTCGAGTTCACCGCCGCGGTCGCGCCCAGCTTGCGCGCCAGGGCGAGCCGGTAGTCGTTCACATCGGTGATGACGACGTTGCGCGCGCCGACAAACCGCGAGATGGCAACGGCTATCAGCCCGATCGGGCCGGCGCCGGTGATCAGCACGTCTTCGCCGACCATGTTGAAGGACAGTGCGCAGTGCGCCGCATTGCCGTACGGATCGAAGATCGCCGCGATCTCGGATGGGATCTTCGCGTCCAGGTGCCACGCGTTCGACGCCGGCAGGCTGAGGTACTCGGCGAAGCAGCCGTCGCGGTTGACGCCCAGGCCGATGGTGCGCGTGCACAGGTGCCGACGCCCGGCGCGGCAGCTCCGGCAGACACCGCACACAATGTGGCCCTCGCCGGAAATGCGCTCCCCGACCTGGTAGCCGTTGACCTCGCTGCCCATGGCGACGATCTCGCCCACGAACTCGTGCCCGATGACCATCGGCGGCTTGATCGTCTTCTGCGCCCAGGCGTCCCACAGGTAGATGTGCAGGTCGGTGCCGCAGACGCCGACCTTCTGAACCTTGACCAGCAGGTCGCCATGCCCGAACTCCGGCACCGGAACCTCGCGCAGTTCCAGGCCGCGCCCCGGCTTCGCCTTCACCACCGCTTTCATCGTCTTTGTCATCGCCGCCTTTCCACGGACTGCCCCCCAAGCCCCAGACATTCAGCGTCACTCTAGGATAGCGCGAGGGGGCGGCGAAAGCAAGAAGGGGGGGGCGGCCTGAGGACAGGCCACCCCTAGTTGCCAGAACGACCCGGACAAACAGTGAGTAACGCCCACACATGATCGGGCGCATCCGCCCGGGGGGCGCTGACGCATTGCCGGGCGGGGCTGCAAGGCGGGAGCCTTGCCCTACTGTCGTGGGGCCGGAATTGCAGGGGGAGACGGTCGGCGTGCCGCTACGGGTAGTAGCTGACGGTGACCGGGGTGTACGTGCTGTGCCACTTGAACTTGGACCACAGCTCGTTGAGCCGGGCGCGCTTTACGGAGATGTCGGCGCAGACGATGTTGATGCCGCGCCAGTGCCGGTCCACGCAGAACCGGCCCATGCTGGACCCGCCCCCCTGTGACGGCTGTGATCCGTCCCAATACGAGGGCGGCGGTGCGTCCCCATTCCCCGGCCAAGCGTCGACCCAGTTCGCGTCGCCGAAGAATGGGATGATCGTCGGGTCCGTCATCTTCCGGAAGGAGCACCAGTAGGAACCTGTCCCCGGGTTCGCGGTTGTGCCATTGTGGATCCAGGAGTTAAGGGCATAGCTGCCGTAGTTCGTGCCCCACCCCGGCCCCCAGGCAACCTTGGCCCGGCCCCAGCCGGCCGTGAGCTGGTCGCTGGCTGAAACCTTGGTCGCCGGGCAGAGCCGGGCGGCGTCGTCGCCGCCGTGATAGGGCTTGTACAGATTGATCCAGAAGGTTTCGTTCGGGAGCACGCCGACAATTTTGTTGTCATAGGGCGAGAAATACTCGTCCCATTCATTGGCGTACATGGTGATGGCCATGCCCATCTGGCGGATGTTCGACTGGCACTGGCTGTTGTAACCCTTCTCCTTGGCCATACTCAGGGCGGGGAGCAGGATGGAAGCCAGGATCGCAATGATGGCAATGACGACCAGCAGTTCGATGAGGGTGAAGAGGCGCTTCATGACGAATACCTCCCGGGGAAAGCACCACCAACGCAAGACCGCTCGTTTCGGTGCTATACTAATACCACACAATACGATACATCCGACATCCGCGAAAGGCAACGTGACGGCTGCGCAGGGCTGTTTCAAGATCGGGTCACGCCGCATGGGAACGCTCCGTATCGACGCGCGTTCAGTAGGGCCGGCCTGTCCCCAGGCCGGCCCCCCCCGGCGTGGGGACACGCCGGGGGTACTTGTCGGTCCCGCAGGCGGAGAATCTTGAAACAGCCCTGACGGCTGCGCCGGTGGTAATGCGTCAGTGTGTCCCGGGATGCGACGGCCCGGTCATGTTGGGCTGGTACTGCGGCGTTTCCGTCTGAGTACCGCCTTTCAGGCGGAAGTGGCAGCGACGCTTCAGCGAGCGGGTGCACGGCGCTGACACCCGAAACCTGAAACCTCTCTTGGGACAACGCCAGACAGGAAGACGACACCATGTTCATCGACGTGCACACCCATGCGTACCGCTGTCGCGCGCCGGTCTTCAACTTCCCGCTGCCGGAGGAGGTCCTGAAACGGTTCGACGAACTGCAGATCGAGAAAGGCGCGGTGCTGCCGCTCATCGGGCCGGAGGTCTACATCCCACAGGCGAACGAGGACATTCTCGAAATGGCCGAGCGCTGGCCGGATCGGTTCGTGCCGTTCTGCAACGTCGACCCGCGCTGCGTCAGCAACTCGCCCGACGCGCCGCTCGGTGACGTGCTGCGCTATTACCGCGACAAAGGCTGCCGCGGCCTGGGCGAACTGATGCCGAACCTGCCGTTCCTCGACCCGCTGGTGCAGAACCTGTTCAAGCACGCGCAGGACGTGGGCCTGCCGATCACGATCGACATGTCCAGCCGCTGTGGCTACGGCGGCGGTTACGGACTCTACGACGACCCCGGACTGCCGCAGATCGAGGCGTGCCTGCGCCGGTTCCCGAAGCTGGTCATTGTCGGGCACGGCCCGCCGTTCTGGGCGGAGATCGCACGGCTCGAAACGGTCGGCGACCGCGCCGGGTACCCGAACTACCCGGTGCGCGAGGAAGGCGCCGTGCCGAAACTGTTCCGGCGTTACCCGAACCTGTGGGCGGACCTCTCGGCCGGCAGCGGCTACAACGCCCTGGCGCGCGACCCGGAGTACGCGGTGAAGTTCCTCAACGAGTTCCAGGACCGGCTCATGTTCGGCACCGATATCTGCACGCCGACCCAGGACTTGCCGCTGGCGGGGTTCCTGCTCAAGCTCAAGGACGCCGGCAAGCTCCCCGAGCCCGCGTTCCGCAAGATCGCCCGCGAGAACGCCATCCGCCTGTACAAGCTGTGAGGGGCGACCGGATTTGATCCGCAGCGGCCGGCAGTGGCGCGGGACCTCCGGGACCGCAGTAGAGTGCTCGGGGCCGTCCCGGCCCGAGGTCCTCGGCCGGGGACCGGCCCGAGTACCCTGCTTCGGCGCGGGACGCGCCGAGCCACTGTGCGCTCGGTCGCAGCCGGGCCTGCGCCCGTCCCCCCGCCCGTCACTCCGGCTTGATGCGCACGGCGGCGAAGCGCCACTTGGCCAGGGGCAGGCGCAGGACGCCGCCGGTCGCGTCGAGCGGCTGATCGGTGAGCGCATCCCAGGCGAGCACGTCGCTCCAGCCGAACGCTTTGAAGTTCAGGGTCACGGTCGCATCGGCGTCGCTGTCGCCCAGGTTGCTGACGAAGAGCAGCAGTCCGTCCTTCTTGCGCTCATAGGCGGTGGCGTAGACCCCGGCCGGGGCGCAGGTGATGCGGTCGGCATTGTTCCAGTACGGGTACAGGGTCGCGTCCTTGAACGGGAAGCGATCGTACATGCGCCACAGCGCCGAGGTCTGGAGGAGGAAGTCGGGGGTACTGGGACGAATGAGCACGCCGTGCAGGAGCGAGTAGGCAATCATATCGCGGCTGTAGTAGGGCCGGCCCTCGTAGACGAGGAGCTCGGACGGAATGCCCCACTGCCGGCCCATGAGTTCGGTCCGGAACGAGTCCATGGGCAGCACGTCGAGGGTTCGCGCCCCGGCTTTGTGCGTGTCGAGCTGTTCGCCGCCCCAGGTGCTGGTGCCCCAGGCCAGCGTTGGCGTGACCATGACGGTCGAGTTGTGGATGTTGAGCTGCCCGGCCGGCTTGCGCTGGCGTGTCAGGACGTAGAGCCGGCGCATGAACTCGCGGGTGCCGAAGATGTCGTAGGCCGGCCGCACCGTGCCGTCCGGCGCGGTGTAGCCGCAGCCATGGGTCTGGTTGTTGCAGGGCGAGGGCCACTCGGGTCCGTCGAGGTACCAGCCGTCGTTGCCGAACTCGTCGATCAGCTTCCCCAGATGGTAGAGGCAGAAGTCCTTCCACGGGCTGTTCCAGCAGGCGATGTAGGCGTTCTGCGGCGGTTGCCGCGTGTAGGCCCCGGACCGCGGCGTCTGCAGGGCTTCCTCGGAGTACAGCTCCCACTCGGGTGCGTTGTCCGCAAACTGCCGTGACATGTAGAGCAGCAGGTTTACGCCGGCGCCGTGCGCGCCGTCGACCAGACTGCGCAGCTTCGGCCGGTTCTCATCGGTCACGTACGGGTGCGACTGGTACGGGGACCAGTGCTCGTGGAAGCAGATGGTGCGCACGCCGAGATCTGCCAGGCGCCGGAGCTGCGTGACCGCGCGCGCCGGATCCCAGGTCGGGCCCTGACCGAACTTTGCCGGCCCGAACACCACGCTCAGCCCGGCCTCGCCGAGCAGCTTGCCGCCCGGCTTGCCGTAGTCTTCGAAGTGATCGAGCAGCAGCGTGTCCGCGTCGGGCGCGTACTCGCCGGGCGTCTCGGCCGGCGGTCGCGCCACCCGCAGAATGCGGAGTTCGTCGATCGCCGCCATGGGTTCGGCGCCGCCGATCTCAATGACGGCCTTCTCGGGCGAGATGGGGATAAAGCCGGCGTTCGGGCACTCCGCCACCAGCTTGCCGTCCACGTACATTCGCACCATGTCGCTCCAGGTCAGCGCCAGGTGATACCACTGGCCGACGTTCCAGTCGATGGGCGCGCCGGGGTTCAGCGTGACCTTGCCTTCTTTCCGCGCCCAGGCGACCGGCCCCTGCACGTGCTGGTTCCAGTAGAAGCCGCAGTTCGTGCCGTGGCCCATGTCCGCGTCCCATTTCACCGTGAAGATGCTGCGGTTCGTCATGTTCTTGCGCTCGGCTTGGGGCACGCCGCGCTCGGGGTTCTCGAACGCCGGCCGGTACCAGCACTCGACCGTGCCCTGCTCCGGGTTCAGCCGGCCGGCGGCCGGGTAGGTGACGGCGCCGCCGATCGAGGCCGGCGCACTCTCCAGCCCGTATTGTCCGTGGTGCGTGATCCGGTAGTCCCAGACGGTCTTCTCGGGGTCTTTTACCGGCGTGGCGTGAAATCCAAACGTGTACTCGAGCGGGCCGGCGATCTGCTGCTCGCCCTGGATCAGGCGGCAACGCAAGACCACGGCCAGCCCCTCGCGCCGGACCGTCAGCGCCTCCTTGGCGCCGAGCGGGAACCAGTTCCGGTCCGACTCGCAGAACCAGGCGAACCCGCGGTCTTCGTCCCCGAGCCACACAAACGGTTTGAAGCCGTACGACCAGCCATCCGCCGGCAGCGCGGCGCTGTTCGCAATGCTGCCCCACTGGCCGGGGAAATGGTACAGGTATCGGGCATGCTCGGGTTTGAGCGGAATCTCGAGGCTCAGGTCCTGCAGTGTTGCCACGCCGGCATCCGGCGTGAGTTTCAAGTCGACGCGGAGCATGCCGTCGAACTCGACGGTTGTGCTGCCGGACAGGGTGACGCCGGCCGCGCGTGCGGTCCCGGTCAGAGTCACCCGATCGTCGTCGCGCACTGGGAATTCGACCTTGTCGCCCGTCCAGGCGAGTGGTGCACCATTCGCGCGGCCGGTGAGCGTGATCGGGCCGGCCAGCACGGACGTGTCGCGCGTCACGACCTCGGTCGGCAGGATGGATCGGGTGAAGCGGTACGAGCGACCCCAGCACCGCACCGCGTCCTTCTTGACCTTGAGCTTTGTCCACGGGGCAGGGACCTGGTCGGTGAGCCCTTCCCGCGTGCCCAGCCAGGGCGGCTGCAGCGGACTGTCCACCGTCTTGTCAACGGCGAAAACCTGGCCCGTCACACGCTGCGTAGCGCTGGCCTTGACCACCAGCTTCCCGGCCGGGATCTGTGTACCGGGCAACTCGACTTTGACCTCGCCGGTCTTCGGGTCCGGCGCGGTCTTCCGCTCCAGGATCCGGCCCTGCGGTCCGTCGACGGACACGACCACATCGGTGTCCGCGGCGGGGAATGCGGTCGCGTCAGGCCGCACGTCGAGCCGCAGCAGGTTCGTCGTGATGAACGCGCGCACCGCCAGCTCGAGCGGCTGGCCCACGTGCAGCGTCCACGACTGCACGAGCAGCGGCCCGCCTGGCCCGGCCGCGCTGCAGTCCAACAGGTAGTTGCCGCCCTGCGGGAAGCCTTGCGCCTGTGGAATGGCGACCGGCAGCGGCACAGCCACCCCCGACTCCAGGCTGCGGACCTCGCGGGCCAACTCCTGCGGCTTGTCATCTGTCCCCGCCCGGCTCAGCACCCAGGTCAGGTCCACCTTGCCGGCGCCGACCGCCTGCGCACGACACTCGCCGAGCCGCAGCGCGTCCGGGCCGGACAGGCTCACCGCGGTTTGGGTCCCGAACGCCAGGTGCGCGAAGTGCGTTGGGTCGTGCAGGCCGCGCGACAGGGGTGACCAGGTCAGGATGCCGCCGAGCCAGCCGGCGTTCACGGCCACGTTAAACCCCGCAACGTGCCCGGCGGCGGGTGGCGCCGCTTCCATAGCCTTCCACGGCAGGAAAATCTCCGCAGACCAGCGGCCCGGTTCGTTCACCGCCGCGGCCTGCCACTCGGCGTTGTAGCTCTTGTCCCCTGCGATGCTGTCAAACTCCGTGCCCAACGCGTTGACCGCGAACTGGTAGTTCTTTTTGTGGGCGTGCGCCAGGTCGACGTGAACTTCGATCGAGTCGTCCTGCCAGACGGTGCCGTCCCAATCGGTGGCGTGCGCTTTGGCCTTTTCGCCGGGCGGCAGCGGCGCCTCGACGCCGATCAGGAGCCCCTCGTCGTGCCAGGCCAGGCGCAGCAGCGGCTGATGCCCCGACAGCCGCTGCGAACCCAGCATCACGAACCCGCTCAGCGTCGTGGTCCCGGCCCATTCCGTCTCGTCCAGTCGCCCGTCGATGGACGGAAGCTTGGCGATCTTCAGAATCGTCACTCGGGGCCACGCCGCGTCGGTTGGCGCACCCGCTTGGACTGCCTGCAGGAACAGCACGACGCCCACTACGCTTGCCGCTGCTCGATGGAAAAACATGGTTCAACCTCCCCGCTGCACGAATACTGACCACTGGAACCGTAACGCTACACCGGGCCGCTGCCCAAGTCAAGAACCGTGGGACCGTAATAATAATGCGTCAGTCGCGGGTGGAGATAAGGTCGAAGTCTGACCTGGGCTGACGCCTAAAGTGGTCGGAGCGGCTCACTCCGACACCCGCGGGAGCGAGCCGCTCCCGCCACGTTGGCCATTTACCGCCCAACCGTGCACCCGCTACTCCCATGTTACTCGCGTGTCACTCTGCGCCGCCGCCCGGCTCGTCCGGGCGGGGCGACGATGGGGGGAAAAGGGNC
>Ga0156402_1371_pt1 | contig 29944 bp, 21 predicted proteins | sample RifOxyA3_FD_108045 | JGI IMG/M metagenome (GOLD analysis project Ga0156402, IMG submission 108045) | Lentisphaerae bacterium RIFOXYA12_64_32 | reverse complement strand
TCTTCATGCCGAACTTGTACGTAGTGGCGCCCAGAAAGTCGCCGGAGAAGGTCAGGTTCATGGTGAACTCTGTGCCCTAGGCCCAGAGCGCGGCACCGGCCAGAATCCCGGAGGCAACAATCCCGGTCCCGAAGAGACGCTTCACCATGGTGAAAATCATGTTCATGGCTGACTCCCCTGCAGACGTTAGGTAACCCCGATTTCCATTGACAATAGCGCGTTCACGTTCAAGTGTCCAGTGCCGGCCCGGCGTCCGGGCTCACGCCGGCAATCATGCGTCGCAGACCGCCGGTCGCAGCGGCGGCCTGGTCGTCCAGCCCCGCGGCATCGGTGAGCAGGCTTGGCACTCATGCTTATGCACGATCCACTGGGACAGTGAACGCATCCGTCTTTCGTGGCATGATCGCCTGCCGGTTCCCGCCATTACGCGTTCGGTCTTCCCTTGCACGAGTTATGGACACGTGGAGATGACAGGCGGGCGTTTCTCAGCGGGAATGAGAAGGTTTTCACGAAACTGACTAACCGGCATGCTCATGATGAGCTATTCCGCAGTCAGGCGGGGGAAGCATCCCTGTCGGGTTCAGCGGCAACGGATGCGGCCAGGGGACTGGCCGCGCTACGGGCGGCCCCCGGACCGCGTGAACGCCTGCCCGCAGTGCCTGCGCTTGGAGCGCAGCTACAGGCGGGCGGAACTACAAGCCTGGTTTTGTTGGGGTCAGCGTGCGCCGACAGTCCGGCGATCCCGTGCAGGCGGGACTCACGCCGGAACGGCCTTCCGTCGTGAAGCGCGGGTTGGGCAACTGCTGGACTGCGTCGGTCGGGCGCGCCCATGGCGGCCGCGGCCGGACGGGCCGCCAAGCGGTTGCAGGCTGGCGAAGATCTCCTTCGCTGACTTGTCGGGCACAATGCGAAAGCGGTCGTGCGTGTAGTCACCGTGGCCCAAGTCGTACTGGCCGATGAAGCGCAAGGCGTTTGCAGACCCGAGCGCCGCAACCAAGGCCTCGAAGCCTCTCGTGCGGACGTCCTCCAAGGATAGCATCGCATTCTTCATCTAACACTCTCCTCCAACAGCCACGCCACAGGATTGGCAACGGCAACCCGCAACACCGCGGCGTGTCTCACCGCGCGGCGCAGCAGTGCGTCATCGGTAGTCAGGAAGACGTCCGCCGACAGGCTTTCCGCACAGGCAAGGTGCAGTGCATCAAGGCCGCGGAACCCGAGTTCCTCCAATTCCTCCGCGCGGTGAAGGTCAGCGGCAGACGCATTCCTCCACTCGAAACACAGCCCGGCAAGCCGCTGGACCCGGGCGCGTCTGACCGGGTCTGGGTTCGCCGCGATCTCTTCGGATACCACATTGCTGCTCAGCAGCCCCCATGCACCCGCTTCGATGAGAGCGACGATCGACAGAACCGCTTCTCTCTCCTGCCTGATGCGAACTTGGCGCTAGTCGTCGAACGGACGGCTCAACGAACACACATCAAGGTATATCCGTCGCTTCATCGGCCGCTTTTCCCGGTGCCGCTCGCGCTGACGCCGCAGACCCTGCTCCTCTGAAGTCGCCTATCGTGCGATCCCAGCGCTCTGCGCCACACGAGGGAGAATACCACGGATCACGAACGGCGTCAAGCCGGGCTTGGCGGAAGCGGCAATGCAGTTCAGATGGACCGGCGGAGGGATGGCGTCAAGTTGGGCACCAGGTTCCTTGGCCTGGGACGTGCCAATCCCCGCCGGGTCAGGAGGCCCGGCGGCCACGGTGGAGAACTGTGGCCAAGAGACTGGCCGCGCCACTGATGTCGACCAGTTCGGGGACCGCGTAAACGCGGTACTACGAGCCTCGTGCGCCCTGGTTAACGGGTGCGGCCGGACGAACCGCACCGCGGAACGGGCAACAAGCCCCCCCCTCGACACTCGACACCCGACACTCCTCCCGCGCCTGCGCCTACACCGCGTACGCCCGGCCGGTCTTGGCGGACTTGTAGGCCAGTTCAGTGAGGTGCATGATGTGCAGGCCGTTGGCACCGTTGTTGAGCGTCGGCGCGCGACCCTGGCGGATACAGTCGGCGAAGTAGTCCAGTTCCGCCGAGTACGGATTGACCTTCGGGAAGTCGATGGCCTTGAACGTGCGCACTACGTCCTTGTTCTGCGCCGCGTCGTAGCCCGAGTCGCCGAGCCCGAAGATGCCCTCGAGCGTGCCGGCACTGCTCTGGCCGATCGTGCCTTCCGTCAAAATGCTGCCGCGCGAACCGTAGATCTCCAGGCGCGTCCGGGACGCTTCGTCCGGGACGCAGAAGAAGGTGTCGACGGTGGCGTGCGCACCGCTCGCGAACTCGAGCAGCGTGGTGGCCGAGTCCTCGGACTTGTAGTCCTGGACCAGATTGCCGGTCAGCGCGCTGACCCGCTTCGCCGGGCCGGCGAAGTACTCGAGAAGGTCGTAAAGGTGCGTCGCCATGTCGATGAGCGAGCCGCCGCCGCCCAGTGCCGGGTCCTGGCGCCACGCACCCTCCATGCGCGGGTACCAGCAGGAGAGCTGCGCGCGCATGTACACGATCTTGCCTAGCTTGCCCTGCTCGATAAGCTGCCGGATCGTGGTGTGCGCGCCGTGGAACTTCATCATGTAGCCTTCCTGGAGGAAGACGCCGGCACGCGCGCAGGCCGCGACGGCGCTGCGCGTCTCCTTCAGGTCCATGGCCAGGGGCTTCTCGCAGAGCACATGCTTCTTCTTCGCCGCCGCCGCTTTGATCTGCGCCAGGTGCACGCTGACGGGCGTGGCGATGTAGACGGCCTCCACTTCGGGGTCGTTGAGAATGTCGTCGACCTGCGTGTACGCCTTGACCTTGAAGTCCGCCGCGATCTTCTCGATGTTCTTCACATCCATGACCGCGACCAGTTCGCAGTTGTTGCTGGCGAGCAATCCCGGAATGGTCTTCCGGTACGCAATGCCGCCCGCGCCAATGACGCCGAATTTGACCTTGGACATGGCAGCCTCCAGGGAAGGGATGGGTTCAGGGTTCAGGGTTCAGGGTTCAGTAATCAGTATTCAGAGTTCGGGGTTCAGGTGTCAGGTGTCAGGTGTCAGGTGTCAGGTGTCAGGGAAGAGCGAGTGGCCGGGGCCGGAAGGCCTGTCGCACCGCGGAAGTAGAGCATGGCTCCAGCCTTGCTCGCTCGCCTGTCCTGACTGTTGGTCGGAGCCTGGCCTCTTCCATTAGTGGGGTCAGGCCTTGCCATTTGTAATTGACCGGCCGGTCAATTGCAAATGGCAAGGCCTGACCCCTTCCGAGCGAGAGTTACTTCGTATACGCCTTGATAACCTTCTCGAGCGCGTTGGCGATCTGCTTGCAGTTCGCGGCGCTGTTGGTCGGGTACGCGAAACAGGTGAACGTGTGGTCCTGGTGCCAGATGGCGTTGGGCACTTTGACCTTGCTGTAGTCCACGCTCTTCCGGTCCGTGTACTCCTTGGACTTGAACGGGAAGCCGCTGTTGCCGAACGCGTTGTGCTCGCGGTAAGCGCGTTCCGTGTGGCACTGCGGCCAGAAGACCTTCCACACCGGCGCGCCCTCGGCCATGGCGGCCTTGGCGAACTGGCTGATGTCGCAGCGCATCTGCTCGATGTCCAGCGAGAACGCCATAACGAAGAAGCCGTTCTGCCGCTGGGCTGTGTCGATGGGCAGGTATTTGACCTGCGGCAGCTTGGCCATGCGGTCCATGATGATGTGGGCGTTGCGCCGCCGCGCCGGCATGTTCCAGTTGTCCATGCGCTTCAGTTCCTCGAGCCCGATGGCCGACTGCATTTCGGTCATGCGGTAGTTCCAGCCCACGACGTTGTGGATGTACGGCAGTTTCTGTTCGAGTTCGAGCAGGCTCAGGCGCGCCTTGACGTCATAGCCGTGGTCGCGGATGCTGCGCGCTTTCCAGGCCAGGTCTTCGTTGTCCGTAGTGACCATGCCACCTTCGCCGCCAGTGGTGAAGGTCTTGTTCTGGCAGAAGCTGCACGCGGCAATGTGGCTGAGCGTGCCGGTCTTCTTGCCCTTGTACTCGCCACCGAACGCCTCGGCATTGTCTTCGATCACGAACAGCTTGTGCTTCTTCGCAAAGGCCTGGACCTTGCCCATGTCACAGACGTTGCCGTACAGGTGCACCGGCATGATCGCCTTGGTGCGCTTGGTCAGCAGTTTTTCCGCCGACTCGATGCTGATGCAGTGGTCGTCAATGTTCACGTCCGCGAAGCGCGGAATGGCGCCCGCCTGCACGATCGAGAAGCTGCTGGCAATGAATGTGTAGCTCGGGACAATCACCTCGTCGCCCGGGCCAATGCCCAGCGCGGTCAGCGCGACGTGCAACGCCGCGGTGCCGTTGCTGGTGCTGATGGCAAACTTGCTGCCCTGCCAGGCGGCGAACTTCTTCTCAAACTCCATGCCCTTCGGGCCGGTCCAGTAGTTGACCTTCCCGCTCTTGAGCACATCGCTGACCGCCTTGATCGTCGCCGGCGTGAACGTCGGCCAGTGCGCGAGCTTGTTCGTGACCGTCTTCGGACCACCCTCGATCGCCAGTTTCGCTGCCCTTGCCATGTTGACTCTCCTTACTGTGACCAACTCCGGTTCAAACTCCAACCTTAAGGTTTCAGTGTTCAGGTGTCAGGAATCCGAGACCACAGACTCCCGCTCTTCCCTGAAACCTCCGATGAAACTCGTGCGCTGTTTCCCGCCGCCACCCAGCTCGTCTGGGTGGGGCGACGATTGGAAAAAAGGGGGGCGAGAGCCCCCCCCCCTTTTTCCAATCGTCGCCCCACGGGCACAAGGCCCGTGGCGGCGCGGAACCACACGTGTTTCACTCCGAGATGACCGGGCGGTCCACCGCCCGTGGGCCGCTGAAACCCGACACCTGAAACCTCTCCCGCCTGTCGCCTGTCGCATCTTGCCCCGCCCTCACACCCAGTAGTGCCCCTTGACCTCGAAGTATTCCGACAGGACGCGCGTGCCGGCGCCGAGTGCCGCCGCTTCTTCCAGTTCGGAACGCAGGACGCGCACGCGCTCGGCACAGGCGGGCAACGCCCCAGCCGCAATGCCGCGCTCGACTTCCGGCAGCACCAAGTCGGCAAACTGCATCAGGTCGCCGTTCAGCACCAGCACCGGCGGCCCGACGATGTTCACCAGGTATGCCAGTGCCAGCCCGACCCGGTAACCCGCCTCGCGCAGCACCGTCGCCACCCGCGGACGACTGGCGTCGACACTGCGCAGGTCCCGCCACTTCTTGGACTCGGAACGGTTGATCCGCTCCAGCAGCACACGGTCGGAAACGTAGGCTTCGAGACAGCCGTGATGACCGCACCGACACGGAGCGCCGCCCGGCTCGATGATGATGTGACCCAACTCGCCGGCAAACTGGATGCCGTCCCCGTGCAGTTGACGGTTGTGCACCAGTCCGGCGCCAATTCCGATGCCCAAATCGACGCTGGCAAAACTGGCCACTTCGCGTCCTACACCGAACCACTTCTCGGCCAGCGTCTTGGCTCGGGTCGCCTCCTCGACGAACACCGGTTCGGGGATGAACGCCTCGACCGCGGCGCGAATGTTGATGCCGTTCAGAGCGGGAATGTTCACCGACCGATGCACTACGCTGGTCCCGGGATCGAGGATGCCGGGCACGGCCAACCCGACCCCGACCGCACGGCCCGGCGCGTCCGCCTTCAGTTCCGCGTAGGTGGCGAGCACCACCTCCATGATCGCCCCAAGCCCGCTGTCCAGCGCGAACGGGTGCGCGCAGACCTGAGCCGCATGGCCATACAAGTCCATGATCTGCCCAGACACACGGTTCTCCGCCAGGCTGATCCCCAGCACCCAGTGTTCGCGACCGTCGAGCTGCAACAGCGTCAGAGGCCGACCCTTCTCGGTCCGACGCTTGCCGACCTCCACCACCAGCCCCTCATCGATCAGCTCGGATATCAGGTTGGTGATGCTCTTGCGGTCCAGATCAACACGCACCGCAATCTGCGAGCGCGAAATGGGCGAGTTCAGCCGAATCGCGTCCAGAATCCTGGCGCGATTGATCTGCTTGATGAGTCTCTGGTCCGCCACCGGTTCAACACTCCGTTCTCAACCCAGCCCACGCTCACATACCAGGACAATAATAGAACTCTTCCATTATGTCAAGCGCCAAAATGGAACTTATCTATTAATTGCTGCCCAAGTGACCTCGCATAGACGGGCACAGAGCATGATCGTAGCGCTGTCGAGACGACGGCACGGAAGGCCGCGCGACGCTTGGTTCCGACGTCCGAGTCCCGTCCTTGGCGGTCTGCGGCGTCTGCCCCGACCGGCAGGAACGCTTCAACCTACCGTCGCCAGAAACCGCCGGATGGCAGCTTCCAGCGGCGGCAGCAGGCGGTGCGGGTCGGTGCCCTCGATCCAGATGCCATGCGACCTGCCCGGGCCGTCGTAGGAGAACAATTCGGCGCGCCGGCCGAGTTTCGCGTACTCCGCAACAAGTCGTTCCGAATGCGCCAGCGGCACCAGATCGTCGTTGATGCTGTGCACACAGAGCACCGGCGGTGATTCCGCACCCACGTAATGAACCGGCGACGCCATGCGCCGTGCGGACTCCGCAACCGGCAGTGCCCCGAAGAACTTCCGCGCGTACGGCGTGTCCCCGGTCATGCTCAGACCACTGCCGAGGGGAAACGCCAGGTCCGCCGGACCGGCGATGGCAACGATCGCCCGGACCTGCACGGCGGGAAGACGCAGCCCGGTCATCAGCGCCAAATGCCCGCCCGCCGAGGCGCCCACGACCACCAGGTTCCGGCGGTCCAAGCCCTGCATGTCTGGGTGTCCGGCGTCGAGCAGGAACCGGGCTGCCGCCAGGCAATCGTCGCCGCACGCCGGCCACGGCGCCTGGCCCAGCAACCGATAGTTGATGTTGAACGCGCCGAACCCGCACTCGCACAGGAACTCCGCCACGCCGGCCAGACCGTGCTTGTCCATGGCGTTCCACCCGCCGCCATGGATCACCAACGCGCAGGGGGCGCCCTGCGGCCGTTCAGGCAGGTACAGGTCGCCGAGTCCACGCTGACCGTTCCGCGGATCGTAGATGATGCCTTCAACCGTTCGCATCGCAAACCCTTCCTTGCGGGAGACCGAGGGGGAGAAGATAGCGCCAAGGCGGGTGGGTGCAATGAGGGCAAACAGCGCGACAGGGCTGTTTCAAGATTCGTGACCGCCGCGTGCAGCGAGTACCCCCGGCGTGTCCCCACGCCGGGGGGGGTCGGCCTGAGGACAGGCCGCCCCTACCAGGTGTGCGCGGAGGCGTGGGCCTCCGAGACGCGGCGCCAGATCTTGAAACAGCAGCGAGCGCACCGGCGGGCGTCGCAGGTGTCACGTGCCGCCGCCTGCCCCCGCGCGCCCCTCACTCCCTGCAGTCGCAGGTCAGGTTGTCGATGTAGAACCGGCCGTCGTGCTTGCCGGAGCTGACGATGCCGAGCCAGGTCACGATCTTGAAATTGCCGGGGCCGTAGCTGAGGGCACTGAACGCCTTCACGGTGCCGTCGGGGAGCGTAACGCTGAGATCGTACACGCCGTTCCGGCCCTGGTCGAGCCGGCAAGTCACGCGGAACTGCACCCACTTGTCGGGCGGCATCTGCAGGCCGAGGTCTTTCCCGTTCGCGAGGACCCGACGCTGCGCGTCGACCGCGATGGACGGGCCGCCGGTGAACGGCGCACCGTTGGCATAGTCACGCAGTTCAACGGTCGGGCAGGCGACGCTGTCGGACATCAGCGCGAACGACAGCTCCAGCGTGCCTTGGCCGAACCCCAACTGGCGGTACATGTGGGGATTCCAGTCTTCTTTGACGTTCTGCGAGTCCTGGAACCGGAGGCTGTGCTTGCCCTCGAACGCGACATCCGCCGTCACGGCGATATCGCCGCCCTGCTCGCGCGCGAGGTGCAGGTCGAAGCCTTCGGGAGTGCCGCCCGGGGCAATGTCCTCGAAGTCGTAGCGGATGTGCATTTCCTGCCCCGCTCCGAGATCGGCCATGGGCAGTGGCGTGATGGTCTGTGGCAGCTCGACCCACTCCTTCTCGCCGTAGAGGCCGACACGTGTCACGTCGAGCGGCTCGAACCCGAGCTTGAACGCCGGCGAGTCGGGCTTGAGTGTGAAGTCGCCCTTGGCGGGGTCCGCAAACCCGGGGTCGGCGAACAGCGAGTGTGCCTCGCGCCCGGTCTCGGCCCGCCAGGCGTCGAAGTCCTTGCCCGCCCACTTACGTGCCGCGCCCGTCGCATCCCAGTAGAGATTGCCGTCGTCGTCGTCGCCCTTCCCGCCCGGTTCGGCCCAGTCGACGCACAGCCCTTCGCCGGCGCTGTAGATCAGGTTGCGGCGCAACGCGCTCACTCCGCCGAGACACCAGAACGTGGTGCCTTCGGCAATGGCAAAAATGTTGTTGCGCACGGTGTTCTGCCCGAAGCCGCCATTGAACAGGGTGCCGCCCGAGTCGTGAAACATGTTGTCCTCAATCAGGATGCGCGAACTGCCCTGGTCGCCGTAGAGGCAGGTCGAACCGTAGAGGCGGTGATGAATATCGTGTATGTGATTGCCGCGCACCACGGTCCCGGGCGAGTTTCCGAGCAGGTAGATGCCGCCCAGGTCGCTCATGCGGCGCCGGCCGATCCGGTGGATGTGGTTGTACTCAATGAGATTGTCATGCGCTTGGCTCGGCCCGGCGTCCCAGGACATGCCGACGGACACGCCGGAGTACGGGAAATCGCTGATCTCGTTGTGGGCGATGCGGTTCCAGGAACCACGCGCGACACAGACGCCAATCCCGGACGCGAAGATCACGCCGCCGTGGTGGATGAAGTTGTTCTCCACCGAAGTGTAGCCGCAGCGCTTCTCGGGCGGCAGCGGCATGTTCTGGCGCTTGCCGTCCGCCACGCCGGCGGGGTGGTTCCTGAACGGGTAATCGTCGTACCAGAAGTTGTGTCCTATCTTGACCCCGCCCGCGCCGAGGTCGAACAGGTGATTGCGCCAAATGTGCACGTGCCGCGAGCCCTGCGCCAGATTGATGGCGTACAGCCCGACGTGCGAGATCTCGCACCGCGAGATGGAGTTGTGCCGCGCCCCCACCAGGTCGATGGCCCCGCGCACCGTCACGTCGGCCTGGAACGCGATGTAGCCGGTGTCTTCCATCTCCCAGTCCGCGTAACGAAACGCGAGGTCGCGGAAATGCAGGTACTCCACGTACTTGTCGGCCATGGCGTCGCCGCGGAGCTGAACGAACGTCGCCAGGTGCGGCGCGAGCACGTCGGTGTTCTCCGGCGTCTCGCCCGGTCGCGGAATGTACGAGAGAACGCCGGTGCGCCGATCCAGGTACCATTCCCCGGGCGCATTGAGCAGTTCGGGCAGGTTCTCGACCCAGTAGCGCGTTTCGCCGAGATGCGGCGCGGTCCAATGCGCGCCGCGCCGGAAGACGACGGTCCGGGTCGTCTCGTCGAGCGACTCAACCTTGCGGATGCCGCGGGCCCACGCCTCGTAGCAGAAGAAGACCGCCTCGTCCAGGCGCGGCCAGTTCTGCAGATCGCCCGCACGGTAACCGAACCCCTTGTAGGGCTTGGTATCGTAACGCACTCGCCCCGGCTGCGCCGGCTCGTCTTCCAGTTGCCGGCTGACGTGCAGGAAGTGTTCCGGGTTGTCCGGCGTGCGTGCCCGTTGCGCGCGCTGTCCGTTGACAAAAAGCGTTTGGAAGTACCAGCCCCCGCCCGCCACGTCGGGCAGCGTGACGGTCCAGACACCGTTGGTCACGGTCCAGCCGGTAATGACGGTCCCCCCGCACAGCTCGACCTTCTCGTCCCGGTAGGGGGCAAACGTCACCGGCGTCTGCTCGGTCGCGGAATCGTCGGGCCCGAACTCGACCGTCCGCTCCACCATGTGCCGCCCCGCGCGGAACAGCACGTCCACCGGCAGCGTCACCTGCTTCTCGCTGCGCAGTTGGCGGAGCCGGTTGCGCGCGCCTTCCAGACTGGCCAGCGGGCCATCATTCCCGTCCGGTGCCGGCTCGGCCAGCTTGCCGCTCCAAGTGTCATTGCCGTTCGTCGCCACGAACAGGGTCAGGTTCGGGGGAATGCTTTCCGCGGCAACCGCGATACCGAGAGCCGCCACCCAAAGCAAGACCGTCATGTGCACAACGCGTATCTGCCGCATCGTTTCCGTCCCTTTCGGAATGCATACCCCTGTTACGCACCGACATACCAACACGAAGAAGATAGCCCCCGGGCGAGTGGGTGCAATGTGGGGTCACGGCCGCGTACGGGGCGGCGACAGGGGTTCGATGCGCGAGGCGACGCCGTCCCCCGCGGGCTGAAGCACCGCGGGAAGCGTCCGACTGAAGGGCGTGTCGATTCAGTGCGGCAGCAGGCCGTCCAGAGTGGCGGGAGCGGCTCGCTCCGACACCCGCGGGAGCGAGCCGCTCCCGCCACGTTGGCCAGCCACCCCCAACCCGGCCACCCGCGACTGACGCAGCACGCGGACGGACACCGCCCCAACCCGGAGCGATGGGCGCTGGTGCTATAGTATCGCCGCTGCCGGATCCATCGGCGGCGAGAATGCGTGAGCCGAGGGTTCAGGAAATGCGGCAAGTCGGATTCGTCCGATGGGTCCGTTGTGTCCGATCTCCCCTGCCCTCAAACCCGACACTCAACCCAAAGGACTCCACCCTATGCTCCGGTTCGACACGCTGATTACGAACGGGATGATCGTTGACGGGACCGGGAATCCCTGGTACCGCGGCGACGTCGGCATCCGCGGCAGTCGCATTGCACTTGCCGGTTCGCCCGGCCAACGCGTTTCCGCCCGCGAGACGATCGACGCCAAGGGCAAGGTGGTTTGCCCCGGGTTCATCGATTTCCACACCCACTCGGACTTCGTCCTGCTCCGCGACCCGCTCTGCGCGTCCAAGCTGAAGCAGGGCATCACGCTGCAGGTAACCGGCCAGTGCGGGATCAGCCCCGCGCCGATCACCGCGGACAAGGTCGAACTTCTCGACTCCTACGTCGGGTTCATCAAGGCCGGGGCGTCTCCCTCATGGAAATGGCGCTCGTTCGCGGAGTGGCTGGACACGTTGGCGGCCCTGCAGCTCGGCACGCACGTCGCCACCATGGTCGGGCACGGCACCGTGCGTCTGACCGTGATGGGGTTCGACAACCGGCTCGCCACGCCCGCCGAGGTCGACCACATGCGCGAGTTGGTCCGCGAATCGATCGCCGCCGGGGCCTTTGGCCTCACCAGCGGGCTGATCTACCCGCCCGGCATGTACGCGTCGCAGGCGGAACTGGTCGCCATCTGCGCGGCACTGAGCGAGACGCGGGCGCTGTACGCCACGCACATGCGCAGCGAATCGTCCGGGCTGCTGCAGAGTGTCCGCGACACGATCGAGATCGCGGAGCGCAACGGCATTCCCGCCCAGATCCTGCATCACAAGGTCGCCGGCCGCAAGAACTGGGGCCTGGTGCGCGAGAGCCTGGCCATGATCGACGCGGCGCGGGGGCGCGGCATCGACATCACCGCCGACCAGTACCCGTACACCGCCGGCAGCACGACCTTGCGCGCCATCCTGCCGCCGTGGGTCAACGAGGGCGGTGTGGCCAAGACCATTGAGCGGCTCGCCGACCCCGCGCTGCGGGCAAAGATCGCCGAGGAGGTGGCCACGAGCGAAGCGTACGAGAACGGGTTCCTGCGCGCCGGCGGCGCCGAGGGTGTGCGTGTCGTTTACACGCCCGTCACGCCGGAGTGCGAAGGCAAGAACCTTGCGGAGATCGCACACATGACGGGCAAGCCGCCCCTCGAGGCGGCGTTCGACGCCATCATCCGCAATCGCGGCTCGGACAACGCCTGCTTCACGAACATGTGCGAGGAGGACGTACGCCTCGTCATGCAGCACCCCGCCGTCATGATCGGGTCGGATTCAATCCCCGCCGCGGCCGGCGCCAAGTGCCACCCGCGCAGCAACGGCACGTTCGCCCGCATCCTCGGCCGGTACGTGCGCGAGGAAAAGCTGTTGCGGCTCGAGGAGGCGGTGCGCAAGATGACCGGTTTCACCGCCGCGCGCCTCGGCTTGCACGCCAAGGGCCTCATCCGCCCGGGCCTGGACGCCGACCTGGTGGTCTTCGACCCGGCCACCATCCGCGACCGGTCCGATTTCGACGAACCGTTCCGCGACCCGGACGGTATCGAGTACGTCTTCGTCAACGGCGTCAAAGCGGTCGAGCGCGGTCGCGAGACCGGCGTGACCGCTGGCCGCGTCCTGCGCCGCGGCAGCCGGTGATTGGCGCGGCCAGATCGTTCCCGAACCGTTGGGCGTGCTCCTGCCGGAACCGCCGGACTTCCTCAACCATCGGGTCCTTCATGGTTCATCTCCCAGGAGTTCCTCCGGCGAACAGATCTCGGGCGCCACGTAACCGGCGTGGCGATCCCGCCCTCACTCAACCGGCACGCAGCGGCGGGGGCCGGTAAACAGCAGCGACGCGCGGACGCGCGCCGGGCTGACGCCGAACGCCTGACCGAGCGCACGGCGGTACAGGCCAACCTGCGCCCGATAGCCGGCAACCGCCTGCTCCAGTTCCGCTTCGTTCCGAACGTTGTTGCTCTTGAAATCCAACACCTCGATCGCGGCTAACTTGCCGGCGGTATCGCGGGTCGCGACCACCCGATCAAACGTGCCCGTGACCCACTCGCCGGCGAGGATGACGTCGAAACTGCGCTCGCGCCAGAGCGCCGCCTCGCCCGCGCTTGGCCGGCGCAGGGCCTGTTCGATCTCGGACTGGCCCATGGCATCACGGAAGTGCGCCGCCACGGCCTCGGCCAGGGCGTCCGGCACTGCGGTCTGCGCCCGCCAGCGGCTGACCACGGCGTCGAGCGGCTCGGTGTCGACCCATTCGAGCTGGGCGAACAGCGCGTGCAACGCCTGGCCGAATTCGGCGCCGCGCTCCACCCCCACCCCCGGCTGCCGGAACAGGTTCTCAACGCGGTACGGCTCGGTGTCGGAGGCAACATGTGACGGCAAGAGCCGCACGTGCCGAGCCGCGGCCGCCGCGTCGCCGCGCAGCCGGATCGGCGCCACCCGCGGCGCGGGGTCGGCACGCACCACCTTGCCGTGCCAGCCTTCGTCACCGTTCCGGTACAGGACCTTCACGGCCGCCGTGCCCACGCTCCCGGCCTGGGCGACGCCGTCCGGACAGAGCCCCGCACGCACGAGGGTGTACGGGTGCAATGCCTCCGCCCTGGCGGGCAGCGGCGGCACCAGGATGTAGAGCCCGTGCCGGGCCCGGGTCATGGCCACGTACAGCACGCAGAGGTGCTCGAAGCACTCGCGTTCGACCACCCCCGCCGCGGCGGCCTTGAGCCGGGCGTCATGCTCTGCCAGGATTCCCGGCGCCTCCAGCAGCCACTCGATGCCGGGCGGATCGGAACGCTCCTGGCACAGCATGCCCTCGCTGAGCGTCGGCCGAGTGATCGAACTCCGGCCCGGCAGCATCGGCAGAATGACCATGTCGAACCCCAGCCCCTTGCTGTGGTGAATGGTCATGACCCGCACGTATCCCCGCGGCGGCGCATCCCGGGCGGTGAACGACTCGATGTACTGCGCGAACTCGAGACCGTCGCGGCCCCCGCTCAGATCAAACGTCTGTGCCGACCCGGCAAAGGCGCGAATCTCCGGCCGATCCACGTCCACGCCGCGCGCCGCCAGGCCCTCGATCAGGAACCGAACGGTCCCGGCAAAGCCGTGGGCAAAGACGCGCTCGAGCAGGCAGATCGGGTCCAGGCCAAGGTCATGAACCAGGGCCTGCAGCGGGGTCATACGCACGTGTTCGCCGGCCAACGTGTCGCCCGGGTGCGCTGCGTGCCGGAACAGGGCCAGGCAGGCGGCGACCACCGGGTCGCTGGCAATCACTTTGTCGCTCTCCCAGACGGTCGGGATGCCCGCGTCCTGCAACCGTCCTGCCAGCGCCTCGCCCTGGTCGTTGCCGCGGACCAGCACCGCGGCATCGATGCCGCGCTCCCACGGTCGCGCCTCCCACAGCACGGCAGCCACAGCGTCCGCATGCGGGTTTTCGCCCGCCGCAGCCTTGGGCGTTTCCAGCAGCATGCAGCACCCAACGTGCTTCACCACGCGCACGGACGGTTCATGACGATGCCAGAGCGAGCCCCAGCGGTCTCGAACCGCCTCGGGCAGGTCCGGGTGCCGCGCCACGTTCCCGAACACCGCATTGACCGCGTCAAGCACCGCGGGGCAGGATCGCTCCGAGGTGTCGCGCTGCGCGGTATCGAGCCCGTAGTACGCCTGGATCTCCTGCATCAGGCGGCTGTCGCCGTCGCGCCAGCCGTAGATCGCCTGCTTCACATCCCCGACCATGAAGAAGGTCCGCGCCCCGGACGTGTCCTGGATGACCTCATCGACCAGGTTCCGCACCGCCGCCCACTGCTGCCGCGACGTGTCCTGGAACTCGTCCAACGCCCAGTGATCGTACTGCCCGTCCATGCGGTAGTCGATGTTCTGCCGTGTCAGCCACGCCTCGTTCGGACCGGCGGCGGCGCCCGGCGCCTCGGCGCGCGTGAGCAGGTGTGCGAGGTCCGCAAACGCCAGCTTGCCGCTGCGTCGCGCCAGTCGGTCATACTCCTGCTCGTACTGGCGCAGGATGGCGAACTGGCCTTGCGTCGTGCGCAGTCGCACCTCGAGCATGCAGCCCGTGATGTGACGCAGCAGCTTCAGCACCCGCGCGCAGATGGCCCCGTCCAGTTTCATCTTCCTGCGGTTGAGCGTCACCACCGCGCTGCCCCGTTCCAGGTCGGGCGCCGCCACCAGGAGCTTCTCCATGAGGTCCCCGACGTCCTTCACGGCTGCCAGACTGAAGTTGCGCGCCGCATTGCCGAACAGGTTCCACCGCCGTTCCTGCTCCTCGTCGGCTCCCAGCGCCGCGAGGTCGCGCGGCAGCGCGGCGGTCTCCGCCTCGAGTTCCTTCCGGTCCAGGGCCGGGGGGTGCCACGGCGAGCCGTCCGGCCAGATAACGTCGGGCTGCCCCCAGCACGCCGGGTCCGGCGCCCGCAGGTAGAGCCCATGCCGCTCTTCGGCGAACGCCTGCAGTTGGTCGAACACGGTCTTGCTCTCCTCGCCGAACGTGCTGAGCCGGAACACCTCCGCAAAATCGCGACACGCCTGCTGCCCGGCCGCGGTCTGCGGGGTGGCCAGAATACGGCGCAGAATGCGCTCGCGCGTCACGGCCGCCAGGTGGCCGTCCATGATGATGTAGTTCACCGCAATGCCCAGTTCGAGCGGGAACATGCGCACCACGGCGGCAAAGAACCCGTCGAGAGTCCCGATGCGACTCAGGTGCATGCCGCGGATCAGCGCCCGCAGCAACTCACCGTACCGCGCCGCGCTCAAAGCCGGGACCCCGGCCGCAACCAGGCCCTCATTCTCAGCCCGGGTCCGCGCCGGTTCCGTAGCCGCGCGCGCCAGGCGCCGAATGAGTTCGTCGAAGATCTCACCCGCCGCGGCGCGGGTGAACGTGAGCGCCACGATCCGCTCCGGACTCACGCCAAGCGCCAGCAGCGCAATCAGCCGCGAGTTCAGGGCATGCGTCTTGCCCGACCCGGCAGAGGCCATGATGACCAGATTGTGAATCGCCGGCTGGCTCATGTCAAGTCCTGACCTCCGTTTGACACCTGTTCCGGCTTGCCCACCTCTGTCTCTGACGCCACCACGCACGGGACGAGTGTCCCGGCTTCGCTCAGAAGCTACGCCGCGGCACGCGGGGGTCGCGGGGCGGGCTTCCCTGAACACCGAACACTCACTGTCTCTTCTACCCCTTGCCCTTGCCCTTGCCCCTGCCCGTTCCCCTGCCCGTTCCCGTTCCCGTGTTCATTCCCGTCTCACTCCGAATCCCCCGCAACCCCGCCGCCCGGCCAGGCGCTCCGGTCAAAGGCGGTCATCCAGTCGCCGGCGCACAGGCGCCCGAACTCGTCCCGGTCCTTCAGGTAACCGGACAGATTGGCGGGCGGCCAGAACACTCCGGCACGGACGGCCTCGACAATCCCTGCCGCGCAGGCGCGCACCGACTCGAGCATGTCGGCGTCAAGCTCGTCGAATGCAGCGATCTTCGTTTCCGTGACCGCCTTGGGGAGGTTGAAGTACCCGCAGGTCACGTTGACGGGCCCGAGCCGCTCCTGCAGCATCAGGCAATACATGGGCAACTGCAGGTCGCCCCAGGCCTTGCCGTCGTTCGCCCCGGTCAACACCCGCCACGCCGGCATGTCGTCCTTGGCGCTCGCCAGGTGCGTCTTGACCGGCTTGCTCGCCGTGTTCGATGTCTTGTAGTCCAGGATTCGGTACTGGCCCGTCTCCTCGTGGCGGTCGATGCGGTCGATGCGCGCCTGAATGGTGCAGCCGTCCAGGGTCAGATTCAAACCGTGTTCCGACCATTGCCCGTCGAGTTCAGCGATCCGCCAGTGCGCCTGGCGCGACCGCGCCTGCTCGGCCGCGGCGTAGCGCAGGCGTTGTTCGAGCGAGGACTTCTGCAGCAGCAGCGCGGCGGACAGGTTGCGGCCGAACCGCGCCTCAAACACGTCCGCCAACCCGTCGGTCAGGAACCGGGCAATGGCATTCTCGTCAGTGCTGTCGCGCCAGGCTGTGTCCGCCGCAAACCGCGCCAGCACCTCGTGCGCGACCGTGCCGTAATCCAGCGCATCCAGTTCGCGTTTCCGGTCATCCTGCTCACTCATGCCCAGCACGTGGCGAAGGTAGAACCGGAACGGGCACTTGAGGTAGTCGGCCAGGGCGGTGACCGAAAGGCGCGGCCGTGGCGACGTCCACGGCACGCGCAGGAACGGCGTCGCGGCAGCCTGGGGCGGTGCGGCGGGCGCAGCTTCGACCGGCCCGAAGAGCTGCTCCACGCGACGCGCCAGGTCAGCGTCGCGGGCGCCGCCGAACAGCAGTTGCGAGGGCCGCAGCACGTCGCCGGCAGCGGTGGTCTTGCCGACAATAATCTGCACCGAACCCGGCTGCGACCGGCACGCGAGCATGGCGCCAAGCAGGTAACTGTCACGCGCCAGACGCGATCCGTTGTCGGTCAGCCCCAGCATGCCGCGCGCGCGATCCGGCAGGAACGCGTGCCCCACTACGGCCGCCGGCACGCGACCCTCGTTGAACCCGGTCACAATCAGCAGCGGCGCGTTGTTCCAGTGCAGTTCCAGCCAGCCGTCGAGGTCGACACGCCGCCCGGGGTGCTCGGGGCCCACGCTCAACCGCGCCAGCAGGCGCAGGAACAACTCGTGCCGCGGCTTCGCGCTCTCGGGCAGCACGGCCCGGACCACCGGGCTCTCCAGCGCGGCAAGCAACTCCTGCATCGCTTCGGCGACCTGCGGCAGCGGGTCCGGCTCGAGCGCATGCACGCCGGGCTGAACGCCCAGCACGGTCCGCAGAATGGCCCGCAACTCCCGAGGCCAGTCCGGCCCGCGCAAGCGTTCAAGCCAGCCGGAAATAACCTCACAGACGCGAGCCAGCCCGGAGTCCGCGTTGCGGCGCGCGGCCTGCCATTCGCGGCTCCGCGTCCTCTCCCGCACTGCGGCAAAGCTCCCGGGCAGGTGGTGATTCTGGAGGTCATCGGCCGCGCGCAACAGCCTGTCGGCGGTCACGGCGCCCTGCGGGAGCTGTGCCTGCAGCGTTTCACGTCCTTGCTCCGGCCCGGAGGGCGAGCGGCCCCGCGAGCCGTCTTCCGCCGACGCCAGGATCGCACCGCTGAAGTAGCGGAGCGCGAGCGGATTCCGCAACAGCGACGCGAATTCATCGAACCCGTCATCGGTCGCGAGCGTGAGCACATCGCGGACCAGGTGATACAGGGCGTGGCTGCCCACGGGCCGCAGCGCCGGGTTGAACACCGGGATGCCGGCCGCGTCCATGGCGTTTTCCAGGTGCGGCAGTACCTCGTCGTCCAGGACTCCGAGCGCCAGCAACCCCGGGGCCTGGGCGGGTTCCAGATTCTCCGGCAACAGCCGCACCGCCATGTCGGCCTGGTCCTGCGGCTTGGGCACCAGGTGGATGACGCCGTCGGGGATCGGCGGCAGCCGCTCGCGCCACGCGTCTCGGCGCGGCCGCCCCCAGTCGTCGAACAGCGGCGCCAGGTCTGCCGGCGCGTGAATGCAGACCTCGATCCGGCGCCCGGTGCGATCGAGTTGTTCCCAGGCCGTCACGGCCAGGGGCACGGGGTCGGGAACGCCGATGATCGCCACGCGCTCCAGCCCATCGGGCAGCACGGGATCCCGCGCCGCGTCGAACTGGGCCCGGGCCGGGTCGCACAGGCCATGCCGCGCCAGGGCGTCGGCGAACCGCGTCTCCAGGCGTGCCAGGCACTGCCAGCGCTCGGGTTCCGGGAAATTCGGGTCGGCGCCGAGACGCGCCACTGCCGGGGCGGGAGTAAACCCACCCTCGGCCAGGCTGTTCCGAAGGTCAAGCAGCAGTTCGGCCGTATCGAGGCACCACCCGAAATCCCGTGCCAGCCCGGGCGCATCACCGGGGAAGAGCGCCTGGTACCGCGCGTAGTCGAGCGTGGCCAGCACCTCGGCGAACACCGCCAGGCACTCGGCCGGCGTAGCCACCGCGCCGTGCGCCCGCACGAGGTACGACGGCTGCACCACCAAGGGCGTCAACACCAAGGTCCCGCGCCGCTGCGCCGCGGTCGCGAGTTGCTCGCGCAAGAGCCGCCCCGCCTGTCGGGTCGGCACCACGACCATGACGCGGCTCAGGTCGAACGGCATCCCGGCGATGCCGTCGAGCAGGAACTCCGCCGCCACTTCCACCAGCGGCCGGTCCCAGCCAAGAAAATGCCTGATCATCCGCTTACCTCTCGGGTTCCCCACCCGGCGTCTCGCCGTGATGGCATGCGCCCGTCCCGCAGCCTTGTCATCTATAACGCCGCGACCCGGTTCGGGCAAGTGCCGGGAAGAGGTAAACACGATGAAAACGTCACCATGAAGCGCATGAAGGACATGAGGGGCCGCAGCAGCGCCGCACCGCTCCGACCGAGCGAGAGCGAGGGGCAAGAAGGTGGGGGATCGGCCTGCAAGGCCGACGCTGCAGCCGAGCCGGAGATGGAATGCATCGCTGTAGCGGCCGCGTTGTACGCGGCGTCCGGCCCCCGCAACAGGGACGGGCTACCGGGGACACGGTTCATCCTTCAGGGAAATCAGGGTGCAGGATTCATCCGGCGAAGGGTCCCTGAACCCGGCTCGGGACACGAGAACGCAGGTCACCGTACAACCCTTCAGGGCAGGCATCCGGCCGAGCTTGGCCCGCAGTTCGTCTGCCAGTCGCGATGCCAGCACCGGGGCCTTTGTCCATTTGACCTCGATTTCTCAGGGTGGACCTCAGTTACGGACACTTCCCGCTCAACGATCCCAAGGTCCCCCAGAATGGCGAGGTAGCGGGTGAGATGAGCCTTGTCCAGTCCTGTCTTGCTGGATAGCTCGGAGAACTTCCGTGCCCCGCCGGCGCACGCGGCCAGACCTTGCGGATAGCGGCGAGTTGCTCGTCGGTGCACGCCGGCAGCGCATCGAAACCGGCGATCCGGCCCTGCACGAACGGCAGCGGGTCATCGTCGATCGTGAACCCGCGCAGCGTCAGGTTCCGGCAACTGCGGATGGACCAGCCCATGCCGCTATGGTCGCTGAACACCAGCGTACGGCCGGGGGTACCGGCCGCCGCGTGTGCGCACGCCCCGTACGGCCGCCCTCCTCACGCCGACTCTTGGGGGGTGGACACTTGCCCTGCCTCGCGCAGTGCGCCAGACACGCATGCGCCCGCGTCGCCAACGGCGACGTCTGGGGTTTGGACATTTCGGCCGTGCTCAGAGCGAAACGGCGCGAATTGAACCGCAGAACAGAAGAACAAGGAATGTCGAATGTCCAAGTCGGATTGCGTAGACACAAGTACCTTAAAATATGGGTGTTACGTCGCTCTTCCTTGGACATTCTTCGTTCCTTGTTCGATATTCTTCGGTTCAAACGTCCAATCGTCAGGCGTCGCCAACGGCGACGTGCATGTCCAGCCCAGGGTCGAACGACCCTGGGCTGGACAACCCGTCTTTGATCCATCCGTCCCTGATGGGGACGCGCAAGCCGTAAAAACCACGAGGCGAAGAAGGGACGGGCCAACGATGTCGCGCCTGGACAATACTCGCCCATGGCGTCACCAAGAGCCCGTCCCCAAGTGCCCCCGGCTATTTCTGTTCCTGCGTGAACGTCTGCGGATGGGGAGGAACGAAGCCGTGGGTCGAGGCTTGGTACCAGGTAATCGTCTTGGGCGACGTGATGTTGTTGTAGAGGATCGCCAGTCCTGACGGCGGACAGGTGTAATCGCCCAGTCCGGCCCGGGGGATCACGATCGGACACTTGATGCGTTTGGCGTGGAATACGCTGTCGTAGTAGTTCAACGCCGGGACATACGCCGGGCGCCAGCCGTTGAGGCGACCCTTGCTCGGACCGGCAAAATCGCAGCACCACGTGATGCTGGAATTGGCCGACGTGACATCGGGATCGAGCCCAGCGGCCCAGAGGGTCTGAAGACCGCCCTGGCTGCCACCCCAAACCGCCAGATCCTTTCCGTTCCACTGGGGCAGCGATTTCAGGAACTGGAGCGAACGCATCACTCGCAGCACCATGCCGTTGAAATACGCCGTTTCCGGATCGGCGTTCTGCTTCGGATCGAACGCGTAGCCCTGACCGTTCGACTTGATCTTCGCAAGGAAATCCTCGTAGTAGGCGTCGTCCTGGCCCAGGTCATAGCCGTGCGCATTCACATCGAAATGGATACTGTTCTCCGCGCCGGACGCGGGAGCACGCTGGACCTGGGTGCCATACCCATGATAGCTCGCTGAAGCAGGCAGGGACTTGTCCGTTGCGCCCGCGGGGATCGTCAGATACCCGGTCACCGGACGCGGCCCCGCACAATCGACGGAAACCGCATAGACCTCGATCTTGGCGTCCGGCTTGCTCACCTTCTCCATCTGGGACTTCACCGGCACAGCGGCCAGTTTCGCTTTCTGCTTCGCCCAGAAGGCATCGAAATCACCGGGTTCCTCGGCCGCGGGCTGGAGTTTCTCCGGTTCGACTCCGGCCCCGCCGTCAAATGAGACGCTCGTCATTCCACCGCCCTGCTTGCCCTTCTTCTTGAACGACCGGCCTTTCGAGTCCAAAAGGTTCGCCTGGATGCGCACGAAGCCGGGCGCGTCGAGACGGGTCGTCAGCACAACCGGGCTGCCGGGAACGACGGTCTCGGAACCGTCCGCCTGCTGGCCGTCGTCGCCGGTGCGCGTCCACTTGATCGTGCAGGGCTTTTCCGGAACCGGCTGGCCCCCGAAATCCACGGTGAACGAGAACTTTATCTCCTCACCGACGGCGAAGAATGTCTTCTCCGTCGCGCCCGTCATGGAGATCTTCTCCGGGGCGAGCTTGATGACATCTTTGATCTTCAGGTCATCGAACTTCCCGACCACGAGCAGTTCCGCACTTGCGTAGTTCTTGCCCGACCCGGAGAACGTCCAGTCCAGCTTTCCGTCCTTGGCGGGGTTGTTCCCGATTCCAAGGTCGCAGTTCTTGTCCGAATCGAACTTGTTGAAGGCAATGACCGTCTGCTTTTCCAGGTAGTTGTGTACCTGCATGGAGCCGTAGCCGGTCACCGGATCGGACGCCACGTCGCCGAAATCAAGATCGTCTGTCGCGCCGGGGATCTGCTGGACATTCGTGCCGCCGTAGTTGTTCGACCAGAACTCGATGTTCCCCTTCTCAAACGTGCCGTTCTTCACGGCCGGCGAGTTCCCGGCGACCTCCAGATGCGTCACATACGTCTGGATCACACCGGACCCGGCATTGGGGACGCCAACCTTGCTGGGGTCCTGGGAAAAGGGATCCATGGCGACAAGAACCCACGTCATTGCGCCCTGCTTATCGGTCAGCCTGAGCATGTACCCGATTCTCTTCAGGGTGCCGGAGAGACTGTCGCCGTTATCGACCTGATACCCGTTCGAGCCGTACTCGAGCGGATTCAGCTTGTAGATGAGCGCATAATCCTTGGCGTCAGGGACAAGCCCGGTGAGTTCCGCGACCTCCGCGCCCGCCTGGAACGAAAGTCCGGCAAGGACAGTCAACGTGATCAGGGTCAGAAGGGCAATGCTGTTTTTGGACGTCGTCTGCATATCGCCGCTCGGCTCCTTCTGTCTCATTGAAACGTTCCTCTCTCGTGCTTGGGGACGTACATTCGCGTCACAAAACGCGAAGATAACGCAACGTGCTTGAGTGGGCAAGCCCCCGTGCCTTTCGGGAGTGCTCGCCGTGGCTCGGACCGTCCCGGGCCGAGGCAGGGTGCGCCGGACGGTCCCCGGCCCGAGGCCCTCGGGCCGGGACGGTCCGAGCCACGGCGGTTGTGCATGGTGGCAGCAGTGGCGCGGGACCTCCGGGACCGCAGCAGGGTGCTCGGGGCCGTCCCTGGCCCGAGGCCCTCTTCCGAGGTCGCAAGGGACGGGCTAACTATGTCGCACCCGGACAATACTCGCCAGTGGTGCCACTAAGAGCCCGTCCCCGAGCGCTCCGTGAAGCGCAACAACCCTTCTACCATGTGATCTTCCCCATGACTTGATCGAGCGCTTTGAGCACGCGTTCATCGTGCGCCCCTTTCAGGCTCAAATAGAGTGAAAGCGGGTCGACTACCGATTCCACGGCCGTCAGTTTCGGGTCGTAGGCCCAGGACTCCACTACACCGGATGAGTCGGTGTGATCATGGCCCCGTGCCAGCTCCCCCTGGGCCAGGAGCTGGCGATACAGCGACGTCCGCAGGGCAACGACGGGCAGGTCATCATCCGCCAACACGGCCAGCACCCCCGGCGCATAGCACCAGAGTTCAAGCACCGCATCGGCTTCGTCGCGCGTGGCGGACACCGTGAGACCCCCGCCGTTTCGGAGTGGCGCGAACTCGCTGTCGCGGACCGCGTAGGTCGGTACGTCGTCGTCGCTGAGGTCCGTGTACGCGGCCAGGGCCGTGATGCCCGCCTTGACTGCACCGCCGGCTGCCGGCCAGCGCACGCTCCGACGCGAACGGACCGGGTTGCGCAGGAGCGGCAACGCCTTTTCCCACAACCCCTGTCCGACTGCCGTGAAGGCGAGAGTCCGCACCCGTCCGCCACCGCGTTTCCCCCGGCCAGGCAACGCCAGCCGTATCTTCCGTAGCCCGCCCGCCGAGACAGCGTCATCTGCGAACCAAGACCAAGTCCTTGTGCGCCTGTTTCACCAGCGGGCTTGCCAGAACACCCCTGATCAGCGCCTGCAAAGCCGGCTTGGGAAGGTCACGCAGACCCCGTGCTTGCTTCGTCATCTGGCGCTCTCGGAGTTCGGCCAGGGTCATCTCGAAGAGGAAGTTGCAGTCTACGGCACTGGGCGTGGTGAATTCCGGGTAGTCGGCAGGGGCCAATTCGACCACACATTCAGGGGGCGTACTGCGACGCATCCGCTTCAGGTTCTCGACCTGCGACGTGGAGACGGCCAGCAGTACAACCCTGTCGCGCAAGGGCAAGCGGTTCACAACGATGAAGAAATGCGGTTCTGCCGATGTCAGCCGGCGATCCTGCATGTAGTAGACCGACCCTTGCCGCAAGGTGAGTTGGAGCAGGTCCATCCCCTCACCCCTGGCCGAGAACGTCGAGCACCTGTTGCCGTTCCCGGATGAGTGCGCGAGTCGCGTTTCGCTCCTTGGGCGAAAGCGGATGGCACGGGTCGTGACCGGGCGGCGGGTCGTCCAGGAAGCGCTCCAGATTCATGCGGCGACGGGCAGCACTTTTCGTTTCGATGGCGGCCTGATGTTCGGCCCATTCCGGATAGGCGTGCGTCAACGCAACGAGGTCGTGTCGCGAACTGAACGTGGTCCAAGCGAACTCCAGGGCTTCGACATCGCTGTCGGACAGCATCGTTTCGTCGACCGCTGCCAGGCTGACGACGCGGGGCTTGCCGTTCGGTGCGTCCGCCGCGATGTAACGCCTTGCGTACTCCGCACCCTCGTCAACACGGGTCATCGCCGCCACTTCCTTGGTCACGGACGGCACCGGCCCGTACCGCATGGCCCAGTACTCGTCTTCCGTCACCGTACGCCCGTACTTGCGCAGGTGGTAACGGTCGGCGAAGAAGACCAGTTTCATGGCCTTCAGCTTGCCGATGTGCCCGCCGTTCCGGCGCGCCAACCAGTTCAACGCCTGCACGATTTTCTCGAACTGCACCATACTCACCTTCCAAGACATACTGTAGACGGCACTCGCGGAGAGATCAACGGAAATGCTGTCAAATATTAGCTTTTCGGCACGCGCCGCGGCCAGCACGACCGCCCGGGTGCGGCCCCGCGACATGGCGCGCCGGCCGGGCGTTCAACTGGGGAGCGCGGGCGTGACGCAACGAGCGCGCCCGCCAGCAATTGGAAGAGCTTCTTCACCTCACGCTGCAAGCTGGCACCATTCCCTGGCCAGCACTCGGTTCGGTACGCATTGCCCTGCTCGACGCTGGCGACCGGGGGCTCAAACACCTTGCCGCCCGGGTTGATCCCGAAGAACGCAATGTCTGTCGAAGGGCCGAGCGTCGCCTTGGGCGAGTACAGGAAACGCCATCCGAGGTCGTATCCCAGGCGGGCGCATTCCGCGGCAATGCGACTGACAGCATCGTCGAAAGGCACGGCTGCATCGTTCATCGGCTGTCCCCTTCCATGTCGCTTCCGGCAGTACCTTGAGTCGGATCTTCGGTATCGGTGCATGACATTCCCAGCAACGCGTCATCGGGACGCCTCCGTATTCAACCCAGCGTACACTAGGAGCGCCTCAAACGCGGCCCGTTCGCAGCCGGGCTTGGGAACCACAGTCATGACGTCCGGTCTGTCGTCCTTCTTCTTCCGCGGCGGGATGCGCTCCCAGAGATTGACAGGAAAGCTGGCCTTGTCTTTCACATACCCGACGAAGGAAACAAACGCATCTCCGTCACGGTTGAAGTATAGGCTTGGTATCGGTTTGACGTGCTTCAGCGTCTTCCGCAACTGGATGTCTGTGAAGCCCATCTTGCGGAACATCTCCACATACGCGTCCGAGTTCATGTTCCCTGCTCCTCCGTGTGGTTCGTCGTCCCGGTTGCTGCCGGCTGGGACGCTGACACATCCTTCGCGCCTGCCTTCACCGACACCTCCGTCCGCGGACGCTCCAGCACGCCCGCCAGCATCGCTGACATCGGACCTGGCGTCGCCACCCCCGTCAAGAAGTTGCTTCACCGCCCGTTCGACCATCTCCCAAGACTCACGGCCCTCTTTGCGATTGCATCCGGGTGGGGCCAGTGCGCCACAGGCCAGGACTCGGAACCCCAGTTGGCTGGAACGTCGGACGGCCTTGGTGCTGAACGCCGCCAGAACGGCGTCGGGAAAGAGAGCGAGTTGCTTCTTGAGGTAACGGTCGGCGCAGCAGCGAGTCACCTTCACCGGAATCGAGCCGCCCTCTTTCTCTGCCGAGCACAGGCATGACTCGGTAATCCACACGCGGCGTAATTGCTCGTCGAAGGTCAGGCCCGGGAAACACGCGCTCAGCAGGCACCTGACGTTGGCATGGTACCTGTCTCGGCTGTGGGCAAAGCAGTTGTAGGCGTGAGCAGTGAAAAGCTGCAGGTACTCTCCGGGAGTGGCCGTGGCGGGATACTTCTCTTCCGCGTGCGGGTCGCCAGGCTCAGCCGCGATGATCACCAGTCTGACCTCATCTCGATGCCCGGTGGCCCCCAGACATCCCCGCGGGATGTGACCGTGCTCCGGATCCCACCGCATATACCCCCGGCACTTGTCGGTAATCTCCGGGCATGGCGCGAGGGCCTCACGCAGAATCCCCTGCAGTTCCGGACATGGCAGATGCGTTTCCATGCCATACCTCCCCTGAATTTCTCTACGTCACTCTACACCGCTAATCCGGATCGGCCTGCTCGGACCAACCGATGTCCGCGGACAGCAAAGCCCTTCGCGTTGAGTGCCTGTGTCCACGTGATCCGGGGGCGGATGTTGTTGCCGTCCTCAAGCAGGCCGGCGCGCTCTTCCTGCTGCGTGAGGCGCTCGAACCGCGGCCGCAACGGATGCGCCGGCGGCAGGAACGCCTCCTTCCGTAGCAGGATAAACGGGTCCGGGTCTGCGCTGTAGTCGCGCTCTCGGACCTCGAACGTCTGCAGCCGCACGACGAACCCGCCGCGCACTGCCGGATGAGCTGCCTTCTCGAAGTCGGGGCAGTACAGGTACGATATCTGGGGCTTGCGGCGGTGCATCTTGACGATCGTGGCGCCCTCGATCTCGCCGACATACCCCCGTGCACAGCCTTCGTAGAGTCGCAGTATCAGAGGCAGTTCCGGAATGCCGCAGACGTGCACGTACAAGGCTTCGTCGGTCCGAAGCCCGAACGGCGCCGCCTGGCATGCGGCGTCTACCGTCTCCAGTCGCCCGACCGAGAAAAGCTGGGCATCTGCCGCCTCACACGCCGCCCGGTCCGACCCGAAGTGCGCCCGGACATCAAGCTGCACTTCCTGGCCGAGCGCGTGGAACGCCGGTCGCCGGTCGAACCGGGCAAGCGCCAGGTACACGAGCAGGTCTTCGGCGCATGCGGCCTTGGCTTTCTCCCACCGTTCATCCCCGGTCACGCGACGCACGAGCGTGAACGCCCGACGGATACCACCAAGTGACGTCGCCAGGCCATCAGCCCCCGGCAACTCCCGCTCCTCCGGGAGCCGTCCGTGCTGTTCGTAGAAGGCCAGTAGCGGATCGAGGAGCGATTTGTGCTCCTGGAACAGGACGTCGCGGCGCAGAATCCGTGGGGCAGTCACCCGGTGCCGGTAGCGCGACTGCAGGAAACGCTGCCGCAATGCTTCGTCGCGGAACACCAGAAACACCCCAGGCGCTGCGGGCGCTGCCTGTACCCCAAGGGTTCCCTCGATCCATGTGCGCAACTCGTCCTGAGCGTAAAAGCGCTGGAACGTGTCGCGCTCGGTCAGATAGCCGTCTCCGAATGCCCGCAGGTTCGCGCCGTCCGCTTCATGAACGAGACGTGCCGCAACCACGAGGAGCTTGCGGCACAGTCCCCACGCGTCTCTGAGTGTCGCATCGCGTTCGGCCGGCTTCTCGATCACGTTCACGACATAGCCGAGGTTGACGACGTCCGCCAGTCGACGCTCAGAGTTCGGCGCGTGCGCGGGATCCCACCCGTCAGCCTGGTACCCCATGGTCCGCAGCAGACGCACGTCATCACCGCGGCCGCAGCCATAGTCAAAGAAGGTCTCATCCCGAGTAGCCAAGCCCAACTGCAGTGTCAGTTGTATGGGCCGCGACAACCCAACACGCCGGATGGCGGTCCGGTGTCGCAGGGGCACCACAACGGCACCCGGAGACGCAGCGCCCGAATCATTCGGCGCTGAATCCGCCCGCACCAGCCGGTGACCGTCGTAGCAGAACCCGCGTTCGGCCAGGAGGCGCGCCCAAGCCTTCTGGAACCCAATCTGCACCTTGGTCGTGTTTCGAGCTTCCCCGTCTTATCGTTCAAAGCCGGCCCCAGTGACCAGCACTCGCCCTTCTGCAGGCCCGAGAGCTTCGCGATCCAGTCTTGGGCTGTGCCGCTACCCGGCGCAGAGTTTTGCAGGAGCTTCGCATGGTCACCAAGTTCGTTGTCTGAGGGGCGGAAGAAGAGTTTGTGGGCCGCCTGGAAAAGGCGGCTCAACCTGTCGCCCTTTAGGTTGTTTAGGGTCTGGGTAGCCAGGATGAGAGACAGGCCAAACTTGCGGCCCTCGGTCAGGTACTTGCCCACCGGCGCTTCAAGACCGAGATCAAGGTTCTGGACCTCGTCGAGCACTACCACACGGGGAGTACTCTCCGTACCAACGGAACGGGCGAAAGCGTACAGATCCCACAGGACGAACTCGATCAGCGCGCGTGCCGTGTGCCGGTCAACCTTGAAGAACTGGAAGATGTTGCAGCGTTTTGTGGTGTCCGCCAGGAGCTGCGCCCAGCCCATGTTGTCATCGCCGGCGAACGGCGTCTGTTGGATGAAGGGCTTCAACTTGCTCAAGGTATCCCGCACCCGGGGTTTGCTGTGATTCTCGTCGTCCAGAAAGGACTCAAGCACGTCCGTGAGTCCGCCAAGCGTGAACGCCTCCCCTTCCTGCTCTACGCCTTGCGTGATGGCGTCAATCAGGAGGGAGAACTGCTGATCGCCTAGCTCGTAAACGCTTTTGAAGATGGACGCCACCCGCTTGGCGATAATCGCGGGGGTGTCGGGAAACGCCATACCCTCCTCGAAACTCGTCTGCTTCTTGAATGGGTTGATGGGGAGGGGCGCTTGCCGGATGTAGTGCTGGACAGGCGACAGGCTGGCCTTGGTTGGTGCGGCAAGTTGGCTGTCAAAAAAGCCGTCCGTATAGTCCACGATGAGGGAGTTCTGACCGAGCCGCCCCAGCTCGCAGAGAAGACACTGGATAACTCTACCGACGTCCTGCAGGCTCAATTGGAACGCGAACACCGCCATACCCTGTTCATGCTTCAGCGCCTCCGAGATAGCCGCGACCTGTTCAGTTCGGTCTGCATTCTTACCAAGAGCCCAGGCGTGCTGCTCGACGATCCCGAGTATGTCGCATGCCTGAAAGGCACAGGCGTGGAGGTGCAGGTCAGCATCGCGTTCTGGCGCGACTCCCAGTCCCAGATGCTTGAACCCGGTGCCCCGCCAGTCTCCACACGGCGCCAGGCTGTCGAGCGCCTGATTGAGCAGGGAATTGATGTGGCCCTCCGGGTCGATCCCCTGTTTCCCCGCGGGGTGGCGGGCTGCGTAGAGTACCAGAGCCAGGAGGAAGATATCGCGCCGCTGATCCAGTGGGCTGCGGCCGTCGGCGTCCTGTACGTGATCGCCTCGCCACTCAAGCAGGTGTACAGGCGCAACAGGGTCCAAGAGTTCTACGATTCACTGCTGCCCGCGTTCCAGACTGTCCGGGGCGCGTACCGCCGGATGCCTGAGGATCTGCAACACCGCTTGATGTCAGAGATGCACGAGGTCTGCGCCAATAACGGTCTGCGTCTGGAACACTGCTTCTGCAACATCCTGAAGCGGAACGCGGGGGTGCCTGCGTCATACCCCTCGGCAGAGGGGAAAGGTAATGATCCGCGCCCGTCCCGATGAACCGCTTCCGCCCGAATATCGCGGTGCGCGGCTGTGGCGCATTCGCTGAAGACGCGTGGAAACGAATCCGCATCGGCGGAATCGAAATGGCGGTCGTCAAACCTTGCGCGCGTTGCGTGGTCACCACCATTGACAAAGAAACGCTGGCGCAAAACAAAGAACCTTTGAAAACGCTGAACGCCTATCGCAAGCAAGAAGGCGGCGCGATGTTCGGGCAAAACGTCATCCCGTTGAACGAGGGCAGGCTCGCAGTCGGGATGACCGTTGAAGTCCTATCCTGACAGCCATGCAACTTTCCCGCGCCCTGCGTTTATCCCCATCCCAACCTGCCCCCAATCCACAAAGCGGAGGGAGTATTGCCTTCGTCGGCGCGGGCGGCAAGACCACCGCCACGTTCCAACTGGCGCGCCAATTGACTCCGCCCGTCATTGTCACGACTACCGCTCATCTCGGCGCGTGGCAAATCCCGCTCGCCGACCATCATCTCATTGCCGAAACGCCTGCTCCCATCGAAGCCCTCGAACACGGCCTGCGCGATCTGATCCTCATCACAGGCGCTCTCGAAGGCGACCGCGCCGCGCCGCTCAACGACTACACTCTTAACTGGTTGAACGACTTCTGCGGCTATCACGATCTGCCCCTGCTCATCGAAGCCGACGGCTCGCGCGCCCGCCCCCTCAAAGCGCCCGCCGCGCGCGAACCGCCCATCCCCGATT
>Ga0156402_1312_pt1 | contig 30027 bp, 22 predicted proteins | sample RifOxyA3_FD_108045 | JGI IMG/M metagenome (GOLD analysis project Ga0156402, IMG submission 108045) | Lentisphaerae bacterium RIFOXYA12_64_32 | reverse complement strand
CGCGCCGACACCTGCGGGAGCGAGCCGCTCCCGCCACTTTGGGCAGCCACCCCCAAACCTCCTCCCGCGACCGGCGTGCCTCGTCGGACTTGTCCGGGTGGGGTTCCCGGCTATGTTGACCTGCAAGGTGGCGGAGTTCGCTCCCAAGGTCGGCGCGGGCGGGGACACCGGAAGGCGCGCGTCGGAGGTCGCATTTCAGGAGTTGGCACATGGCGCGGTGCGATTGTGCACTTGTGATTCTGGCCCACAATGGCGTCGAGTTCAGCGAGCGCTGTGTCCGGAGTCTGCTCGGGGCCTCGGACCTGCCGGCGGAGTTGTTCCTGATCGACAATGGTTCGACGGACTGCACGCCGGAGCTGTTTCGTCGCCTTGCGCCTGAGGTGCGTGCTGCCGGGGTGCGGCTTCACACATGGCGGAACGAAGAGAACAAGGGTTGCTCGGCGGCGCGCAATGAAGCCTGGGCCAAGGTGACGGTTCCTTACACGGTGTTCATGGACAACGACACGGCGGTCTGTACGCGGGACTGGCTGAGTCGGTTCGAGCGTTTGATGACGGGCGATCCGGGGTTTGGCATCCTCGGGCCGAAACTGATCTACCCCTACGTGCCGCACCCGATCCAGTGCGCAGGAGTGAACATCAGCCGGTTGGGTCGGATTGCGTTCATGGGCAGGGGCAGGGCACGGCGCGATCCGCGGCACTCGGAGTCACGCCGTGTCCACGCACTGATCAGCGCGTGTTGGATCATGCGGACGGACTTGCGCGAGCGTGTCGGCTACCTCGACGAACTGTTCCATCCGGTGCAGTACGAGGACTTGGATCTGTGTCTGCGCGCCCGCGAGGCGGGGTTTGCTATGGCGTATACGCCGGACGTTGAAATCTACCATTTCGAGGGTATAACTACGGCTTCTCTTGGCGATCAGGCGTACCGCAGCACGATTGCCCGCAACTCGCAGAAGTTTCGTCAGCGCTGGCACCCGGTGTTCAAGACGTTGGGGGATGAGTTACCCCCTGACGAGTACCGGTGGCTGCAGACCGGCGAATTGGGGCTCACCCCGACACTGGACCTGACGTACAGCGCTTCCGTTGAATAGGCGAGGCGGGTGGACGAGTCTCAAGTGCTGACATGTTGTTTTCCGACCTGCATGAGGCGTTCTCTTCCTACAGCCTGACCGTGATCCCGTTGTTCGTACTCATGGGGCAGATCTCGTTTGACTCGGGTATCAGCCGCCGGCTGTTTGCGACCGCGTACTGCTGGTTGGGCGCTTTGCCGGGCGGTTTGGCGATGGCCACCGTGGGCGCCTGCTCGGCGTTCGGGGCCATCTGTGGTTCCGGACCGGCCACGACGGCGACCATGGCGTCGCGCCATACGCAGGCGACGCTGTACCTGCTGCACGTGATCCCCGAACCGGAGGCGCAGTTCTGGAAGACTATATCTACGAGGTCGAGGGCCTCGACGCCAAGGCGCGCCACGATATAGACGCGAAAATCGCTGCGGAGTACTTGCCAAGAGTCCCCCGCGGCGTGAAGTTGGAGGTGGTCATGCGGATTGGCCGTGACTACATTCAGATTCTGGAGTTTGTCCGTGAGCACCGCATCGACCTGATCATTCTCGGGCGTCAGGGAAAGACGGCGTTCAGCGCTCTGTTGTTTGGCAATGTGGCGGAGCGGGTGGTGCGCAAGGCGGACTGTCCGGTGTTGGTTGTGCCACAGGCGTTCAGGGAGGCTGGGGCAGCGGGAAACGCGGAGCCCGCAACGGCGTCGCGCGTACGGAGGTCGACATGACTGTTGAGGAATCGTTGAAGCAGTTGATCGTGGAACGGCTCTTCCTCGAGATCAAACCGGCGGAGATCGAGACGGAGACCCCTCTTTCGGAGTACGGGATAGACTCGTTCCTCCTGCTGGAGTTGATCGTCGCGATGGAGGAGATCTTCGAGGTGAAGTTCGAGCAGACGGACATCACCTCGGACACCTTGCGCTCCGTGGCCAGTCTTGCGGCCCTGATAGGGGCCAAGAAGGGAAGCTAATCGCCGTCGCCGTGGGTTTCCAGGCCGGCCGCCAATCGCAGTGTTGCGGTCGTGTCGACCCACGCAGTGGCATTCGGTCAATCGCCCATCTTGACGGTCCACATGCCCGGCTTGCTCTTCCACAGGCACTGGCCGTGACCGTCGGCAGAAGCCATGCAGCCCTCCCCGCGTGACGTTGCGCCACCTTGCAGATGACCCCGTCGTCGACGATGGCAGCGGCCAGGACGCTGCGTGCCGGCGGGAATACGGTCGCCGTGAAGTTGATCGGTTCCGGCAAGGAGCAGAAGCCGGGCGCGCCCTTGTCCGAGACGCCGCCGTTCCTCCGTCTGGGCGTGATCGACTGGCAGGCGGCTGGCTGCCGGAGTGACGCCCTTGCCGTTGCCTGGCGGGCGGGGGGGGGGAGGGGAAGCAGGTGGGTCTGCCAGGTTGATGCCGTGCTGGCCCGTTGTAACTCAACGACGCGGGTTGGTCTGATTTCTCCTCCGGTTGCATGTTTTTCTCGGATTCGCCCTTGAACTTTCCTTGTTTTCGGTGTAATTGTGAATTGTTTCACAAAGGAAAGAGGCGGGCGAGGGACGACTCGCCGGGCGGACCGAGGGGAAGAGGGGGGGCTTTTTTGACGGAGAGTGTGTGGTGACGGCTCCAAGCAAGACAGTTGAGCGGCTGAGTCGGTATCGACGCTGGCTGGAGCAGAAGGTGGCGGTAGGCGTAACGAACGTCTATTCGCACCAACTTGCAGAGGTGACGGGCGGCACGGCGGCACAGGTTCGTCGCGACCTTTTGGAGGTGGGTTGTTCGGGTAACTATCGGAAGGGCTACGGCGCCCGTCAGTTGTCCGCCAGCATGGGTGAGTTTCTGGACCATCCGAATTACGCCAGGGTGGTTCTGATGGGAGTGGGCAATCTGGGGCGGGCGTTGGTTTCGTACTTTGCGGGGCGTCGGCTCAATCTGCGAATTGTGGCGGCGTTTGACGCCAATCCTGAGCTTGCCGATCAGGTTCTTCACGGTTGTCCCTGCTACGATCTCACTCGCGTGGACGATGTGGTGCTGGAGACTGGGGCACGTCTGGGCATACTGGCGGTTCCGGTCGGCGAGGCCCAGAAGGCCGCGGACGCGCTGGTGGCGGCAGGTGTGCAGGGGATTCTGAACTTCGCTCCTGCGGTGGTTGAGGTTCCCGACCATGTTTACGTCGAGAACATCGATATGACGATGGCCCTTGAGAAGGTTGCCTGCTTTGCGCGGTTAGTGGGGCAGAAGCCCGACAATGATGAAGGGAGAAACATGATGACGGATGAAGTTGAATCCATCCTGCAGAAACATCCGGGTGCGAAACGGGATTCGCTGATCGCTATCCTCCAGGAAATTCAGGAGAGTCAGGGCTACCTGCCGCGGGAGGCTCTGGTTCGAGTCGGGCGGCACTTGAAGCTGCCGCTCAGCAAGCTCTTTGGCGTGGCAACGTTCTACAACCAGTTCCGGTTCCAGCCCAAGGGGCGGTTCCACGTCATGCTGTGTCGGGGGACGGCGTGTCACGTGAAGGGCTCGGCCAAGGTGCTGGAGACGGTGATGAAACACCTAAAGATAGAGCCGGGAAAGACGAGCCGTGACCGTCTGTTCAGCCTTGAAGTGGTGGCATGCATGGGCGCCTGCGCCTTGTCGCCCGTGGTGTGCATCAACGAACAGTTTCACGCCAAGGTTTCGCCGGCAAAGGTCCTGAAACTGCTGGATGAGTGTCGGCAGCAGGCCCAGGCGGCGACCGTGGCGGAGAAGAAGTGAATACGGGCCGGGCGGGCCGGGTCATGAAGTTCTCAACCGCTTGGCGCAAAGGAGTTGCCGATGGCTAAGTTCTCAAGTGTCAAGGATCTCGAAGCGCATCGTGCCGAGCTGGCGGCGTCGTACGATCCGAACAAGTTGCGCATCACGGTCTGTGGCGGCACCGGTTGCAACGCGCAGGGGTCGATCAAGCTGGTTGACGCGTTGCGGGCGGCGGTAACGAAGCACGGTTTGGATCAGACCGTTGAGGTGAAGGTTACGGGCTGCCATGGCTTCTGCGAGAAGGGGCCGGTGGTGGTGGTGCGGCCGGAGAACATCTTCTATGTGTGTGTGAAGGCCGAGGATGCGGACGAACTGGTGGAGAGCACGCTGAAGAAGGGCAAGCCGGTCGAGCGGCTCCTGTACGTGGACCCCGCCAGCGGCAAGACGATTCTGCACGAGCAGGAGGTGCCGTTCTACGCGAAGCAGACCCGGGTGATTCTGGCGGAGAACGGCCATCTCGACCCGACCAGCATTGACGACTACATCGTGCGCGGCGGTTACGCGGCGCTGAGCAAGGTGCTGGGCGGATGGACGCCGGAACAGGTGATCGAGACGGTGAAGAAGTCGGGGTTGCGCGGTCGCGGCGGGGCGGGTTTCCCGACCGGGACAAAGTGGGAGATCTGCCGCAAGCAACCGGGGGCGGAGAAGTACATCATCTGCAACGCGGACGAGGGCGATCCGGGCGCGTACATGAACCGCTCGGAGATCGAGGGCAATCCGCACATGGTTATCGAGGGGATGGTCCTGGGTGCGTACGCCATCGGCGCGAGCACGGCGTACATCTACTGCCGTGCCGAGTACCCGTTGGCCATCCAGCAGTTGGTCAAGGGCATCGCGAAGGCCAAGCAGTACGGGTTGCTGGGGCGCAACATTCTCGGCACCGGCATGAACCTGGAGATGATCATCAAGCAGGGTGCCGGGGCGTTTGTGTGCGGCGAAGAGACGGCGCTGATCAACAGCATTGAGGGCAAGCGCGGCATGCCGCGGCCGCGGCCGCCGTTCCCGGCACAGGCGGGCGTGTTTGGCAAGCCGTCGAACATCAACAACGTCGAGACGTGGGCCAACATACCGATTATCGTCAACCGCGGTCCGGAATGGTACTCGGGGATCGGCAGCGAGAAGTCGAAGGGAACGAAAGTGTTCTCGTTGGTGGGGTGCGTGAACAACACCGGCTTGGTCGAGGTGCCGTTTGGCACCACGTTGCGGCAGATTGTCGAGGTGATCGGGGGCGGGACACCGGGCGGGCGCAAGTTCAAGGCGGTGCAGATGGGCGGGCCGTCGGGCGGGTGCATTCCGGCGTCGCAGTTGGACACGAAGCTCGACTACGAATCGCTGAAGTCGCTGGGCGCCATTGTGGGGTCGGGTGGCATGGTCGTGATGGACGACCGGACGTGCATGGTGGACTTGGCGAAGTACTTCATGGAGTTTATCCAGAACGAGAGTTGCGGCAAGTGCATTCCGTGCCGGGAAGGCACGCGTCGCATGAAGGAGATCCTGGAGGCGATCACGCGGTCCCGGCGCCGGGAGGAGGACCTGGACGCGCTGCTGCGCATGCAGGGCATCATGTACCTGAAGAAGCTGGCCGAGACGATCCGCATCACGAGCCTGTGCGGGTTGGGGCAGACGGCGCCGAACCCGGTGCTGAGCACGATGCGGTGGTTCCGGGACGAGTATGAGGCGCACATTTTCGACCGGCGTTGCCCGGCCGGCGCCTGCCGCGAACTGGTCGGCTCGTCGTGCCAGAACGGCTGTCCTGTGGGCACGGAAGTGTGGCGCTACGTGGCGCACGTGGCGCGGGGCGAGTACAAGGCGGCGTACAAGGTCATTCGACAGGCGAATCCGTTCCCCTCGGCCTGCGCGCGCGTCTGCCACCACCCGTGCGAGAACTCGTGTCGTGCGGGGTTGACCGGCGGCGAGCCGATCGCGGTGCGGTCGCTGAAGCGGTTTGTCGTGGACCATGTGGACCCGAAGGTTGGCGCGCCGTTTGTGCCCGTGGCGGCGGCGGACGCGACGAGGATCGCGGTGATCGGGGCGGGGCCGTCCGGCCTGAGCGCCGGGCACTACCTGTCGTTGCTCGGGCACCGGGTGACGATCTTCGAGCGCGAAGCGCAACCGGGCGGCATGCTGGTCGGCGCGATTCCCGCCTACCGGTTGCCGCGTGAGGTGCTGAGCAAGGAGATCGAATCGCTGCTGAACGGGAATATCGAGCTGAAGTGCAATATGACGCTGGGCAAGGACGTCACGGTCGACGGCCTGCTGAAGGACGGGTACAAGGCCGTCTACCTGGCCTTGGGCTCGCACCAGAGCAAGAATCTGGGACTGCCCGGCGAGGACGTGGCCGGGGTGGTGGCCGGGGTCCAGTTCCTGAAGGCGCACAACCTGCAGAACACGGCGTTGGCGAAGGGGCGCGTCGGGATCGTTGGCGGCGGCAACTCGGCCATGGACGCGGCGCGGGTGGCGTTCCGTCAACCGGGCGTGCAGAGCGTGACCCTGTTCTACCGCCGGACGAAAGCCGAGATGCCGGCGTACGCCGAGGAGATCGAAGCCGGGGTGGCGGAGGGCATCAAGATCGAGGAACTGGTGGCACCGGTGTCGGTCAGCGCCAAGGACGGGAAGCTGACGGGAGTCCGGTTCATCCGCAACAAGCTGGGCGACCGCGACAAGTCCGGACGGCAATCGCCGGTCCCGGTCCCGGGTTCGGAGTTCAGCGCGGAACTGGACACGTTGGTCGTGGCCATCAGCGAAGGGCCGGAGACTGCCGGGCTGGACGGGCTGTCGCTGACGAGGTGGGGGACGCTGTCGGTCAACGCGGAATCGTTGCTCACCAGCCGGCCGGGCGTGTTCGGCGGCGGCGATGTGGTCAGCGGTCCGAGCACGGTGATCGGCGCGGTGGCCGCGGGCAAGAACGCGGCGCTGATGATAGACCGTTGCGTGCGCGGCAAGCTACTGCGGACGCTGCCGAAGGTGAAGCTGCCCACGGTCTACATCGAGCCGGTGGAGGGGCCGGAGATCGACGAGACCGCGCCGCCGGTGCCGCGCGCCAAGTCGCCGCACCTGCCGGTGGCGCAGCGGGCCAAGAGCTTTGCCGAGGTCGAACTGGCATACGACGAGGCGACGGCGCGGTGCGAGGCCCGACGGTGTCTGCGCTGCGATCTGGAGTTCACCGAACCGGTCAAGCCGGCATAACAATACGGATCCTGCATTCTGAGGTGTCAGCATGTTAAAGTTTGAAGTCGACGGACGCTTCGTGGAAGCGAAAGAGGGGGATACGCTCCTGACCGCGCTGCGGCGCGGGGGCATCAACGTGCCCACGTTGTGCCACATGGAAGGGCTGCCGCCCAGCGGCGCCTGTCGGTTGTGCGTCGTGGAGGTTGAGGGTGCACCCAACCTGATTCCATCCTGCTCCTATCCCGTGACACAGGGGTTGAAGGTCAAGACCAAGACGACCAAGGTTCTGGACGCCCGCAAGACCATTATCGAGTTGTTGTTGAGCAATCATCCGGACGACTGTCTGTACTGTGCCCGGAACGGCAAGTGCGACCTGCAGCGCTTTGCGCAGGACATGGGCGTGCGGGAGCGGCACTACGGCGGCAAGAAGACGGCGAAGGAGGCGGACATCTCCAGCCCGTCGATCATCCGCGACCCGGAGAAGTGCATCCTATGCGGGCGATGCGTGCGCGTCTGCGAGGAAGTTCAGGGTGTATCGGCGATCGACTTCCTCGGCCGCGGTTGCAAGGCGTTTATCGGCACGGCGTTCAACACGGGGTTGAACGTGTCGAGTTGCGTGAATTGCGGTCAGTGCATCGTGGTGTGCCCCACCGGCGCGCTGACGGAGCACTCGTCCCTTGACGAAGTCATCGGCACCCTGTCCGACCCGGACAAGATCGTCGTGGTGCAGCATGCGCCCGCCGTGTCCGTGACCCTGGCCGAGGAGTTCGGACTCAAACCCGGCATGGACGTGGACGGCAAGATGGTGGCGGCACTGCGGCGCGTCGGGTTCGACCGCGTGTTCGACACGTCGTTCACGGCCGACCTGACCATCATGGAGGAGGGTTCCGAACTGGTCGAACGGATTAAGACGGGCGGCGTGCTGCCGATGCTGACCAGTTGCTCGCCGGGCTGGATCAAGTTTGTCGAGGAGTTCTACCCGGACTTCATTCCGAACCTGTCGACCTGCAAGAGCCCGCAGCAGATGATGGGTGCCATCGTGAAGAGCTTCTTCGCGAAGCGCGAAGCGATTGACCCGGCCAAACTGGTCTGCGTTTCGATCATGCCCTGTACCGCGAAGAAGTTCGAGTGCAGTCGACCCGAGATGGCGCCGAACAACATCCCGGACGTGGACTACGTGCTGACGACGCGCGAACTGGGGCAGTTGTTCCGGATGTTCGGCATCGACCTGATGTCGATCGAACCGGAGACAGCCGACACACCGTTCGGCATGCGCACCTCGGCGGGCAAGATTTTCGGCGCCAGCGGCGGGGTGATGGAAGCGGCGGTGCGGTCCGCGCACTATCTGTTGACCGGAAAGGAGATGGAAAACCTGACAGTCGCGCCGTTGCGGGGGATGAAGGGCGCGAAAGAGTTGAAGGTGAACGTCAACGGGCTGGAGGTGCACGCCGCGGTGGTCAGCGGCCTGGGGAATGCCCGCAAGCTTCTGGACCAGGTGCGCGCCGGCAAGAAGAAACTGCACTTCATCGAGGTGATGACCTGTCCGGGCGGCTGTATCAACGGCGGTGGTCAGCCGTTGGGGACGGACAAGAAAGCGGTGCGCGCCCGCATGCAGGCCCTGTACAAGATCGACCGCGACGAAGCGGTGCGCGTCAGCCACCGCAACGAATGGGTGTTGCGTCTGTACGACGAGTTTCTGGGCAAGCCGTTGGGCGAAACCAGTCACCGGTTGCTGCACACGCACTATAGTAAGCGCGACGTGCTGGTGTAAGGATTCGGGCCTGCTGGACCGCAGGACGTTGCCGTGGCAAGTGTGAGCGTGGCACGGCACCGGTCGGAGACGGTTCCGGCGCCTGGGGACTTGGGACAAGGAGAGGTCATGAGTGTGCACAAGAAGGTTCTGGTCGTCGATGATGATCCCGATATGGCCGAGCAGGTGACGGTCATTCTGAAGGGAGCGGGATACGAGGTGGTCACAGCTGGCACGGCGGAAGAGGCGGAGGAACTGCTTCTGTCGGTAAAGCCGGACGCGGCGGTGCTGGACCTGATGATGGAGTACAAGGACTCGGGGTTCGTGCTGTGCCACCATCTGAAACAGCTCTACCCCGGCACGCCGGTGATTCTGCTCACGGGAGTGACGGCGGCGACGGGCATTTCGTTTAACGGCAATGTGGCCGACGCCAAGACGTGGATCGAGGTCGAGAAGATCCTCGACAAGCCGGTGCGCAAGGAACAGCTTCTGGCCGAGGTGCGGCGGTTGCTGCACGAGGTCGATGCCTGCGAGTGCGGCGTGCACCACTGAGAGCCGGCGTGCGGCGCGTCCGCTTCTGCCGGGCGCGCTGTGCCGCCTGGCGGCGACCGGCGCATCGTGGAGTCGGGTGCAGGACTCCGCGTCCTCCGGCCCAGGGCTGTTTCAAGATTTGGCGCCGCGTCTCGGAAGGCCACGCCTCCGCGCACACCTGGTAGGGGCGGCCTGTCCTCAGGCCGCCCCCCCGGCGTGGGGACACGCCGGGGGTACTCGCTGCACGCGGCGGTCACGAATCTTGAAACAGCCCTGCCTCCGGCCTTGGCCGGGGTGCGCCGAGAAACATGATGGATTACTGTAGGGGGAACCCGTCCGGGTTCCCCCTACGTGTCTTGGAGGTCTGTCGGTGCCAGGGACACACGTCAAACGTTTTGTGGAGACGGTTCGCGAGCGCTGCAGGGTGTGTTTCACCTGCGTTCGCGAGTGCCCGTCAAAGGCGATTCGCATCCGGGATGGCCAGGCCGAGGTCATTGCCGAGCGCTGCATCGGCTGCGGCAACTGCGTGCGGGTCTGCTCGCAGTCAGCCAAGCAGGCGGTGGCAAGTCTGGCAAAGACCGAGGAGTTGCTGGCGGGAAGAGCGCCCGTCGTGCTGTGTGTGGCCCCGAGTTTTGCCGCCGAGTTCCCTGGCCTGGCGCCGGAGCAACTTGTGGGCATGTGCCGGGCTGCGGGGTTCGCATGGGTCAACGAGGTGGGGTTCGGTGCCGACCTGGTGGCGGATCGCTACCACAAACTGCTGGCCCGCAAGGATAGGCGGCGCTACATCGCGACCAGTTGCCCGGCCGCCGTCAGCTATGTGGAGAAGTACCTTCCCGATCTGGTCGAATGCCTCGTGCCGATCGTCTCGCCCATGGTGGCCACCGCCCGGGTGCTGCGCGCGATTCATGGCCGGAATCTGGCCGTTGTCTTCGTGGGGCCGTGCATTGCGAAGAAGGGCGAGGGCTTAGAAGTGGCCGCGGGGCCCGAGGTCGAGGCGGCCATTACCTTTGCCGAACTGCGGGCCCTTTTCGCGCAACGGAAGATCGTGCCGGACGGCGTGGAACCTGCCGAGTTCGACCCGCCGCGCGCCGGGGTGGGCGGGGTGTTCGCGCTCAGTCGCGGCCTGCTGCAGGCGGCGCAGATCACCGAAGACCTGCTTACCGGCGACGTGGTCGCCACAGACGGGCGCAGCAACTTTGTCGAGGCCCTGAAGGAATTCCACGCGGAGAATCTGGACGTGCGCCTGCTTGAGGTCCTGGCCTGCAACGGCTGTATCATGGGTGCGGGCATGACGGACGAGGCACCGTTGTTCACGCGCCGGGCGCGAGTCAGCCGTTACGTGCGGCAACGCCTGGAGAACATGGACTGGGATGGCTGGCACCGGGACATGGAGCGGTTCCGGGATCTGGATCTCTCTCGGACGTACGGGGTGGACGACCAGCGCATCGAGTTGCCGTCCGACGAGGCGTTGCGGGAGATCCTCGAGCGCATGGGCAAGTTCAAGCCGGAGGACCAGCTCAACTGCGGCGCCTGCGGCTACGACACCTGTCACGAGCACGCGGTCGCCATCCACAAGGGGCTGGCCGAAAGCGAGATGTGCCTCCCCTACACGATCAAGCAGTTACAGCGCATGGTGGCCGAACTGAAGCTGTCCCACGAAGAGCTTGCCAGCACGCAGGCCGCGCTGATGCAGGCCGAGAAGTTGGCCAGCATGGGCCAACTGGCAGCCGGCATCGCGCATGAGGTGAACAACCCGCTGGGCATCGTGTTGCTCTATGCGCATCTCTTGCTGGACGAGAGCGGCGACCCGAAAGTGAAGGATGACTTGCGCATGGTCGTCGAGCAGGCCGACCGGTGTAAGAAGATCGTCGCCGGCCTCCTGCACTTTGCGCGCAAGAACAAGGTCGTCCTGCAGCCGGCCGACGTTGCGGAGTTGGCCGAGCACACTCTGCAGGTGCTGCAACTCCCTGATACGGTACGCTCGGAGGTGTGCGTGCGCTGTGCCGACACGGTGGCTGAAATCGACCGGGACCAGGTGATCCAGGTCCTGACCAACCTTTTCACCAATGCCTGTGACGCGATGCCGAACGGCGGCTCGTTGACGGTGACCGTGGACGGCGACGAGGCGAATGTCCTGATCCTGGTCACCGATACCGGCGGCGGCATTGCGGAGGACAAGCGCGCTAACATTTTCGAACCGTTCTTCACCACGAAGCAGATTGGCAAGGGGACAGGACTGGGGCTGGCCGTATCCTACGGTATCGTAAAGATGCACAAGGGCGACATTTCGTTCCAGTCGAACGCGAATCCGACGTTGGGCCCGACCGGCACGACGTTCAAGGTGCGGTTGCCGCGTCGGACGGTGGAGGAGACCCTATGAGCCGGGTGGCGCCGACGGTGTCGGTGCGGGCCGGAACCGGGCGGAGGTACGGGGAGCATGGAAACGCTTCGGGTACTGGTGGTGGATGACGAAACCGGGATGCGGACCGGCGTGCAGCGCGTGCTGAAGAATTTCAACATCCGCATTCTCGAATTGGGAGAGGATGTCAGGTTTGAGGTCGCGGAGGTGGAGAACGGCGCCCAGGCCCTGGCGCGGATCAGCGAGTTGCCGCCACACCTGCTGCTGCTGGACCACCGTCTCCCGGACATGACCGGCACGGAGATCCTCGAGAAACTCGGGCATACCGAAGAGTCCGAAATGCTGGTCATCGTGATCACGGCCTACGCCTCGATCGAGACGGCGCTGGCGGCGGCGAAGCGCGGCGCCTATGATTTTCTGGCCAAGCCGTTCACGCCGGATGAACTCAAGGCGACGGTTCGCAAGGCGGCCACCCGCCTGGTGCTGCAGCGCCGGGCGCGGATGCTGGCCGAGGAGAAACGGCAGGTCCGATTTCAGTTCATCTCGGTGCTGGCGCACGAGTTGAAGGCGCCGTTGGCCGCGATCGATGGCTATCTTCACATCCTCAAGGACCGGACGCTGGGGGCGGAACTGCCCGCGTACGACCGCATCGTGGACCGTTCCCTGGTGCGGTTGGACGGCATGCGAAAACTGATCTTCGACCTGTTGGACATGACTCGTATTGAGTCCGGCCAGAAGGTCCGTCATTTCGAGCGGGTGGACGTCTGCAGCGTGGCGCGAGAGATCATGGAAACCCTCGCGATCGAGGCGAAGGACCGGAACATCACCATGGAACTCGACTCGCCGGTGTCCGTCGACATGACCGCGGACCGCAGCGAAATCCAGATTGTCCTCAGCAATCTGCTCTCAAATGCGGTGAAGTACAACCGTGACGGCGGCGGGGTGAAGGTCACGGTCCAGCGCGCCGGCGACCGTGTCCGCATCGTCGTGACCGATACCGGGATCGGCATGACGGCCGACGAGGTCGGGCGTCTGTTCCAGGACTTCACCCGCATCCGCAACGCCAAGACGAAGCACATTCTGGGCAGCGGGCTGGGGCTTTCCACGACGCGGAAGATTGCCGAGCTCTACGGCGGCACGATGACCGTGGAAAGCCAGCCGGACGTGGGGAGCACGTTCACGGCCGTGTTGCAGGCGGAACCGAAAGCCCCGATGCGTGACGCGGCAGGCAAGGCGGCCCCGGGGGGCTGAGCGCGGGGCGGAAGGCGAGTGTTCAGTGTTAGGGAAATCCCTCCGCTTCTCCTCCCGACACTCGCTCCCTGACCCCTGACACAAGTTCCCGCGCTCGCGTTGAGTGCACTGCAGGCAGTGAGGTGGCCATGGCGCCGACGACTCCGGAAACCCGACTCGAGCGTGACATGCTGGGCAGCAGGGAGGTGCCCGCGGATGCTTTGTGGGGTATTCACACGCTCCGCGCCATGGAGAATTTCCCCATCTCGGGACGGCGTGTTCCTGCCGCGCTGGTTCACGCCTACGGCCACGTCAAGTTGGCCGCCGCGGTCACCCATCGCGCGCTCGAGTACCTCGATGATGCCCGTTTTGAGGCCGTGGCTGCCGCCTGCCGTGAATTGGCCGCCGGTACGCTCGATGCGCACATTGTGGTGGACGCATTCCAGGGCGGCGCGGGGACGTCCACAAACCTGAACGTGTGTGAAGTCATTGCCAACCGCGCCCTGCAGTTGGCCGGCCGCCGCCCCGGTGACTACGAGTTCATTGATCCGCTCGAGCACGTCAACCTGCACCAGTCGACCAACGACACGTACCCGACGGCACTGCGGATAGCCGTGTACGGGCGGTTGAAGGACCTGGAACTGGCGGTCACCCGGTTGCAGGAGGCCTGCCAGGCCAAGGAGCGCGAGTTTGCCGATGTGCTGTGCGTTGGCCGCACGGAAATGATGGATGCGGTGCCGACAACGCTCGGACGCACGTTCGGAGCCTGGGCCGAGGCGCTGTCCCGTGACCGCTGGCGGGTCTACAAGTGCACCGAACGCATTCGCGTCGTGAACCTTGGCGGCACGGCCATTGGGACCGGCATGGGGGCCCCGCGCGATTACATCTTTTTGGTCGTGGAGGAATTGCGCGCCATCACCGGGTTGCCCCTCGCACGTGCCGAGAACCTGTTTGAGGCGACGCAGAACGCCGATGTGTTCGTCGAGGTCTCGGGCATCCTCAAAGCGCATGCGGTCAATCTCCTGAAGATGTCCGGGGATCTGCGCCTGCTCGCATCAGGGCCGGACGCCGGCCTGGGCGAGATCCACCTGCCGGAACTGCAGGCGGGCAGTTCCATCATGCCGGGGAAAGTCAACCCGGTGCTGCCCGAAATGATGGCCCAGGCTGCCACCCAGTGCATGGCGTTGGACCAGGCCATCGCGCTGGCCGCGGGGGCCGGGCAGCTCGAACTGAACGCGTTCCTGCCGCAGATCGCCGTGAACCTGCTTGATAGTCTAGACCTGCTGTGTGGCGCCAGCGCCCTGGCGGCTGACAGATGCATCCGGGGCATCACGGCGGACCGGAACCGCTGCCGCGACCTGGCCCTCCGCAGTGCGATGATGGCAACCGTACTGGTACCGGTCATCGGTTACCACAAGGCCGTCGAGGTGGCCCAGGCCATGCGGCAGGAAGGCCTGGACCTGTTTGCCGCGACCCAGAAGGTTGCCGGACTGCCCCGCGAGCGGGTGGCGCCGCTGGTCGAACCGGCGGCCGTCAACGCACTCGGATTTGTGCCGCACCGCGCCATGGGGCCTGGATGCGCCTGTTCGTAGTGGGCGCGCAGTGCGCGGAACGAAGTGGAGCGCCAAGAGCCCATCTGGCGTGTCACGGCGAAGTTTCGCAACGAAGCCGGACGTATTGCGGTGGCGCGGCGTAGGGATGGGGTCTTGCCCCGCCGACAACCGGCGGGACTGCGATACCACTACGAACGGTCCCGTGGCTGGAGTTACCCGCACGGGTCGCGATTTTTTCGGCGTAGGCTTGCTTTTCTTTGCGCCGCGTGGTAATCTTAATCGTGATAAACATCACGATTAGAGGGCCGCGGGCGGCGCGGCGCTGGAACGGCGCAACCCTATCAGTGTCACTGACAACACGGAGTCGGGGATGAGCAACACAAACAAGAGCACCGTTAAGCAGATTTGTGTGCGGCACGGCAAGGACCGCACCCGCATGATGGACATTGTGCGGGACGTGCAGTCGGCGCTCGGGTGTGTCTCTAGCGAGGCGATGGATGCCATTGCCCAAGCCTGTGGCACGCACCGGGTCGAGGTCGAGAGTGTCGTCTCGTTCTATTCGTTTCTGGGTACGAAACCCAAGGGGAAGGTGGTCATCCGGTTGTGCCACGGCGTCATTGACCGGATGCACGGGTCGGAGACGGTGGCCGCGTTTGAGAAGGAACTCGGCATCCGGATGGGCGAGACGACGCCGGACGGCCTGTTCTCGCTGGAGTGGACGGCGTGCATCGGCATGTGCGACCAGGCTCCGGCAGCGTTGATCAACGACCAGGCGGTCACATACCTGTCGACGGACAAGGTGAAGCGGATTGTCGAGATGCTGCGGGCGGATCCTGACCCGAAGCGGCTGGTTCGCACGTATGGGGATGGCAACAACGCGCACGAACTCGTCCATTCGATGGTGCACAACAACATCCGGCGCCGTGGTGCGGTGATTTTCGGCGCCTACGAGCGCGGGAGTGCCTTGCGCAAGGCACTTGCCATGACGCCGCAGGAGGTGATCCGGGCCGTCAAGACCGCCTCGTTGCGCGGTCGTGGCGGGGCGGGATTCCCGACCGGAATGAAGTGGGATTTCACCCGCGCCGCACAGGGCGAGCAGCGCTACGTGCTCTGCAATGCGGACGAGGGTGAGCCCGGCACGTTCAAGGACCGGGTGCTGCTGACCGAGTGCGCGGAGCAACTGATCGAGGGCATGACCATTGCCGGGTACGCCATCGGCGCTGCGGAAGGCATCCTCTATCTGCGAGCCGAGTACGCGTACCTGAAGGCGTTCGTTGAAGCCGTGGTGGCACAACGGCGGAAGGATGGCTTGCTCGGTGCATCCGTGTGCGGCAAGGCGGGGGTCATCTTCGACATCCGGGTGCAGATGGGCGCCGGGGCGTACGTGTGTGGCGAAGAGACGGCGCTGATCAGTTCATGCGAAGGGCTGCGGGGAGACCCCAAGACGCGGCCGCCGTTCCCGGCCAGCAAAGGCTACCTCGGCTGTCCGACGGCGGTGAACAACGTCGAGACCTTCTGCTGCGTGCCGCCGATCCTGGAACACGGCCCGGGCTGGTTCGCGCAGATGGGTTCGTCCGGGAGCAAGGGGACGAAGCTGCTGACCGTGTCGGGCGACTGTTCCATGCCGGGCGTGTACGAGGTGGATTTCGGCATCACCCTGCGGGACGTCCTCAAGATGGTTGGCTCGGAGAATGCCAAGGCGGTGCAGGTCGGCGGCCCGAGCGGGCAGATGGTGGGCCCCGAGAAGTTCGACCGCAAGGTCTGCTACGACCACCTGGCCACGGGCGGCTCGGTCATGGTGTTCGGGCCGGAGCGGGACGTGCTGGCGATCGCGGCACAGTTCCTGGAATTTTTCATGGACGAGGGTTGTGGGTACTGCACGCCCTGCCGTGTGGGTAACGTATTGCTGAAGGAGCGATTGGACCGCATTCTGGCCGGGCAGGGGGCCCCGACGGACATGGCGTACCTGCAGGAACTGGGCGAAGTGGTGAAGATGGGCAGCCGCTGCGGGCTGGGCCAGACATCGCCCAACCCGGTGCTGACGACGTTGGCGAGTTTCCGCGGCGAGTACGAGCGACGGTGCCAGCCGGCGCATTCCAGGCACGTGTTTCTGCCGGGGTTCGACATTCGTAAGGCGCTGGCGGACTCCGAGAGCATCGCGGGCCGTCACTCCGTGGTCTATTCCGAGTAAGCAAGGGGCAAACCATGAGCGACACAGTGACAGTAACGATTGACGGTGCGCAGGTGAAGGGCCGCGCCGGTCAGACGATTCTCCAGGCGGCCGAGGCCGCGGGGATCTATATCCCACGGTTGTGTGCGCACAACGAACTCAGTGCCCACGGGAGTTGCCGGGTGTGCACCGTGCTGGTCAACGGCCGGCCGCAGGCGGCGTGCACGCAGCCGGTGGCCGATGGCATGATCATCGAGAACAACACCGAGAAACTGACCAACATGCGGAAGGCCATCGTCGAGATGCTGTTCGTCGAGGGCAACCACTTCTGCATGTCTTGCGAGAAGAGCGGCAACTGCGAGCTGCAGGCGCTTGCCTACCGGTTCGGCATCGCCGCGCCGCGGTACCCGTACCTGTTCCCGAAGCGTGACATCGACTTCTCGCACCCGGACATCTACATCGACCGCAACCGTTGCGTGCTGTGCGGTCGCTGCGTGCGCGCGTCGCGTGAGACGGACAAGAAGGTTGTGTTCGAGTTCACCGGGCGCGGGGCGCACCGGCGGCTCGGGATCGACGCGGCAGCGGACCTCGCCGACACGGATGCGGCGGTGGCGGACAAGAGCGTGGAGGTGTGCCCGGTCGGGGCGCTGATGCGCAAGCGGGTTGGCTACGCGGTGCCGGTGGGACAACGGAAGTACGATCATAAGCCGATCGGTTCCGATATCGAGGCGAAGCGGGCGTGACGCCTGGCAAGACTGGCATGGTTCAGGGGTTCAGAGGTTCAGAGGTTCAAAGGTTGATCGAATCTGCACTTACATGCGATGCTTCTAACAACCCTGAACCGCTGAACCGTGAACCCTGCCCAACCACTGAGGAGAGAGGCATGAGCAAGCCGAAGATTGCAACAGCGTCGCTGGCAGGTTGTTTTGGCTGTCACATGTCGATCCTGGACATTGACGAGCGCATCCTGCAGGTGGCGGAACTGGTCCAGTTCGACAAGTCGCCGGTGGACGACATCAAGAAGTTCACGGGGCGTTGTCTGGTCGGTCTGGTCGAGGGGGGGTGTGCCACGGAAGAGAATGTTCACGTGCTGGAGGAGTTCCGCAAGCACTGTGACATTCTGATCTTGCTCGGGGACTGCGCCACCATGGGCGGCATCCCCGCCATGCGGAACATGGTGCCGTTGAAGGAGTGCCTGGAGGAAGCGTACTTGAACGGTCCGACCGTGTACAACCCCGGCAGGGTCATCCCGAACGATCCGGAGCTGCCGTTGAACCTCGACCGGGTCTACCCCTGTCACGAAGTCGTCAAAATCGACTATGTGCTGCCCGGGTGTCCGCCGTCAGCGGACACGATTTTCCAGACGCTGGTGGCGCTGCTCACCGGCAAGCCGCTGGATCTGCCCTACGAGTTGATCAAGTACGACTGACAACGGCCACAGGGAGACATCGCTATGGCTGAGAAGCATGTGTATATCGAGCCGGTGACGCGCATCGAGGGGCACGCCAAAGTGTCCATCTACCTCGATGAGAAGAACAAGGTCAAGCAGGCCCGGATGCATGTCGTGGAGTTCCGCGGCTTCGAGCGGTTCGTGCAGGGCCGACCCTACTGGGAGGTGCCGGTGCTGGTTCAGCGCCTGTGCGGGATCTGCCCGGTGAGTCATCACCTGGCGGCCGCCAAGGCCATGGACCGGATTGTCGGCGCCAAGAAACTCACGGCCACGGCCGAGAAAGTGCGCCGCTTGATGCACTACGGGCAGACATTCCAGTCGCATGCCATGCATTTCTTCCACCTTGCTTCGCCCGACCTGCTCTTTGGGTTCGACGCCGATCCGGCGATCCGCAATGTGTTTGGGGTGGTGCAGAAGCATCCGGACCTGGCCGTGCAGGCAGTGAAGATGCGGGCCTACGGTCAGGAGGTCATCAAGGCCACAGCCGGGAAACGCATCCATGGTACGGGCGCCATTCCGGGCGGGGTCAACAAGAACCTGTCGCTCGCCGAGCGTGACGTCTTGCTCAAGGACGTCGAGCAGATGGTGGCCTGGGCCCGGTCGGCCTTGGGGATTGCCCGTGATTACACGACCGCGCACCTCAAGGAACTGGCCCCGTTCGGGTCGTTCGATTCCAACCACGGCGGCATTGTTCGGAAGGATGGGACTCTCGATCTCTATGACGGCCGGTTTCGGGTCAAGGACGCCAAGGGCAGCATGGTCATCGACCAGCTTGACCCGATGAAGTACCTTGACCACATTGCCGAAGAGGTGCGGTCGTGGTCGTACATGAAGTTCCCGTTCGTCAAGTCGCTCGGGCCGGGCAAGGGCTGGTACCGGGTCGGGCCGCTGGCGCGCATCAACGTCTGCGACCGGATCGACACGCCGGAAGCCGAAGCGGCGCGCGTCGAGTTCATGAAGTTGACCGATGGCAAGCCCAACAACATCACCATGGCGTACCACTGGGCGCGGATGATCGAGTTGGTTCACGCGGCGGAGAAAATCCGTGACTTGCTTCACGACTCCGACCTGCAAGGCGCCGACCTGGTGGTCAAGGGCGAGCGGCAGTTCGAGGCCGTGGCGGTCATCGAGGCGCCGCGCGGTACGCTTTGGCACCACTATCGCGTCAACGAGAACGACCAGGTCACAATGGCCAACCTGATCGTGTCGACGACACAGAACAACGAGCCCATGAACCAGGCGGTCATGAAGGTGGTGCAAGACCACATTTCCGGCAAAGCGGAGATCACCGAAGGCATGCTGAATCACGTCGAGGTGGCGATCCGCGCCTACGATCCGTGTTTCTCCTGCGCTACCCACGCCCTGGGACAGATGCCGTTGGTCGTCGAACTTATCGATGTGCACGGGAACGTGATCGAGAAGAGGGGCAGGGCGTGAGCACGACCTGCACCAGAATGATGGTCATCGGGTATGGGAATCCAGGCCGCCTGGACGACGGACTGGGGCCGGCTTTTGCCGAGCGAGTGACAGACCTGCGGTTGCCGTCGGTGACCGTGGAAGCGGACTATCAGTTGACGGTGGAAGACGCGGTCCGGATCGCGGATTATGATATGGTACTGTTCGCCGACGCATCCGTTTCGGGAGAGGAGCCGTTCTTCTGCCGTCCCGTGGTAGCCGTCAAGGGGACGGAATTCAGCAGTCACCATGTGGCGCCCGAACAGGTCCTGCATTTGGCGGCATCACTTTTCGGCGTCACGCCGCAAGCCTGGGTGCTCGGTATCCGGGGGTACGAGTTTGATGAGTTTGGCGAGCGGTTGTCAGAACCGGCGCGGCAGAACCTGGATCAGGCCGTCAAGTTCTTCCAGGACGCCGCCAATTCGGGATGGCAACTGCTCGCGGATGCGGGCACCGGACACGGGCAGGCTCAAACAACGACAACAACGAGAATGCAATAACACGCCGGAGCGGAAAGGAGCTGGGTTATGGCAAAGGGAAAAGGCGTTATTCTCTGTATTGACGACGATCCGGATATCTTGAGTTTCTTCAAGACCGTGCTGGAGGCCGAAGGTCATAAGGTTGTGGTGGCGGCCACGGGCGAGGATGGGCTGAAGGCGTTTCGGGAGCGCAAGCCGGACATGGTCTTTGTTGACCTGATGATGGAGGAGGTTGACGCGGGCGCCAGTTTTGTGCGCCACGTCAAGGCGTCCGGAAGTCAAGTCCCGATGTACATGGTGACGTCCGTGGGTGATGCTCTGAACTCGAACATTGATTATTCCAGTCTGGGTGTTAAGGGCGTGATCCAGAAGCCGGTGAACATCCCCAACCTGCTGCAGATTGTCAACATTGCGCTCAAGTCGTAACCATACTCGGCGGCCAAGTGCCGGCACGGATGCGGACGGGAACGGTGGGCCCAAATCCGTCTGGCGCCACACGTTCCTTGAACGCCTGATGCACTACTATCACGCCCTGGAGTCCGTGCATCGTCAGCGTGGGGGCGAGTGGGTGGCGTGCCAGGAGATCGCCGCTCCGCTGCACTTGGACGACAGCCAGGTGCGCCGCGACTTGGGCCGGATCGGCCTGCGCGGGCACCCGCGTCGCGGTTTCGAATACGCCTCCACATCGCAGGCCATCCGTCGCCTGTTGGGGTTGGACCGGACCTGGTCCGCGGTGATCATCGGCCTGGGCCGGTTGGGGAGCGCGCTGGCCTCCTATGGCGGGTTTTCCACGTACGGGCTGAACGTGGTCGGTTTGTTTGACAGCGACCTGAACAAGCAGGGACGGCTCTACCCGTACGAACCGGTCCAGCACGTGGCCTGGCTGCCAAGGTTCCTGACCGCGAACCGGGTCGACATCGGCATCATTGCGGTCCCGGCGGCGGAGGCACAGCAAGTGGCTGACACGCTGGTGGCTGGGAACGTGAAGGCTATCTGGAACTTTGCGCCGACCAACCTGACGGTGCCGCCGGATGTGTTCGTCCGCAACGAGCACCTGTCTGTCGGTCTCGGGGAATTGATGTTCTTCCTCAAGGGCGCCCAGGACGGCAGTCCGCCGAGCGCCGGCGAGTCGATGCCGAGGTAATGCGGTGCGAGGCCGGGTTGGGCTACTCCTCGGCGCGGGGGAAGAGGCGGTTCTTCTTCCCACCTTTCCCGCCCTTGGCTTTGGCGCCCTTTTTCTTCACCGGATGTGTCAGGGCAGGGCGTTCCGGTCACGCGCCGGCGACGTCGCGCACAATCTCGACCCAGCGCCGCATGCGCGTGGGATCGCCCTGGACCGTTTCCACGTCTTTCAGGTGCAGGTGGATGTGGCAGCCACGGGCGGCCTGCAAGCCGTCGCCGATGATCCGGCGGATCCGCGTCTCGTCCCAGCTCGCACAGACCATGTCGGTCGGGTTCGGGCGCCAGGAGAAGACGTACTTGTCCCCGATCTGTTCCGCGCTCTTGGCGACGTTCGCGAGCGGGGTGACCGCAATCACGCGCAGGTTCGGGAGCTGGCGCAGCATGTCGATCTTCTTGGTCAGGTCTTCGCAACACCCGTAGGCGACGTGTCGGAAGTGGCGCAGGATCGGCATCTGGTACTGGTACAGGAACTCGTCGTGCATGGCCGGCGAGATCAGGGTGTACTCCTGCGCCGCGCTGAACGCCCACAGGTCGCGCCGCAACTGCGGCCTGGCATTGGCCCGCGGCGGCTCCGTGTCGTCCGAGTAGACCATTTCCTGGTTGCCCTGCGTGGTCAGGGAGAAATCGCCGCATTTCTCCGCCGCCTCCTGGTTGGCCAGGATCCCGTCGCGCATGAACGCGAGCAGGCGGTGGAGTTCGGCCGGGGATTCGTACATGTCGATCATGATCTGCTCGAGCCCGCGCAACCGGGCCAAGGTGGTCGAAATGTCGGCCATGAAGCCCTGGCAGACAGGGCCGCGCTCCACGTTCACGTCGAGGATGTCGCCCACCGCGTCGCGGAGCCGATCCGCGTTCCGCTTCGTCGCCGCTTCGTCGATCGCATGCGGCGGCCAGGATAGCTTCTCGACATCCTTCCAGTCCTGGATCACCGGCTGGAATTTCCATGCGCCACCCACGACGCCGGACGGGTGGTTTTCCTCGCGTACGCCCCAGATCGTGCCCCAGCCCCGCGCCTGGACGGCCCCGACCGTAACCCAGGGCTCGATGATCAGGTCGTCCCCGATGGCGTCCTGGAACAGCGCCATGCGGAACCGCCGCTCGTACTCGCGGTAGAACGGGTCCTGGCACGTCATGACCGCGTCGCCGAACACTTCACGACACCAGACGTTGTGCATTCCGAACGTGGCCAGGATCAGCGGCCGCGTGGACTTGAGGCTGTTGTGCCGCGTCCACAGCGCGCGCCGCTCGTCCTGAATCGGCTGCGCGGCGATTCCCGCGTACTGCTTGGCCAGATCACGAAGTATGGCAATGTCCGGTGATGACATGGTGACTCCTTGCGTTGCGTTCTCTGGGCAGAATATACAGCAACGTACAGCTCGCGACCATGGACTTCTCAGGCCAACGTCGGCACTCCCTCAGCTTTCAGCCTTCATCCCTCAGCCTTTCCGCAGTTTGCTTCCCTCGCGGCGCGCGGGCTGTATGGTATGGTCATGTGCGATTGACCGCCACCAAGGCCATTGCGGAGCGGAGCGTGATGAACCGAACGTTCGACATTTTTGTTCCCGGCCGGGTCTGTTTGTTCGGCGAGCACTCGGACTGGGCCGGCGGACACCGGCGTTTCAATTCCCAGGTCCTGCCAGGGCGCGTCATCATCGCGGGCACAAACCAGGGCATTTTCGCCCGCACCTCGGCGCACCGTGATGCGTTCATCTTCCGTTCGACGCTGCCGGACGGCACGCGTCCGGAGACCTGCATTCTGCCCATGGACAAGGAGGCGCTGCTGCAGCGGGCCGAGTCGGGTGACTTCTTCAGCTATGCCGCCGGGGTCGCGTACTACATGCTGACGTTCTACGAGGTGGGCGGGATCGAGGTCGACAACTACAAGACCACGCTGCCGGTCAAGAAGGGCCTGAGTTCCTCCGCGGCGTTGTGCGTCCTGGTGGCGCGCGCCTTCAACAAGGTCTACGACTTGAAGCTCACGACCCGCGCCGAAATGGAGGCCGCCTACCAGGGCGAGATCATGACCCCGTCACGCTGCGGCCGCATGGACCAGGGTTGCGCGTTCGGGCAGGTCCCGGTCGTGATGACTTTTGACGGCGAACTGCTCAAGGCGAGCCGCCTCGGCGTGCACCAGCACATCCGCATGCTGATCGCCGATCTCAAGGGCCAGAAGAACACCATCCGCATTCTGGCCGACCTGAACCGTGCCTACCCGTTCGCGCAGGACGAGACCGGTCGCAATGTGCAGGCTTACCTGGGCAAGATCAACACGGACGTCGTCGTGCGTGCGGCGGCGGCCTTGGACAAAGGCGACGCCGCACAACTGGGCGCGCTCATGAACGAAGCCCAAGCGGAGTTCGACCGGCATCTGATGCCGGCGTGCCCCGAGGAACTGACGGCGGTGAAACTGCACACCGTCCTCGCCGACCCGGAGGTAAAGCGGCTGACGTACGGCGGCAAGGGCGTCGGTTCGCAGGGCGACGGGTGCGTGCAGTTCGTGGTGCGCGACGACGATAGCCGGCGGGGCCTGGGCGAGTACCTTGAACGGCGCTACGGCATGGAGTGCTTCCAACTCGACCTGAAGCCGCCGCAGACGGTGCGCAAGGCGGTCATCCCCGTGGCCGGGTTCGGCACGCGCATGTTCCCGGCGTCCAAGGCGCTGAAGAAAGAGCTGTTCCCTGTCATCACCCCGGATGGTGTGGCCAAGCCGATATTACTGACCATCATCGAGGAGGCGTTGCAGTCCGGCATCGAGGAGATTGCCGTCGTCGTACGGGCGGGCGACGAGGCGTTCTTCCAGAATTTCTTCCGGACCCTCCCGCCGCCGGACTTCTACAACCGTCTGCCGGAGAAGGCGAAAGAGCACTGCCAGACGTTGCAGGAACTGGGCGACCGCCTGACGTTCATCACACAGGACGAACAGCAGGGGTTCGGCCATGCGGTGTTCTGCGCCAGGGACTGGGTCGGCAACGAACCGTTCCTGCTGCTGCTCGGTGACCACATGTACGTGTCCGACACGGACGTGCCGTGTTCCCGGCAGCTCATCGACGCGTTCGAGACGAACGGACGCCGCAGTGTGATCGGCGCGTACGTCGCGGAGGCCGACGAAGTCTCGCACTACGGCACGGTGACCGGGAAGTGGCTCAACGACAAGCAACGGTTGCTCGACATCAGCGAACTGGCCGAGAAGCCGAGCCTGGACTACGCGCGCAACAACCTCGTCACACCTGGACTGGCGGCGGACCGGTTCCTCTGCATTTACGGTCAGTACGTCCTGCCCCCCTCGATTTTCGCGCACCTGCAGCGCGAGGTGGACGGGGACATCCGCGAGGCGGGCGAAATCCAGCTCACCACCGGGCTGGAACTGCAGCGCCGCGAGGAGGGCATGCTGGGGCTGGTTGTCGACGGCGTGCACTACGACACGGGGCTGCCGGAGACGTATTTGAACAGCCTGGTGTCCTTCTACACCGGCCGACCGACCAAGCTGGTTGCGAAGAAGGCAAAGCGGAAGCGGTAACGGGAGACGTTTCAGGTGTCAGGTTTCGGGTGTCAGCGGCCCCGGCCGGTAGACCGGCCGGGCAGCTCGAGAGGACGATTAGAGACTCCGTCGAACCCGGATCCTCGAACCGATGACGTCGATGACGCCGATGATCCCGATGATCTCGACAGGGCTCGGCAGGGGCAAGGGCTGGAGACACGGGGTGGCGAACGATGAAGATTGCACCAACCGGGGTCCGGTTGCACATCGGCTTGTTCGGGCGGCGGAATGTGGGCAAGTCGAGCCTGCTCAACGCGCTGGCCGGCCAGGACGTCTCGATCGTCTCTGACGTGCCGGGAACGACGACTGACGTCGTGGGCAAGCCCATGGAACTGAAGCCCATCGGGCCGGTGCTGTTCCTCGATACCGCCGGCCTCGACGACGTGGGCACGCTGGGGGGAAAGCGCGTGCAGCGCAGCCTGCAGGCCCTGGATCGCACCGATATCGCGCTGGTGCTGACGGACGGGCAGGTGACGGAGTTCGAAACGGAACTTCTCGCCGAGTTGTCCCGCCGGAAAATCCCCCGCATCATCGTGTTCACCAAGTCCGATCTGGCGCCACCGGCGGAGTCCGCACTGACTGCGGTGCGGTTCGCTGCGGAAACCGCCGTCGTGACCTCGACGGTGACAGGGGAGGGGATGGGCGCGGTGCGCGAAGCGCTCGTGCGTCATGCCCCGGCGGAGTTTTTCGACAACCAGGGCATCCTGGCCGATCTGGTCGGGCCGGGCGACGTCGTGATCTTGGTGGTGCCGATCGATCTGGAAGCGCCCAAGGGCCGTTTGATTCTGCCACAAGTGCAGGTCCTGCGCGAAGTCCTTGACTGCGACGCACGCGCCGTGGTCGTGAAGGAGCGCGAACTGGGGGATACGCTGGGGATCCTGACTCGCAAGCCGCGCCTGGTTGTGACCGACTCGCAGGCGATCCTCAAGGTGTCTGCCGATGTGCCGCCCGACGTGCCGCTGACCGGGTTCTCGGTCCTGTTTGCGCGCTGGAAGGGCGACTTGGAGAGTCTGGTTCGGGGGACGCTGACCATCGAAACGCTGCGGCCGGGCGACAAGGTGCTGGTCGCTGAAGCCTGCTCGCACCATCCGATCGGCGAGGACATCGGTCGCATCAAGATCCCGCGCTGGCTCACACAGTACGTCGGCGGCGACCTGCGGTTCACGCACGTCCAGGGTCACGACTTTTCGGAGGATCTCGCCGAGTACAAGCTGGTCATCATGTGCGGGGCCTGCATGCAGAATCGTCGCGAAGTCCTGACCCGCATCATGCGCGCGAAGGAGCAGGGCGTTCCTGTCGCAAACTACGGGCTGGTCATCGCCTACTCGCTCGGCGTGCTGGACCGCATGCTCTCACCGTTTCCCGGTATGCAGGACCTGGTCCGGCGCGAACGGCGGCGGTGAATGGCGCCCGGTGAAGTTTGGCGCCTGGCCTCACCCTGAAGGCGCTACTTTGTTTGCCGCCCTTCCGAACGCGTGACATCGTTCGCGCCGAGGATCCCGGAACAGAACGCAAGTTCCTGAAGGCTGGTGCGACGCGCGTGGTCTCGCCCTATCAGACCGGCGCCAGTCACATCGCGCAGCTTCTGGTCCGTCCGACCGTCGTGGATTTCCTGGATCTGGTGAGTCGTGACGAAGACCTGGAGATGGAAGTGCGCATGATCGACGTCGAACCGAACGGGCCGTTCGCCAACAAGACACTCGCCGAGGCGCACGTGCGCCAAGTCTGCGGGTGCATGGTCCTCGCCGTCCAGCGACACGGCCACAAGACGATCTTCGACCCGCAGCCTGACACGCGATTGTTGCCGGGCGATGTGCTGGTCGCCGTCGGCTCGCAGAAAGCCACTGCTGCCGCGGCGCCGGCTGCAGCCGCGCCGGAGACGAAGCGACCATCCTCGGATCGAGCGCCGGCATCCGTCCCCCGGGGGGAGCTGGCCCTCCTTCTGGGGCCCGCGCCGGAGTGCCTCACCGGATCCGGAGCACGCGGGTCTCGCCTTTGCGCACGGGCAGTACGAGCACCGGCCCGTTACCCAGAGTCGTGCCGTCCACGGCGTCGGTCACGTTCGCCGGGGTGCCGGTATCGATCTTCAGCGGCCCGTCCTGGACGGCGTGCACGGACAGGTACCCGTTGCCGGCCCACACGGCGGCGTCAGTATCGGTGTAGAGGTGGACACCGGCCAGTTTTGCGAGGACTCGCACGAGCTGACTGGTGAACGCCGGCGTGCCGAGAAACACGTCCGTGCCCTGCGGCGTTTTCCGCACCACCAGTGACGGCGTCCCGTCGCTGTAGGTCGCGAGCACGTCGTCGCCCTCAGTGGGGCTGACGGTGAACAGCGGCCGGATCTGTTTGTCCTGTCCCCACGGTTCGGTGAGCCCGAGAGTCTTGCCGCGGTCGGTGGGGGTCGACTTCGGGCTTGCGAGGTCAACGGCGCGATGCACGAACCCCGTGACCTGCGCCATCGCGCCGGCCGTGGCCTGTGTGGCAGTCAGGTAGCCGGGCGCATAGCACCACACGCGGACCGTGCCTGGTTGGCGGGCCTGGGCCAGTGCGTCACGCGTTGTCGAGTTCAGTGCCCATGTCGACAGGTGGATCTGGAGCTTGGACTGCACCTTCCCGGCCAGGACGTCATCGAGCAGGTACTGGCCGTACGGTGCGCCGCAGCGGCCGAGTGCGGCACGTGCGTCGTAGATCAGGGGGCGCGCCATGGTGCTGGAGCCGCCTGTCAGATGGCAGACGCTGTCTTCGTCGAGAATAGCTGCAATGTCAGGTTCGAAGGGGGCCCCGCGGCGGAGCAGGGCGTCATCGAGCGGCGTGAGGCGCGAGTGCTCGGCCCAGAGTCTTGCGTCGTCGAACCAGCCTTCCCCGGGCAGGTCCATCCACCAGGTCGCAAAACCGCGGATGGCGGCTTGCGCGTTGTTGCGCCGCAGCACATCGAGCGACTGTTGCAGGTCGTCGACGCCACCGTAATCTTTCGTGCCCGACAGGTATGTGCGGGTGTCATCCTCGTTGAGCCAGAGCTTGCCGTGCAGCATGACACTCTCGGCGGCGGTCATGCACGGGGCCGTGCCGGTCCACTGCCGGTCGAAGTAGCTGATCGGCGAACACAGAATATCGATGTCAGATGAGGGAAGTACTTGCCAGAGCGCGTAGTGCCCGGCGTAGGGCGCACCGTTGTGCAGAGGCGGGAACTCGAACACATAGCCGTAGAAGAACAAGACCAACTTCTTGCCGCCCGTGCCGCGGCGAACCGCGGCCGCGAGTTCCAGGACGGTGTCGGCCATCTCTTTCTGCCAGAAGCGATTGAATAGGATGAGGTCCTTCTCCGTAGCCGGGTCGCGCAGGAAACCGTTCGGGGCGGCGTGTCGGCGTGCCGCGTCCGGGACCTTGGCGTTGGCGGCGTCCGGTTGCCCGAGTGCCTGCAGGTATTGGCGCCACGCCGCTTCGGTGGGCGGCTCGTACCCGCTCATGACCGGCCCCCAGGAATCGTCGTAGAACCACTCGGCGCTGTTCTGGCCCGCGGGGTGGATCCCGGCGAAGTTCACAGGGAACGCTTCGCACAGGTGGCGGCAGAGTTTCTCAAGGTGTGCGGCGGCATCGTGCCGGCACTCGCGGCTGGACACGGTCGAGTACTTGCCTTTGGTGCCCTTCTCGAACGTCATGCGCGTTTCGGGGTGGCGCTCGAGCCACCATCCTGGCGCGTTGGCGTCGACACGCGGTACGATCAGTGCGGTGGGATGTACGCGAATGATGTCGCGCATCACGCTGTCGATCGGTTCCCAGTTCGGCGTCTGCTCGGGCGGCGTCCAGCACGACGACGCGCCGGTGGAGATGAAGCGCACCCCGGCATCGCGTGCCAGCGCCACCTGGTGCAGGAACGTCCCGGGCGGCCCCCCGATCTGGTTCCACACGCCGCCTTCAACGGAATACAGCGTGGGACGCAACGTGCTGGCTGGAGTCGCCTGGACCGAGAACTGGCAGCGGTAAACCTTCTCCTTCGCGAAGCTGAGGATCTGCTTGCTGTGAAGGTGGAAGTCCGGCCACTGTCCGCCGGGCGGAGTTCGCACGGTCACGTGCAGGGCGCCGTCCTCCACAACCACGGTCCCGACGGTGTTCTTCTCCGCGGGCGGCCAGACGTCCCAGGTACTGCGGAACGCGTCATCCGAGGCGAATGAGCCGGCTGGCAACGCGGTTGCGCCGGTCGCGGCATCGAGGATGCGGACATCGCGGATTCGGTACTCGGCTGGCGCGTGTGCGAAACGGAAATGCAGTGTCCCGGTTCCCTGGATGTCCTTGCCTGTGGAGAACTCGAAGCTCTGCTCGGTCCAGTCTGGCGTGGCGGTCAGCATTCCGCTCTGGCGCGTGCCGAAAAAGAAGCGCCCGGGATCGGGCCGGCCGTTGATGTGTATCCGCGGGCCGCCCGGCGTTGGTTGCACACGGACGTCAACCCCCATGCCCTGCGGTGTTGCGCAACCGCAGAGGAGCCCCAACCCGAGAACGGTCAGAGTGAGTCGCATGACGTTCAGCCCTCCTGGTTCGTATCCGACGGGGTCGCCGTCTAATGTATCGCCGGCAGAGGAACTTCCAATGCAACCCCGTCCGCAGGGCACGCCGGGGGGGGGCGGCCTGAGGACAGGCCGCCCCTACCAGGTGTGCGCGGAGGTGTGGCCTTCCGAGACGCGGCGCCAGATCTTGAAACAGCCCTGCCCCGTCCGAGCCTATGCTTGCTCACCTTCCAGCCCGAGTCCCCTCGCGCGCCCCCGGACTCGACAGACGGTACGTCACGTGGCGGGCCCGCGTTGTTGCCAAGCCCCGCTACGTTACCTCCCCGGTGGTGGGATTGGACTTGGCGATGAGGCTTCCGTTGGGGTCGGGACAGATACAGGGACAGTTGCGGGGACATCGCGGGGTGCGGAGGCAACATCCGGATGCGGCCGGAACGCCACCCGGAAGGCGTCGCCCAACTCCTGCCACTCAGGCGCGGGGTAGCCGTCGCGCTGACACGCAGCCAGAACCCGCTCATAGCCGCTGCCCCACTCCTCCATCAACCCGAGTTCGCGGAGCCCCCGAGTGACCCCGACGGCTCGGCCGAGGGGGAACTTTAGCCCGAAGGGCGGGAGCGGAAGGGTCCGCGAAGACACCGGCAGACCCGGCCCGCACCCCGCGGCTACGTGTGAGGCCCGGCGAACGAACGCATAACGGCGAGCCTTATGTAGTGCCGACGTAGTGCGCCGCCGACAGGTGCGACGGGCACGGGCACGGGCACGAGACGACCATTCGTCTCAGGCGATTTTTTCACGGGTTCTCAGTGGCGGGTGGAGATAAGGTC